>OBLI01002442.1_pt1 | contig 15827 bp, 12 predicted proteins | sample 1519701 | NCBI WGS metagenome assembly OBLI01 (sample SAMEA3663005, study PRJEB22513) | pig gut metagenome | biome: pig gut; feature: pig-associated habitat; material: faeces | place: France | collected 2012 | reverse complement strand
CGGCACCCCTCCCGTCAGATACCTACCCTGTGTAGTCCCTTGTAAACTGTACTTTAATGTATCTTTGTCTGCATCAAAGCCCGGAAGATCAATTCCGTATTCTGTCTTAAGATAGTATTGCAATGTCGGATTAACTACAATATCATCTTCGTGCTTGGACAAAGTATACGGTGAGTTCAAAGCTTCAATTGCCAATACTGTAGGCACGAGAATCAAAGGGGACTTGATCCACTGTGCAGATGCGCCTTTGCCGTCCCGCCATTCAATGAAGCCAAAAGAAAGGTATAGAATATTAGTACCTTGTTCTTCGAGAGCAAGGCGAGTCTTTGAACGAATATTTTTTAATGTTTTTTGCCGTTCCAGAATACTGCCTTCCGCTTTTATATCGCCAATCGTTACAGGCAGAGGTGTAGATAGATGTTCAAGAAGAGATAGAATTGAGAAAACGCGGATATCGTTTTCTCTATCAACGGCTCGTTGGAAGGTAAGAGTTTCCTCATTGATAGCTATCCTTTGGAACAGTTCCTCAAAAGAAGGTTCTATCAATTTCAGAGTAGATCTTTTGGTTTCTCGATAATTAATCATTTTGTTGCGTTTTCCAAGATCAAGAAGCTGGTGTTCCCAGTATTCAATTTTCTTATTTAACAATTTAGAAGACATAAGAAGCTTCCTTTACCAAATTACTATAATTTGCTGTCCAAATTTTGTATATTCATGGTATTATCTGCGTTTCAATCAAAGCATCTGTATATTTAGTTATGATTATTTGTTGTTATTATCTCTTATTTCTCTAAATGGTGATTATAACTTTTTTGCATTTGACTTTTTTCCGAAGTGTGGTCACGGTATTTCGCAGAGCATCCAATGTATTTCCCGCTCTTAATTCGTGCATCAGCAGGCTTTTCAGCATCGCTGGGAATCATCCAAATCGTCCCAAGACGAGATACGCCCGAAATACGCCCTTGTGAACAGAGCGCCAGCACTCTGCGTCTGGAAAGCCCCCATTTTTCCGCTGCCTGAGTAATACTAATATATTCCATGTAATCACCCCATAAATACACAAAGAGGTTCTGCTGTTTGGCAGAACCTCTCTTTCCATGGCTGCCAACACGGTGCAGCTAATCCTATTTCTTTATGGGGATATTTTACACCAGAACGAGAACGATATCAATCCCTATCCAATTCGATGTTTATCCAAAAATCCGTGATTGCATTTCATTTAGTCCTTCATCTCGTTCTTCATCAAAAACTATCTGAAACTCTGTTCACTTTATTTAGTCCCTAAAATATACAAATTAACATCCGTACAAATTTTATGCGTAAAATCAATCAACTGCAGTCACCTTACAGTCAAGACCACGCATGAAACGCATGGCTTGAAAAAGCCCAAAAGGGCATAGTGCAGCCAGCGCCTAAACGACGCTGGCTTTCACTACGTTCAAGCCATTGTGAATTGATTACCTCGCTTGACCCATAAAAGGGGGTTCGTATTCCTTGGTGCTGATCTTATCCATGATCTGGTCCTGTTTCTCTTGTTCTTGTACACGCACCGAACCGGCGCACTCTTTGCACTTATTGAACCACAAGGCTTTTTCTTTTATTCAGGATACATTAGTTATGCCCATGCCGGGCGCACAGCGCAAAAGCAAGGCTCCGATATGAAGCCTTGCTTTTGCGCTGTTGTATAAATCACTAAAAGCATTTGAAGATATAAGTTTTTATATATCTCGAGAAGCAGGGTACTTTTAGAGTTCGTATCACTTTTCAAAATTGTTTTCGCAATAATTCTTGGAGAGCCGATAACTTTAAATACCTCCCTCTTCACTGTCATCCCGCATGCTCTCAAGGGTATTGATAAAAGCCTGAACGGCTTTTATTTCATTGTCCGACATTTTTAAAATTTTCTTGATAATTGCCTCCTTTTCAGCACTGATTTCATTTGTCGCCAGCTTCTCACCATTTCCGGTTAATATCCAGTAAGCCGAATACCCATATCTCTCCTCAATCAACCTTGAAAGGGTATCTGAAATAGTCTCTTTTTTCCCATTTACTATTTGATTCACATAGTTAGCGCTGATGCCAAGTGTTCTGGCAAATTCAACCTGCTTGATTTTTCTCTCATCCAATATGATCTTTATTCGTTGGCCTAAAGAAGTCACTGTATCACCCCCAAAGAATGATACACCGAAAATACAACTTAGTCAATAAATAGAATCCTTGACATCTAACTCAGTTGGTGGTAAGCTTTGATTTAGTCAAATATTGGAGGTTTGAAATGAGAACTCAGTTAGATGCAAGACAGGAGCTACTCCAAAAAGTGAAGCAACTTTCTTCTTATGATGAGATTCTGCGAGTACAAGCATTTATCGCTGGTCTGGAAGCAGGAAAAGCAATTCAGGAAAACTCCAAACAAGTATCTGCCAACGGAGATGCCATTAACATTTGAACCTCTATAGACCTTCGTGCAACACGAAGGAATTTATGAAATCAGGAGGATAGTAGATGTCCCGTCCGAGAGAAGTCATTGATTCGTACATGGAAGAAGTGCTGTTCAAACTGGTCAGCCAAAGCATCCGTAATATGCCTGCCGAAGATGCTGCTGATGCGGCGAAAAAACTGAGGGCGTTTGAGGATTTCAATCGCGATAGCGCCGCATGTAAAAAGCGCATTACGATTGATTCTATGACCGCTTTGCTGCAAATTGCCAACGTGACTGTTGTGGACCTGTATCAGGCAGCAGGCGTCTGTGTCAATTGGCCCAACGCAGAATCCAGAGAGTTTTACAGGCAACTCTCAAAACGCACTCCGTCCGAGAAGATGCAAATCCGTCACATCATTGAGGAACTCTCTCCTCAATTCTGGGTAAACCCGCCGCTGGAATTATCTACTCCCACGAAACGCATGTTGTATGTGATACAGCACAAGTATCCCCGGTCCAATAATATCCGGGCAGGCGTTTTGGAATATTTGGGGGACGAAGTACTAAAGGCCTGGAATGATCACAAGCAATACACAACTGTCAGTTTGTTAAGCCTCCCCACAATTTCGGAAAAGCTCAAGGTCTCCCTGCACTGGCTGCTGGGACTTGGCTCCAAAGCAACTGTCTTGGCTGAAGATAGTATTTCGGAGGACTGCATTACTGGCTATCTTTTTCTGAACCACTATGGTCAGGCCACAATCGACATGTTACTAGAAGATTTTGAAAGCAGGTAGAGAATTATGGGATATTTCGATTCTATAAAAGAGAACACCGCTTTAAGCGCTCCTGAGAAAAAAGCAGCATTCAACAAGCAGCTGGGTGAGAATAAGCGGAGTGTCTATCCGAATTTGATTCTGGTCATGCTCAGCGCTCTTGGATATACGAAGTGCGAACTCGCCAAGCGCCTTGGGGTTTCGAATGCCGAAACCAGTAAAATGACAACTCAGTCTTTTTGTATTTCCCCGTATAACCTGGTCTGCTTATGCACTCAGGTTTTTGGAATGAGCTGCCATGCATTCCTGTTCGGCGCATCGATGGCGTCTGTGCTGCCCAAATCTCTTGCACTGGTAAGCAAAACGGTTGCCCGCTGGTCTGACTACAAAAAGCACGAATGTCTGGAAAAAATCAAGGATATCAGAGAATTAAACGCAGAATTCTGTGGTCCATACAAGCCAACCATCGAGGAGGTTCTCACTGAACGTATCCATGAGGTTGCTTCTGACCAATACTGTCCTCCCGAAGATTTTCTCGATGAAAAAGTCTGTTCAGCCAGCAAAGCAGCGCTCCGAAATTACTTGAATGGCACGGTATCTATGATGACTACCAGCACAATTATGTATTTGGCCTTTCTCACAGACAATACCGTCGACTATTTTCTCACTGCGGATTACACAAAGTATGGAGAGATTGGATATCGGGTTGGAGACAGCCTGATGACTGTTACTGATAAAATAACGATTAAGATTATCGGCGAATTACTGCAGATGCCGCCGTACCTCCGCAGCAATTGTATTGCGCATATTCTCTATATGGATATCGCCTCTGCTTCATAATGCTGCAAATCCCGCAGGCTGATTTGGCCTGCGGGATTACCCATTAAAATTTATAATGCGCTTACTCAGAATAGTATCGTCTATAAGGAGGATCCTTGATGCATGATACTGCACAGGCAATTTTTCATCTTAAACATGCAAATCTTCTTCGGACAAAATATTTGCTACAGAATTATCCAAGATACCTATCTCAATGTCCAAAAAACCTGGAGATTCGGGTTAGTAAAGCCGTGTTGGAAATTCTATCGTTCAGTTTAAGCAATCGCACAGAATATGGTGAATATGATTGGGATCTCATAGATCGATGCGGTCCGTTACTTCCCCCGGCCATTAGGGCAACTGTTAATGAAATCAAGCAGTTTCCAATTGATATTTCCTCCAAAATATATCCAGTATTATACCACCAATATTTCGCCCCCGAAGGAACTGCTGTCGACTTCAAGCAACTACTCCAGAGACTAGATCACGAATACAACCATCTGGCGGAAGATGACATTTCCCTATATTTATCAAATGGAGAACGTATGATGTCGGCTCTTCTATTTGAGAATCGCTTCATTTCCGCACTAGACGCCTGCCCTTAATGCATCTTGTAATACATCAATTCAGCCCACCTCCGAGCTGTACGATCCTTATGATGATCTAACTTCCGATAAGTGATCCCTCTATTAAAGCACTCTTTGCACCAGTGTCCATTTGCATCCACCAGCTTGCCAAGCATCTGCTTGGCAAGCTCTTTTTTGTCCGCATCGGTCCGAATAAACAGTGTCGACAATGAATACCCGTCTTTGAGGCACAGTTCGATGATGATCCATCGCTTTTTTGCCACCAAGAGTTCTGCACAAGCATACCGTCTGGGCGACGCACCACCTTCCAAATAGGAAACGTCCTTGCCCCATGGAACTGTGCCATAATCGACATCTAGTAAATTAACAGCGTTATATTGTGCCAGCCGCTCCAGCGCCTCACAAAACAAAGAAAAATCTGGGTCAGACTGTATATTTACCTTCTTAGAGGCGTCCATGTTGGCAAAAGGAAGCTCTCCACAACCGACTTGCTCGTTGGTAGAATACGAATTATTCTCCACGCCTGCCTTTATGCAACAAGGTTTAGAGTCTGACGACACATCTCCTTTTTTCCTAAAAACATGTATCTCATCCAAGAACGCAAACCTATCTTCTCCTGCCTGAAGTGTAACACCTTGTCCTAATTTTGCAGTTGCTTCTGCGTCCCCAATTTCTACGTCATCCGGAAACTCTTTTTGGGGTATGTAACCTTTTATTTTCGATTCTCCATCACTCGCCCTCAGAGCCTCCGGGCCATAAGAAACCTCATCAAAAGGCATTGGCATCTGAATCTGCTGTATCTTCGTTATTAACGTATAACCATCCTGCTCAATGCCGCAATACGTCAACCCCATTCCGTGAATTTTAGGAATACTGGTGCAAATTTTGGAATTCTTCACGTATGAAACATGGGTACTCTCCCACCCTTGCTTCAATTCCGGTACCGAATAGAGCATAGCAAAGATTCTGGCAAAGTTCTTTGTTGCCTTTGCTTTATATTGCTCCGAAAAATCAAATTCGACTTTCCGGCCATCTTTATTCCAAGAATCCATAACAATCAACTCATCCAGTCCACCGCTGGATATCAATTGATTTGCCAGAATAGAATTTCCTGCATAGAAAGCTCGTGTGAGCTCCACACAGGGCACCACATAACGCTGTCCCTCGTATTGAAAACTCACGCAGTACTCTACACAAAGATTGCGAATCTGAAACAATGGATAAAGCCATTTTGGAATTGCATCAGCAGCAAGCATGATTTGAGGGGCCTCAATGGCATCGATATCAATAGTGCCAATAGCACCTACCACTTCTTCATTTTCAGCAGGGACTCCATTCTGAAAAAAGCGTCCAATCCACAATTCCGGGATCATACCCCACTGCATCTCTACCGGTAATACCTTCCCCTCTTCTGACTGGAAGTAAGCCTTGCTGATTTTTGCACCGCTCCAATAATTAATCTTCGGAGATGTCACCCAGTATAACGCTACAGTTGCGTCTTCCGGAAACGGCCACTTCTTAAAATGATACTCGCTCACGAGACAAATCCCTCCTCAAGCATCACGCAATGTCGGTCCATAAACATGTCCCAGCACACATCCCAATCCTCATCCCGAATACCTGCTGTCTTCATCAGCCGCCACTTTACCACCGGCTCACCGGAAAGGATAAGTTCTTGCTCCGCCCACAGCATTTTTCGCATTCGGTAAGCCATTCTATCTTCAACTGCCTGTGCAATAGCTTTTTCCGTCATCGGCAAACGTTCTAATTCCCGAGCTGGGAGCATCCCGCAGCCAATTGCTTGCAGCAGTTTTGTTTTCGTGACTTGCACAGGCTTTCCTTCCTGTATACGCAGCCTTTTCGCTGCCTCAGGAATCAATTTAGAGTATTCAGAATCCCGTCCCGCCCAGTCAGCATAAGTACAATTCCCGCCTCTTGGCTTTCTCTCTTTTGGGTGCTGGGAAAGCCATTCCTTATCGTGACGATTAAGCCATGTATAGGCTGCGCCCTCAGTCTTACGGATTTCATTCTGTCCAGCGTCAGGCATTTGTTGGCAGGCGGCCAACCAGCGGCTTCGATACACCTCTAATTTCTGCTCGTGATCTGCTACTCTCTTTCGCGGCTCCACGGAGAACTTTAGTTCTGCTGGGGTGTACTTCTCCGCCAAATCAACCAATCGAGCAAGTCCGCCACAGAGGAATCTCGCCATAAGAATAAAATATAACGGATGGACATTATGTTTCTCCCCACGACACATAGATACAATCCAAGGCCTGCCCACTTGCTCATCGAAAGAGAGACCCAGTTTATTTAACAGGTCAGAGTCAAAGTATGCGAGGAACCGATGGCGATACGCATTAATGCGAAGCATACCGCCATCAGAAACAAGCCCTTGTGTCTGTAGAAGTTTAAGAAACAGATTTTGAAAGCCGCTGTTGTGTTTGTTGAATGCCGTGCGAATCCGCTCATAATTCTCGTAAAGATATCGGATATCTTCAGCAATCCAGATTGCTTGCTGACGTGCTACAGGAGTAGGCAGGCTTACATATTTTGCAGGAAACAACTTATCCGGGGCTGCTACCGTATATGTATTGGAGCCTTTAGATAAATAGGGAACCGTAGTCTCCAACAGAGAACAATGATGTCGCTCGCAGATCAGTACCCCTGGGGTTTGATGGATTCGATGCCAGTAGCCTTCACCAAATTGTTTCAGTTCTTCTGCATAGCATTCAGGACAAAAGCGCAAATGTCCCGGCTGTAGAATCTTAGAGCCGTATAGCCCTAATTGGCAGTTTACCGATCCGGGTCTGCTATCCTTCGCCCAATCATAAATTTCAACAGCAGTTTTTGTATTGAAAAAGGCCGTATTGTAAGGATACAGGGTATGCTCATATAGCAAACAATCAAAATCCAAGCCGTATGCCTCTGTCTGCTCAGCTAAAGCTCCCAATCCAGCTGGCAATACGACTGCGCTGTGGGCGCTTCGATCCCCAAACAGTTCCTCCACGGTCTGGCGAAACAGGATATTCCCACTGCGCTGATGATATCGGGCGACGGTACTATATAAAATTTCATCGGGATAAGGATTGGGAAAGGAAGAAAGCATCGAATCACATCCGCCTGTCAGAATTCGTCCTCCGGGGTAACTATCTGACCATTCGCAGCCAAGGAGGCTAAAATATCCTCGTCGGTTCTCATTGATTCCTTTGAATGATTGCGTATCCCCGCCGTCTGCTGCTTCGGCATTGTCTGCCTTTTTCTTGATGCAGGTACTTCTCGGCAGTCCTGTTGAGTCAAAACGTCTTGTTTACTATCTTTATTTTTTCGCTCATGCTCAATTGCAAGTTGACGTAAAACCAGTCGGAATGAATCTCCCGCAGCCGCCTGCTTTAGTGTCTCCGTCGTTATTATTTCCGACTTTCCTACCTGACCTAACGTAATGGCAAGTCGCTGCGCTTCCATATATAACTTTACCGCCGCATCAATATTCCCGTAGCTAAGTTCGTAGAGAACATCCTGTAATTCTACGGAGAGTTCTGTTTTGTCCGCAGTCCACTGATACCGCCAAATTCCCTTTGTAAAGTTGTTCCAATCGTTGCTCTTAGACTCTAAGGCATCCAGCATACAAGCACCCTGCTGTCCTGTACTCCGCCGTATGGACATAAAATCAGGCGAAAGCAAATCAATAGCATGAGGCGTGCCAACCAACAGGATCGGAATGCCAATTTTGTTGACCAATTGCACGATAAAATTAAGCATCCTTTGAGCACCACCGCTCTTGGCTGCACTGAGATTTTGAATTTCATCTATCACCAGCAGTCCCAAGCCGTGTCGTTGGGCCATAAGCGCCATTCGAGGGATCATTTGATCCAGCGTTGTGCGTCCACCAGATGCAAATTTGGCAAAAGTATTGTCACCTAAAAGGCGATCAAATTCCATGAAAAACTCTGAGCACAGGCCTTTGACGCTGGCATCCTGAGGACATTCCAAACGCATCCAGACCAGCTGAGCGCAGTGGAACTCCTTATCATGATACTGGCTATGGATAATAATTTGCGGGAACATTGCCAATGCATGGTTAACAGCAGAGGTTTTTCCCATGCCCGAATCGCCCACAAGGCAAAAGCCACACGCATTGGCGTTGGTTCCAGCCACGCTTCGGAATCCTGCGTCCTTCTGGTTCACGCAATTCTGGAGTTCACTCATTTCTTGCATCCATGCCTGCTCAATAGGATTCCGCGTTACATAGCCTGCCCGAATTGCAGAGTAAATCTTCCGGGCAATTTCGCCCGATTTACCCCAGGGCACAAAAACTTGAGACAGGCTCTGGACGCACTCCCTCCGCTCATAAGCAGGCAGTTCTCGCTCCACAGCATCATACGGGATTTTTCCCTTCAAAATTTTAAACAACTCTTTATCATCCGGATTATCCGGCAACGCCTCAATCCATGGATTGTTCTGGTACATCGCTCGTACCTGCGGAGTATATATGGCTTCCGCTTTAGCCATATTCAGCTGGTATTTCAACACTCGTCATCATCCTCATCTGCAAGCTGCGCAAAAAAGTCGGAATAGCCATATGAACTCTTTGGCATCTGGTCAGATACCTCTCGGGGCTCTGCCTGTTCTGGCGAAATCTTTTCATCAGTCTTTAGTTTCTGGAATCTCTTATTTTCTTCTTTGCGATTTTTCCTGATTTCATTTGGCTTCGCTTTCATTTTAGCTGTATCAAAGGGCACTACTTTTCTGTTCGATTCCGCCTCTCGAATAATTCCCTCAATTTCTCGAGCACTATCCACTTCAGACTGCAGGCTCAGATCTGAGTATACCGCTTTTTGAACTTTCTGTCGATTTTGGAGCCAAAGGATCTCCTCCAGTGATTCTATGGAATATATTTCGCTGCTGTCTCTGGTTCGGATACATTCCTCATAGGTATGCGGATCGCTGATCCAATAGATTTTCTTCATCTCTCCGGGATGATAGGCTATATCTATTTTCCAACCTCTTTTTATTCTCGCTTGTGCAAACCAATTTTCATCCAACGCCGTCTTGCACTGATAATAAAGATTGTGAAACTTAATTCCTTTCGGCGTAACTTGGGCTCGATCGCGTATGGAGAGTGCTATCTCCAACGATTCTCTCTCCATCTGACGCAGCCTGCCGGACCGATTTGCAATCCCCCATTTCCACAGTTCCAGCGGAATAGCAGGCACATGGTTAGCCACCACATCAGGCAGGGGCTGAGGATGCTGCTCCATCTGGCGTCGATTGTGATTCAAAACAAAGTGAATCACAATTTTGATAAACTGTGATAAGTTTAAAAGTGCATCCAGTTTATAATCTGGTGCTCCTCGCTGAGCAGCATCTGGCAGAACAGCCCCCGGTAGTGCTGCCTTTGTGCTGATATTGAGTAACCGGAACCGGCTCTCTACAATGCCTTTCAAGTCTGGCCGCCACGCAGGTTCGTTTTTTACAGTAATCCCCAACTCCGAAATAATCGCATTACTGGCCTTGCTGATGAGTTCCCCGTTGTCTACAACCAGCGCTCGCGGCAATCCGACGCAAGGCCAATCTTCTGAGCAAATATGAATACCATAAGTTCGACAGAAATCTACCTTGTCGGTAAATGCATTGAGTAGAGCCGAACGGGCGTTATCCCATGAAGCAGACGACAAGCAGGCATAAAATCCGACAATCATCCGTGAAAACACATCGGTGACAAAATAGAGTTCCGGTCTGCCTACAACTGCATAAGGATCGGTGTGAGACACCAAATAGATGTCTGCTACTGTGGCGTCAATCTGATAGACAGCACCCGGACCATCTGCTTCCTGACGTGAACTACCCAAGATTCCTCGCATATCTTTGTTATATTTTACGGAACCAGCCCGTTTCTTCTCATCCACAAACTGAGCAGCCCGATAGCGAAATTGATTCTCTGTGGGATAAGCTTCAAACAGTAGGCCAGTATCAGGATCAGTGTAATGCTCTTTAATCATCTGCCGGTAGGCATATCGATAACTGTACTTAGTGTGTTTTGTATAGTACTTGGTAATCGCTTCACGAATATATTCAAGTTCTAGCTCTCTGATTGCAAGGCGCTGATTATTTGTTTCGTATTTCAGTGGGCATCCCAGCATTTTTTCGCTACTACGAGGTTTTCCGGGGCCTCCGCGTTTTTCGTACTGGGGATAAAGAGCATGTATGCTCATACCACCTGCCCAGTAACGGTACAACAACCGCTGTATCTGTTTGCGCTGAAGCCCTGTTTCTCTGCTCTTTGCAGAGATAAACCGGCTACGGACCCGTTTGTCATAGCAATCCGGTATATCCTGCACAAATGCTCCAATGATTTTCCAGTTTCTTTCCGCTGCCGCCTGTTGATTCTTGGTTGGATTCGGAAAAAACGCCACAGGATAGTCTTTGCTGAGCACAGCTTTTCCGTCCTCTAAAGCTTCTTCCAAATCATCAAGTGTACATTCATACGGGAGCGTATCCTTCTTCAATAGAGAGATTACAATCACAGTCTTATTGTCGAGAACATCAAGAATCCTTACGGTGTCCTCGCTCGGAACTGTCAATTCATAGACATCATTAGGCGAGACTGGCATCATGCTCCACCTCCTCTGCCAGCAGTACTTTTAATTGTTCTATGTTTACCAGTTGTTCCGTCGGCTGAGTCGGCAAAAGTCTTTTCTCCAGATATAGGGGCACCATTTTATGCGCCGCCAAATGGAAAAACAGTTTAAGCGCAGTCCCCATTGGAAAGTCGTAGTGAATATCCATCCATTTAGTATGTTCACACAACTGAAGATAGGGCTGCCTCAACATACGGTTTAGCAGTGTGCTTGCGGCGTCTTCAGCCTGAACCTCAATCTCCTGGATGACAGCAGGTGAATAGTATCCAAGCAGATTACGGATATTGTGAGCTTTGAGCCGATTGAAGCTATGCTCCGTAACAACCTTACAGATAATATTTCGCTCAGTCCAATACTGTTGCTCAATTTTCAACTTTTCACAAACTCTTGGTTTCTTTAAATCGCTGGCGTATTTCACATATCTCGCTTCGTAGTGTATATCTCCCGTTTTATCACAAACTGTCAGCAGGAAATCGGTAGTCATCACCTCGTTGCATTTTCCGCCACCAGGTGCTCTAGGGTGCCGAATTCCCAAGGTATCCGCAATTCTCTCTGTTTCAGCTACAGGCAGCAGTGGATATTGCTCCCGAATATCAACTACCGTGTCTGCCCAGGCAAGAATGTGGTAATAATCAGCCTCTAAGTCAGAAAAGAGATGATGGATGCGCCCATTTTCGTGGTCTTGGATACGATGGCTTCTACCTTGAGAGGAAAAGTCACCGATTTGGAGCCACGGAATATACTCTGCTCCCTCTCCCTGGCCTCGTCCAGCACGCACAAGAGCTTGAATCTTTTCTTCGGTTAAGTTCATCTTTTTCCGCGCCACGGGATACCCTCCTCGATGCAAACGTCAAAAAAATATCTGTTCCCCTTAAGTATAAGGCGGAACAGATATTTGTGTCAATAACTAATTATTTGCGTCATTATATTTTATTTGCGTCATCATTTATTCCGAAGTCACAGCTGCATCCGCTCCATTAAGGCGACCGTCTCCACATGTCTTGTCCCCGGGAACATGTCCACGGCGCAGGCCCGGACAGGCTGATAACCCAGATCCCGGAAAATCTTTACGTCCCGGCCCAGGGTGGCGGGATCGCAGGAGACGTACACCACCCGCTTCGGTCCCATCCCCGCCACGGAGGCGATCACCTCGGGGGCCAAGCCCTTCCGGGGCGGGTCCACGGTAATAACATCGGGCCGCAGGCCCTCCGCCTCCAGCTTCGCCGCGATGTCCGCCGCGTCGCCGCAGAAAAACTCCGCGTTTTCAATGCCGTTCCGGGCGGCGTTTTCCCTGGCGTCCTCAATGGCCGGGGGCACGATCTCCGCGCCGATGGCCCGCTTGGCCTGTTTGGCAAGGCATAGGGTAATCGTACCCGTGCCGCAGTACAGGTCCAGGACGGTCTCCTCTCCGGTCAGGCCGGCAAACTCCAGCGCCTTGCCGTACAGCACCTCCGCCTGGTTCCGGTTCACTTGATAGAAGGATGGGACAGACAGCTTGAACTGGAGGCCGCAGAGGGTATCCATTAAAAAGTCCTGGCCCCAGATCGTGCGGTATTTGTCCCCCAGGATGACATTGCCCTTCTTTGTGTTGGTGTTCAGCACCACACCCACGGTCCTGGGCGCCGCCGCCTGCACAAACGCCGCCAGCTCCGGCTCCCGGGGAAGCTGCTTGCCGTTGGCAATGACACAGCACAGGCTCTCGCCTTTTTTGTTCACCCGAACGTAAATATGGCGGATGAGGCCCTTGCCGGTACGCTCGTCGTAGGCCGAAATCTTATATTTTTTCATCCAGTCTCCCACAGCCTTCGCCGTTTTGTCGGAGACCTCCGACTGGATCAGACACCGGTCAATGGGGACTACCTGGTGGCTCCGGGCCTGGAAAAAGCCGATAGCGCCACCGGCCCCCACGGGGTACTGGCTCTTGTTGCGGTAGTGGGCAGGGTCCTTGGCCCCCAGGATCTCCTCCACCTGAAGGTCGGTACCGCCCAGACGGGTCAGGGTGTCCTGCACCCGCTGACGCTTGGCCCGCAGTTCCTCGGTGTAGCTCATGTGCTGGAAATCGCAGCCGCCGCACCTGCCGAAATACGGGCACTCCGGCTTCATTCGCTCCGGGGACGGCTTTTTGATCTTGACGATCTCCCCCGCCGCGCAGGTCTTCATCACCTTGGTGATGCGCAGGTCGATCTCCTCTCCGCGGACAGTCCGGGGCACGAACACCACAGCGCCGTCCAGGCGCACGATGCCAAGGCCCTCGCTGGAGTAGCCCTCCACGGTGCCGGTGTAGATGTGATTTTCAATCAATTTTTCCATAATAACCTCGGTGGGACGGATTTTTGTGCAGGGATCTTCTTACGCCTCCCACTTCTCCAGCAGCTGGCGAAGCTGGTCGGCGAACCGGGCCAGGCTCTTGTTGTCCCGTCCCTTGGAGCGCTTGATGGATGCCATGAGCATCTCGCCCACGGCCACCAGCCGCTCGTAAGCGGAGCTGGTCTTACCGCCAGCGACGGTCTTGGCCTTCCGCTCCGGCAGATAGCCGGGCGCCAGCATCTTGTCGGCGATCAGGTCATAGGCCTCGGTATACTGGGGGGCGTGGGCGGTAAAGCCCATGTTCTGGATGGTCTGGGCAAAGAAGGGTGCCACCTCCCGGTCGCCGTGGACCACAAAGACATGCTGGGGCTTCGGCTCCTTGAAGTCCGCGATCCAGCTCAGCAGGTGGTCCCTGTCGGCGTGGGAGGAAAGTCCCTGGAAGTTCACGATCCTGGCGTTGACAGCGATCTCCTCGCCGAACATTTTGACGCTCTTGGCGCCCTCCAGCAGGGTGCGGCCCAGGGTCCCTTCACCCTGATAGCCCACGAATACCACGGCGCACTCCGGCCGCCACAGGTTGTGCTTCAGGTGGTGGCGGATACGGCCCGCGTCGCACATGCCGGAGGCGGAGATGATAACCTTGGGCGTGGGGTCCATGTTCAGAGCCTTGGACTCCTCGCCGGTCTCTGTCATCCGCAGGTTCGTGAAGTTGAACATATGGGTGCCGTCCTGCACCAGCTCCAGGGCGTCCTCGTCCAGATAGCCGTGGAGGTTCCCGGTAAAGATGGTGGTGGCTTTTTTCGCCAGGGGCGAGTCGATATAGACAGGGAAATCCGGATTGGACTTTACAAGGCCCGCGTCCTTGATCTCCCGGATGAAATACAGCAGCTCCTGGGTACGGCCCACGGCGAAGGAGGGAATGATGACGTTACCGCCCCGGCCGATGGTCTCGTCAATGATTTGCGCCAGGTCGTCGGTGTAGCTCCAGACCTCGGTGTGGTTGCGGTCACCGTAGGTGGACTCCATCACCACATAGTCCGCGCCGTGGATGTGGACCGGGTCCCGGATGATAGGCTGGTTGACATTGCCCAGGTCGCCGGAGAACACCAGCCGCTTCGTCACGCCGCCCTCCGCAGCGTCCACAACGATGCTGGCGGAGCCCAGCAGATGGCCGGCATCCACGAACTCCAGCGTCACGCCCTCGCACAGAGGGACTTTTTGGCCGTACTCACAGGTAGTCAGAAACTCCCGGACACGCTGGGCATCCTCAATGGTGTACAGGGGCTCCACATGTGGCGCGCCGGAGCGCTCCGCCTTGCGGTTCCTCCACTCGGCGTCCTGCTCCTGAATGTGTGCGGAGTCCAGCAGCATAATGTCCAGCAGGTCCGCCGTCAGCCGGGTAGTGACGATGCGGCCCTGAAAGCCCTGCTTGATGAGCATGGGAATGCGGCCGGAGTGGTCAATATGGGCGTGGGTCACCAGCACATAGTCGATGGAACCCGCCGCGAAGGGGAACTCGGCGTTGGAGACCTCGTCCCGTCCCTGCTGCAAGCCGCAGTCCACCAGAATGCGCTTGCCGTTCACTTCCAGACAGTGACAGCTACCGGTCACGCACTGATCGGCGCCGAAAAAGCTGAGCTTCATAAGAGTTCCTCCTCGTTGGATTTTATGGGAGCTATGTTTCTTCAAGGTAATTGTAGCATATCCCACTTAAAAGCACAATCAACGTTTTCAGGGAAATGTCCGGCTTTCCATTTGCAGTCGAAATTGTGAACTTTTTTCTGAAAGCCTGGATTTTCTTTGCATTTCACATTCATCTGTGGTATGCTATTTTAGATTTATTATGGATAGTCCTATTTTCATATGGTATTCCCCTTTCTTTTAATGAAAGCAGAATCGGAAAGGATGTTTCAAATACTATGGGTCTGATGAAAAAACTGTTCGGCGATTACAGCTCCCGGGAGCTGAAAGCCATCTATCCCATTGTGGACAAGATCGAGGCCATGGCCGACGAGTACAAGGCCATGACCGATGCCCAGCTCCAGGCAAAAACGCCTGAGTTCAAGGAGCGCCTGGCAAACGGCGAGACGCTGGATGATATCCTGCCGGAGGCCTTCGCCACCGTGCGGGAAGCCGCTGACCGCGTACTGGGGATGCGTCCCTACCGGGTGCAGCTGGTGGGCGGCATTGTGCTGCACCAGGGCCGTATCGCCGAGATGAAGACCGGCGAAGGCAAAACGTTGGTAGCCACCCTCCCCGCCTACCTCAACGCCCTGACCGGCAA
>OBLI01002439.1_pt1 | contig 15838 bp, 19 predicted proteins | sample 1519701 | NCBI WGS metagenome assembly OBLI01 (sample SAMEA3663005, study PRJEB22513) | pig gut metagenome | biome: pig gut; feature: pig-associated habitat; material: faeces | place: France | collected 2012 | reverse complement strand
AGAATTCCCTAGAAAAATCTAGAATTCCCCAGAAAACGGCAATTCTAGCATTGTGCGCTTAGTAGTGCGAAAGGTAGTAAGCACGAGCGAAGGCGCACTTGGCGTGCGTCAAGCGAAGTGCGAAGCTAGCTTTCGTACTAATAAGCGTGCAAGGCGAATTGCCAGCCTAGAATATCACGGTTTTGTTTTTATACACAAAAACTCTCTCATCAAAAACCAGATCAAGCGCCCTTGTAAGCACGACTTTTTCTATATTTCGCCCTGCTCTTCTCATATCTTGCCAGTCCATTTCGTGATTTACTAAGACCACATCTTGGGTGATAATTGGACCCTCATCTAGGCGCTCAGTTACAAAATGCGCCGTAGCACCTATGATTTTTACACCTCGCTCGTAGGCTTGTTTATACGGATTTGCACCGATAAAGGCTGGCAAAAACGAGTGATGGATATTTATGATTTTTTCTTCGTAGTTTAAGACAAAATCCCTACTTAAAATTCTCATATATTTTGCCAAAATAAGATAATCAAAATTAAACTTTTTTAGCTCATTAAGCACCATTTTTTCATGCTCTTCTCGCCCCACTTTATCGCTTGGCACGCAGATAAATGGCACATCAAACTTGCTAGCAAACTCGCGCAAGTCTTCGTGATTTGCCACCACAGCTAGCACATTTGCGTTTAAATCACCGCTATTTTCTCTAATCAAAATATCACCTAGGCAGTGATTTTCTTTTGTCGCCATGACAACTATATTTTTGCGCCTTGACTCCTCGCAAAATACCTGCGCCGAGCGTGGCAAAAAGGCTAGCAGAGTGTTTACAAAGCCCTTTACCTCAAGTTCTCCATCTAAAACCGCTCGCATATAAAATCTATGATTTTCGTGGTCAACAAACTCGTTTGTACTAAGGTAATTTAGCCCGTTTTTTACGACTATTTCGCTAATGCGAAGTATTAGCCCCTTTTCATCATCACAACTAACTTTTAAAATATATTCCATTTTTTTACCTTAAAAAAACTGCGATTTTATGAAGATTTTGCTTAAAAAACAAGAAATAAAAGTAGTAGGAATTCTAGAATTCCTAGTAAAAAATCTCTCAAATTCTAGAATTCCTAGCTAGGAATTCTAGATTTTAAAGCATTATTTATTTTTTACTATGTAATCTATGATTGTGTGAGCGTTATTTAGCGCAACTACGATTGAGCCACCTTTTTTGCTAGCGATATCGCCGCCTACAAATAGCCCTTTTGTCGTGGTTTGGAAATGCTCATCAATGATAGGGTCTTCGCCATTCATCTCAATTCCACATTTTGCTAGAAAATCCACAGGAGTCGAGCCGCCGATTGCATAAATTGCTCTATCATAAACCTCGCTTTTGCCATCAGTGAAGTTTACACAAACCTTGCCATCAGCATTGCTAAGCTCGCTTATATCAGTGCCAAGAAGTAGCTTTAAGCTGCCATTTTTCTCGCTTTCATAAACAGCAGCCTCATTTATATCATTTAGTCTTGTAAACTTTTCTTTGCGGTAGCATAGCGTTACATCATTACATTTGCCAAGCTCGCAGGCGTATTCAGCAGCTGAGTTTCCACCGCCTACAACGATGATTTTCTCGCCATTTCCACAGTTATTTAGATTAAAATTCACAAGATTCATTATGCTAGGCGGGATTTTATAATCAGGCTTATTTGGCTTGCCCATGCGACCTATTGCCACCACCACATTTTTAGCTTTAAAGCCAGATTTTGAAGTAGTTATCTCAAAATAATCGCCATTTTTTTTCACACTTTCAACCTCAACATTGAAAATCGCCTCAAACTCGCCCTCATCAAGCAATTTATCAAAGTAATTTAGTGTGCTTTCTTTTGTGCCATCAAAAAACTCAATTGAACCTTTTGTAGTGCTATCAAGCCCTTTATACTCTTTATCTACGCGTTTGCCGTCTTTGTAGAACTTGCGGATAGTTTGGCTGTGATTTTCGCCTTTTTCTAGCAATAAGATTTTTGCTAGTCCAGCGTGTTTTGCTTCGATTACTGAAGCGATACCACAAGGTCCGCCACCGATTATTACGATGTCATACATGTTTCATCCTTTCTTTAAGCAATTTAATAGTAGAATTAAAGCACAATTTTTTTAATATTTAGGTAAAACAATGAAAAAAATTTTAAATTCCGTAAAAATTGCGCAAAAAGAATTAGCAAAACTTAGCGCAAACGAACGAAACGAGCTAATATTTCGCATAGCCAGCAAGGTAAGAGAAAATTGCGCAAAAATACTAGCCGCAAATGCTGCTGACCTAGCAAACGCAAAGGATCTTAGCTCAGCAATGAAGGACCGCTTAAAGCTTGATGAAGCCCGTTTAAATGCGATTTGCGCAGGTTTAGAGAGCATAGCAGACCAAAAAGAAGTAATAGGCGAGATCAAAAAAGGCTGGGTGGCAAAATCAGGTATAAAAATAAACCAAATCGCCGTGCCAATAGGCGTAATTGCCGCAATCTACGAAGCTAGACCTAATGTAACACTAGAAATCGCAGCCTTAGCAATTAAAAGCGCAAATGGCTGCGTGCTAAAAGGCGGCAAAGAAGCTAGGCTTACAAACTTAGCGTTTATGAACGCTCTAAATAGCGCATTTTTGCCTCTTGGCTTTTGCTCTGTGGCTTTTTTGGACATAAGCCGTGATGAAGTTTTAGAGCTTTTGGGTATGAGTGAGTTTATAGACATGATAGTGCCTAGAGGTGGCGAAAATCTCGTTCGCTTTGTAAGCGAGAATTCTAGAATTCCTGTGCTAAAGCACGACAAAGGGCTTTGCCACATTTACATAGATAAAGCAATGGAGCTTCAAAAAGCCCTAAATATCGCAATAAACGCCAAATGCTCTCGCCCAGCTGTGTGTAATGCAGCTGAGACATTTTTGGTTCATGAAAGCGTAGCAAGCAAGTTTTTAAGTGCTGTTTATCCTCTGCTAAAAGAATATAATGTAGAGATTTTTGGCTGCCCAAAAACTGCTAAAATCATAGAGTGTAAAAGTGCCAGCGAGCAAAATTACGACACTGAATACGATGATTTTAAACTAAATATAAAAGTAGTAGCTAGTATAGATGAAGCCCTTGCGCATATCGCAAGATACGGCTCAGGGCACTCAGAGGCGATAATCAGCGAGGATTACTCAGCTTGCCAAAGGTTTTTAAGCGAAGTTGATGCAAGCTGCGTATTTGCCAATGCTAGCACGAGATTTAATGACGGTGGCGAGTTTGGCTTTGGCGCAGAGGTGGGAATTAGCACAAACCGCCTTCACGCAAGAGGCCCAGTAGGCGTAGAGGGACTTACAAGCTACAAATACATCATCTACGGTAACGGCGAAGTGCGCTAAGCTAGAAAATCTGCTATGTTTTTAAGATTTTTTAAATGATTTTCTTGTATAATTTTGCCAAGATTTTAGTGCCATTTGCGATGCAGTGGCTGAGGGCTAGGGGTAGCCTGGAAGGGTAATTAGAGCAATGTCGCAAGCTCTACACTAAAATGAGCGGTAAGCCCTGCCGCTTATTTTATCTGTTTTTTATTTCTTGCTAGTTTTTGAACCTCATTTTCTAAATCAGTGATTTTTACCACACTTGGCATAAAAATTTCTTTTTTATTCTTGGTTACTTTTAGCACAATTCTATAAATATTTTCATGCTCGCTTAATAATATTGTGTGATACTCTCCATCTTTAAAAACAGCAAAAAACTCACCACTAATAAGAGCCTGCGCAGCATTGTAATAATCAATATAGCCAATGCCTCTTTTGATATTTTTAGCTTGATGATTTTTTATATCATAAGCACTTATAAAGATATTATTTGTTTTTGCTTCTATTAGTTTTGCTATATTTTGTGAAATTCTAAAGCCAATTCTATCATTATCTAGATTATTAAATAATTTTTTTATATTATCTTTTAACATTTTTTGTTTTAATGTGAGGCACAGGGAATTCTAGAATTCCCTAAGAATAAAGTGCGTTAAAAATCTGCTCTTTTAGCTCGTTTATGCCGGTTTTTTTAGCCGCACTTACTAAGATTGCGTTTTTATCTTTTGCTTTTATTTTTGCTTTACCGCTTTGATTTAGTTTATCAGCCTTGGTATAAATACGCAAGATTTTTTGATCAGGGCGGATAAACTCAGCCATAAACTCACTTAAATTTTCATCATTTTCTAGGCTGTCGTGACGAGCGTCAATGAGGTGTAAAAAAGCCCTTATATGTATGCGACCACGCAAAAACTCGCTTAGATTTTTGCGCCACTGCTGTTGTACGCTTTTGCTAACCTTAGCATAGCCAAATCCTGGCAAATCCACAAAAACAGCCTGCGAGCGCTCTTTTTTCTCATCATCTATAAACTCTGCGCTAAAAAAGTTAATAAGTTGCGTTTTGCCAGGTGTGGAGCTTGATTTTGCTAGGCCGTGTTGATTGCAAAGTGCGTTTATTAAAGAGCTTTTGCCTACATTTGAGCGGCCCAAAAAAGCCACTTCACTAAGTCCAAAATCAGGGCACTGGCTTAGATTTTGGCTTGAGCTTATAAACTTTGCGTTTATAATATTTATCATTTTTTCACTTCAGTTTCAAAGATAAACTTCACAGGCTCTTTGCCCTGCCCATAAACGCTATAAATGCCCTTTGCTTTATTTACAACGATTTTTGCGCCATATAGCTTTTTATCAGTTTCTACCTCGTGTAAATAAGCATTTCCACTTAAAGTATAAATCTGCCCAGCTGGTTCGTAAGTAAGCTCTGCGCCACTGCCATCGTAGTCCTTGCCCTTTAGCTTGACCCAAAACTTCGCATTGCCGCTAGCGATATACTTTTTGGCTTGTTTTTTCTCATCAAAAAGCACTCTTGCGTGATTTGAAGTTAGCTTATCAAAGCTTCCATTTTTGATTACAACATTGCCATCAAGCTTGCCTATAAGCTTGTTCTCATCAGCCTCAAAGCTATCAGCTGTAATCTCAATCTGCTCAGCACCAAGAGAGCCCACAAGTCCAGCCAAAACAGCCAAAGAAAGAAAAAACTTTTTCATCTATTAAACACACCTTTTACATTTTTTACTTTTAATTTTTTGTTATTTATATCATAGCTACCACTTGCCCCACTTACTCTATCGCCATTTTGCGTGATGGTAAAAGGCACATTTGAGCGCAAAAAACCCTCGCCCCAAATGAGCTCATTTGATGAGTAAGTAAGGTTTTCATCGCTATTTTGATACATAGCATTTTGCTTCATAGTTACATTTTTGTCTTTGATTATAGCAAAATCCGAGCTTAGGCGGTGTAGATTATCATTTTGGAAAAAGCCATCAAAGCCAAAAACCTCATCATGCTCATCATAGCGCACCACCTCATCTGCTTTATAAACCGCATCTATATTTGTAGCATTTAGCTCGTAAGCTTTAACATTTAGGGCTTTCATATTGGCTAATTTCACATCATCTTTGTTAAAGCCAAAATTATAAGAGTTATCAAAAAGTCCAAAAACAACACTCACGCTAAAAAGCGCAATGAGAAAATAAAATATTTTTAGTGTCATTTTATACCTTTTTGTTCTAATGCTTAAGCTAAAATTCTAGAATTCCTAGCAAAATCTAGAATTCCTAGGAATTCTAGTTTGAAAAACCTTAGGAATTCTAGAATTCTTAGGAATTCTAGTTTAAAAAAACCCTTAGGAATTCTAGAATTCCCACTAGCCCACAAAGTCCTTTATCCACGCCTGCTTTTGTCCGTTTAGCTCCAAAACATCTTCTATCATCTCACGCACAGCCCCATATCCGCCCTTTGCTTGTAGCACTGTTTTTACAGCACTTTTTGCCTCTTTTATAGCGTTATTTGGTGCGTAGCTGTTTTTTATAGCTTTTAGAAGGCAAATATCGTTTAAATCATCGCCGATGACAGCAGCCTCATCAAAGCTTAGTGCTTCAAAAGCTAAGATTTCTTTTGCTTTTTCAAGCTTGTTTTTCACACCTTGAAAGCAGTATTTAACCCCTAGTTCTTTAGCACGAAATGCTACTATATCGCTACTTTTACCAGTGATTATCGCTGAGATGCCGCCAAGTGCGGTATTCCACTGCTGCAAGGCAAAGCCATCTTTTACATCAAAGCGTTTAAAAAGCTCGCCATTTGCGCCTGCATAAATCCCACCATCGCTAAGGCAGCCATCCACATCCAAAAAAAGTATTTTTATCACAAACAGCCCTTTGTGCTAGGCATACCGATGCGCTCGTTTTTTGCTAGGGCTTTGCGCAGTGCTACAGCCACAGCCTTAAAACACGCCTCTGCTATGTGATGAGCGTTTTTGCCACGCTGTTTTTTTATGTGTAGGGTGATTTTAGCATTATGCGCAAAAGCTGTGAAAAACTCAGGGATAAGCTCGCTATCAAAAGTACCGATTTTATCTTTCATCTTGGCTTTAAAAACCAAAAACGCTCGCCCGCTAATATCAAGCGCAGCCGATACAGCTGCTTCATCCATCACAAGCACGCTATCGCCGTATCTTTCTATACCTGAGACTGGATAAACAGCCTTAGCAAAAGCCTGACCTAAAGCAATGCCACAATCCTCCACGCTGTGGTGGTCATCAATCTCTCTATCGCCCTCGCAGCTTAGTTCTATATCCATTAGCGAGTGCTTTGCAAGCGCATTTAGCATATGGTCAAAAAAGCCTATGCCAGTATTTATCTTTGCCTCACCTTTACCATAAACTTCAAGTTTTACGCTGATATTTGTCTCTTTTGTTTGTCTTTTTATTTCTACCATTTTTACTCTTTTTTAGGAATTCTAGATTTTACTCACGCACAATATACGCACCACCAAAGTGTTTTGCCTCTACAAAATCTCTTGCCTCAGCCTCACTTCTAAATCCGCTTAAAAATACTCTATAAATCTTTTCTCCATCTATATCAAAGGTGCGAATTAGCGTTTTATAGCCGTATTTATTTGCATTTGAGTTTTTAAAACTCTCAGCTCCTTCTAGCCTTTTAAAGGCTCCGATTTGAACCATAAATGAACCACCTTCAAAGCTTTGCTGACCTTGGCTTATTTTTCCAAAGTTTGCGCTATTTTTGCTAGCTTCATTTGAGCTAGTAAATTCATTATTAGGTCTTACTAAGTTTGAGTTTTGGCTGCTAAATTCATTATTAGCACTTACTAAGTTTGAGTTTTTCTCAAAAGTTTCTGAGATTTTTTGTGATGCTTTTTGTACGCCTTTATCCACAGCTTGTCTTATAGCTGAGTTTGCGGCTGATTTGGCTGCACTTTTGGCAGCAGAGCTAGCTGATGAGACTGCGCCACTTATGCCACCGCTCATTGCCCCACTAATGCCAGCAGTAATTATAGTACCACTTACGCCTGAGCCCCAGTTTTTAGAGTTATACACACTAGGCGGGCTACTTAGAGAACCTGTATTTTGGTAGTTTTTGCCATCACCATAAAAGCCCACTACTTCAAGCTTTACTCTTGCGGTGCCAGTCCCAATCATACCGATACTAGTAGCTGCTGCTTTACTGAGGTCTATGATGCGCCCAGCCACAAATGGACCTCGGTCATTTATACGCACGGTGGTTTGTGCGCCATTGCCTAGGTTTGTTACACGCACCATGGTATTCATAGGCAAGGTTTTATGCGCTGCTGTCATAGCATTCATATTATAAGTCTCGCCATTACTCGTTTTTTTACCATGAAAATCAGGCCCATACCAGCTAGCCGTACCAGAAGCAGTATCTCCAACGTTTACGGTGGTTGGATAGTAGGTTTTACCATTTATGGTATAAGGACGCATTGTAGCCCTTTGGCTTGCTGCGCTGGTATTTGGCGAGCTTTTGAAATCCTGCGAGCTATCTGGATAGTTTGATAGTCTAATTGGCGAGCTACAAGAGACTAACAAAATACCAGTAAATGCGATTATAGCGTATTTTAGCAGGCTTTTCATTTTTTATCCTTTACTTTTTGGCACTTTTAATTTTTTGGATAGCTGAGTTTTTAAAGGCGTCTTTGACATTGATTTTTGCGATATTTATATCATTTGGATTGTTAAATAGCCTTGGATCTGAGCCCATAATTTGATTTAGATCATTAGCAATTTGTGCTGTGATGATGATTTTTCGCAAGAAATTTCTAGTCTCTAAGCCTACAAATTTTTTATTTGGGTCTAGTAGGTCTTTTATATCATCGCTACCAGCTCTTGCTATGGCCTTACGAAGTGCGCCATCACCGCAGTTATAGGCAATTAGTGCTAGATACCATTTGCCAAACTGCTCTTTTAGCTCACTTAGGTATTTTGCAGCTGCTTTTGTACTCTTTAGTGGATCTAGCCTTTCATCCACTTTGCTATCTACCCTTAGTCCCATAGCCTTTGCAGTGCGAGGCATGAGCTGCCAGATACCAACTGCACCCATGCGTGATTTTGAGTTATTTTTTAGTCCACTTTCGATTACAGCTAGGTATAAAATCTCAGTTGGAACATTTTGTTCTTTTAATATATTTTGCAAGATTACTATATTATCGTATTGCTCGTTTATTGCTTTTAAAAGATGTTTTTTATAAGTTTTGCTTTCGCTGATTTTTGTTTTTACAAAGTTTAGATCTTTTATGTAGTTTGAGCTAATATCTAGATTTCTTAAAATATTTATATCTTTTTGATAGTCTATGTGGTGCTCTACAAAATACGCAGATGCCGTGCCACAAAGCACACAAACTAGTAAAAATGATGATAAAAACTTCATTTTTTCTCCTTAAATTGCAAATTTAAATTGCAAATAGTTTTAGAGCGTTTTGTGTGGTGATTCTTTCAATCTCATCGCCTGAGAGATTTAAAATTTCGCTCATTTTATCCCGCACAAAAATCGTGCGAGCTGGTTCGTTTCGCTCTCCACGGTGAGGCGTTGGCGTTAGATATGGAGCGTCAGTTTCTATTAGCAAACGCTCTTTTGGGATTTGAGGCAAAATCGCGCCTAGTTTTTTTTCGTTTTTAAAAGTAAGCACGCCGCCTATACCATAATAAAATGTCTTGCTGAGTTCAAGCAAAATAGGGCTTGCATTATAGCAGTGAAGCACACCGCCAACTAGCTTGTCTTCATATTCTTTTAAGATACTTAGGCTATCTTCGTTTGCATCTCTTATATGAACGATAAGTGGCTTTTTTAGCTCACAAGCTAACTTGATTTGAGCTATGAAAACCTCTTTTTGGCGTGCTTTATACTCTTCAATATCAGATTCTGGCAAGCGGTAGTAGTCTAGCCCACACTCGCCCACAGCTACGCATTTTTCATGCTTTGCAAACTTTCTTAAAACACTCTCATCCATCTCATCAACATGATATGGATGAACTCCCACAGCAAAAAAGATATTTTTTTGCTCCTCGCTTATTCTAACAGCTTTTGGTAAATCTTTAATACTAGCACCAGGGATAATGATTTTTTCAATATTTGCATCCTTTGCCCGCTCTAAAACAGCAGCCAAATCAGCCTCAAAACTCTCATCATCAAGGTGGCAATGTGTATCTATTATCATTTTTTATCCTTTTTTTATTTTAAGCAAATTCTAGTCCAAAAGCTTTTTAAGCAAATTCTAGTCCAAAAGCTTTTTAGCAAAGTCTTTTGCTTCTTGGCTTACATGCTCGCCACTTATCATGCGAGCTAGTTCGTGTTCTCTCTCATCTCTGTTAAGCTCTCTTGCGCTTGAAATTTCGCCTTTTTTTTCTATCAAAAAGTGATGAGCTGCCTTGCTAGAAAGTTGCGGCTGATGTGAAATAGCAAAGATTTGATAGCTTCGTCCTAGCATTTCAAGCACAGATGCTATACTCATAGCTTCTTTGCCACTTAAATTTGCATCTATTTCATCTAGGATTAGCACGCCTGTTTGGTTTTTTGCCGTGCTAGGAATTCTAGAATTCCTACTATCCCCTAGCTCAGCACTAGTTGCTATAAAGGCTAAGCGCAAGCGATTTAGCTCGCCGCTTGAAATGTTTTTTAGATTTACAGCACCTAAGTTTACCTCTACTTTATCAAGTCCTAGTTCACTCATTGTAGATTCTTTTAGCTCCAAAAAAAGTGCTGGCAAATACATTTTCTCTAAATACTCATTTAGCTTTGCTTCTAGTTTTGGCAAGGCTTTTTTGCGTGCTTTGCTAAGCTCGCTTGCTAGGGCATTTGCGCTACTATTAAGCTCATTTACCTTATTTTGTAAATGAGTTTTTTCAAACTCTATTTTTTCTAGTTTTTCTAGCTCGGCTTTTTTGCTAGCTAAAACCTCCAAAGCACGCTCAATGCTACCATAGCGACGCTCTAAGCCACTAAGAGCTTCAATGCGATCAAGCACACTCTCAATCTCATCATCGCTCATCTCTTCAAAGCTTAAGCTCTCTTTTGCAGAGCGAAGCTCGTTCATCGCATCGCTAAAAAACGCACTATCACGCTCACACAGCTCCAAGGCACGAATAACAGCACTCTCAAACTCAAAAATTCCACTTGCGCCCTCCCAAGCTTGCTCTATTTTATCACGCTTGCTAAGGCGTTTTTTAAGCTCGCTAAGCTCTTCAAGCTCGCCGATTTTTGGGTTAATTTGTGAGATTTTATTTATCTCAAAGCTAGCTAGCTCTTTTAGTTCTTCTACATGGCTCTCATCAGTTTTAAGCTTTTCTAGCTCAGCTTTTGCGCTACTTAGCTCTTTAAAAATACCGGCAAAATCAGCCTTATTTTTAGCAAAGTTTTTTTCACCCACCAAAGCATCAACTAAGCCTAAAAGTGCGCTGTTTTCAAACTCGCCACTCTCTTTTGCTCCCAAAAAGCGAACAAAAGAAGCACAAGCTGAGCTTAGATTTTTCTTTGAGATTGACTGAGAGTTTAAAAAATATCTTGCTGAGTTTTGTTTTAGCACTTTAAAAACATTTGGACTCTCATCGCTAATATCATCAAGCCCTAGCGTGCAAAAAGCGTCGACTTCTACAACCTGAGCTGTCGCCCCACTAAGCCCAAAGGCTGAGAGCAAAGCCTTCATAAGCACGCTTTTTCCAGCACCGCTTACGCCTGTAAAGACATTTAGCCCCTCGCCAAAACTAAGCTCGCAAGACTCAAAGCTAAGATGATTTTTGATAAAAAGCCTACTTATCACTGATGCCCCCAACGCAATTTTTCTTTTAAAATCTTAAAATAATCTCTGTTTTTGCGGTGAATTAGCGTGATTTGCTCTTTGCTAGCTCTTATTTTTACGCCACAAAAGCCACTTAAATCTAAGTGGTCTTGCCCGTCCATCATTACAATTACATCGTCTTTTGAGCGAAATTCTATTTCGTGTTCGTCGCCTAAAATCATCGGTCGCTGCGAAAAAGAATGCGAACAAATTGGCGTTAGGCTAAAAGCTTTTACGCTAGGATGAAGTATAGCTCCGCCTGCGCTTAAATTATAGGCTGTTGAGCCCATTGGACTTGCTACTATCACACCATCGCCATAGTATGAATTAAAGCAAAAATCGTCCAAAAAAGCATCAATATGCGCCGTACTAGTGGGATTTTTGCGCAAGATTGCAATGTCGTTAAAGGCTAGTTTGCGTTTTTGAGTTTTGCCACTCTCATCCAAAAAATCAGCCTCTAAAAGCTTTATGTGCTGGGCTACAAACTCGCCTGAGATGATTTCTTTTAGCGCAGTTTCGCACTCGCACAGCAGCGCATCAGTCAAAAAACCAAGATGTCCTGTGTGCACACCAAAAACACAAGCTCCATAACGCACAAAACGCCTACAAGCACCGATATAATTGCCATCTCCACCAAGGCTTAACACAAATTTTGTGCGAGCAAAAATCTCATCTAAGCTTAGTCCATCGCTTCGCCCAAGTATCCCTGCGCTATGCGTTTGAAGCAGCATTTCTAAGCCAAGTTTGTTTAACACGGCTTGTAAGTTTTTGATATTGTCTTTTTGGGCGTTTGCGTCTCTTGTGGTTACAAAAACAGCTGATATTGAACTAAAATCTATTTCATTCATTTTGAGATTATACAAAAAATAATTAAATTATAAAAATTTATTCTAGAATTCCTTATTTTAGTGCTAGGAATTCTAGATTTGTCCCTAGGAATTCTAAAATTCCTTTATATAGGAATTTTAGATTAAAAATACCCCCGCACCCCCAAAAATAAAAATATAGAAAATCTAGAATTCCTAGCTCTTTTTTGCCTTAGCAAAAGCCTTAGCTAAATCAGCTATTAGATCCTCCACGTCCTCACAGCCAATAGCTAGGCGAAGTAGATTATCTTTTATGCCGATTTTTGCCCTTAGCTGCTCGCCGTAGCTTGCGTGGCTCATCGTAGCTGGATGACAAATAAGGCTCTCAACCCCACCAAGAGATGAAGCTATATCAAAAAGCTCTAGCGAGCTAGCAAAACGCTCATAGCAGTATTTTTCACTCATCTCAAAGCTAAGCACCGCACCCAAACAGCCCCCAGCTTGCGCCTCGTGCACAACCCTTTCGTGCTCGCTAGCCCCTCCTGCAAAGTAGAGTTTTTCTACTGCTTCATGACTTTTAAGGAATTCTAGAATTTTCTTTGTATTAGCAATTTGCACATCAAAGCGCAGTTTCATGGTCTTTAAACCACGCAGCATAAGATAGCTATCAAAAGGCGCAAGGGCAATTCCTAGCGTGCTTTTTAGCGAGCCAATCTTTGCACCAAGGGCTTTGTCGTTTGTACACACCACGCCACCAAGAGAGTCGCCATGCCCACCTATAAACTTCGTAGCACTATGAAGCTCCACATCCACCCCAAGAGCCAAAGGACTTTGAAAAAGTGGCATAAAGGTATTATCAGCTATGACTATTGCGTTATTTGCGTGAGCTAGGTCTACGATTTTTTTGATATCGGTTATGTGTAAAAGCGGATTTGAGGGCGTCTCAATGTATATCGCGCCCACATCAGCGCTAAGGCTTTTAAGACTTTCTAAATCGCTTCTTAGTTCGTATTTTATCCCCATATTTTCCATAATTTGCTTAGCGTAGCGAAAAGTCCCGCCATAGATATTTTCACAAAACAGTACCTTTTGCCCTGTTTTTAAAAGGCTTAAAGCCAAGGTAATCGCTCCCATGCCACTAGCTGTTGCGTGAGCGTAGCTTGCGCCAAAGACAGCGCAAATGCTGTCTTCAAAGGCTTTTGTAGTAGGATTTTTGCCACGCTGATACTCAAACTCGCCAGGCTTATTTATCTCATCTTGAGCATAAGTGCTAGCTAAAAAAATCGGCGTAGTTATCGCAGAATATGGATTTTGCTTAGTGTGAACTGCTTTTATCAGCTTGGTTTGAATTTTCATTTTTATCCTTTATATAAAGCTCTCGCCTGCTATGAAGTTTATTATCTTCATATCATTTGAAGCAAAAAAGCTAGTCTTTGGACCATCAAAAAGCACCTTGCCTTGTTCTAATAGCACGATTTTATCAGCGCAGCTTTTAGCGAATTCTAGATTGTGAGTTACTAAAATTATGCTTTTATTTTCTTTTGAGAGTGCTTCAATCACCTTTAAAACCTCATTTGTAAGGCTAGGATCAAGTGCGGTAGTAGGCTCATCAAGCAGCAAAAAATCAGGCTCAAATGCTAAAGCCCTTGCTATTGCCACTCTTTGAGCTTGACCGCCTGAGAGCATTGCTGGATAGTGCTTTGCGTGCTCTTTTAGCCCTACTTTTTCTAGCAAGGCAAGCGCAAGCTCATCTGCTTTGCTAGCAGGTATTTTTTTTACTAGGCGCAAGGGTTTTGTGATGTTCTCTTTAGCTGTTAAATGCGCAAAAAGATTAAAATGCTGAAAAACCATAGTCGTATGCGCTCTAATAGCCCTAATCTTTGTGCTATCAATTTTTTTGCTAAAATCAATGCTATGCTCTTTTATGCTAAGCTTGCCACTTTGAGGGATCTCAAGCAGGTTTAGCGAGCGAAGCAAGGTGCTTTTGCCGCTGCCAGAATGACCTAAAATCGCAGTCGTCTCTCCACTCTCAAACTCCAAATTAAGATTATCAAAAATAAGTTTAGCACCAAAACTTTTGCGCAAATTCTCTACTTTTATACTCATGATTCTACCTTTAAATGCACATTTGCCCTGCGTTCTAAAATCACTTGAATACCGCTTAAAACTGTGCAGATTACTAGGTAAATAAGGGCAACTTCTACATAAAGCAAAAGTGGCTCGTAAGTGCGAGCAGCTATGCGCTGGGCTACCATAAACATATCAACCATAGTAATTGAGGCTGCTAACGAGGTGTCTTTAACAAGTGCTATAAAGCTATTTGAAAGTGGCGGTATAGCTATGCGAAAAGCCTGAGGGGCAACAATGTGAAAGAAAATCTGCGTACTACTCATGTTTAGACTAGCGGCTGCTTCTACCTGCCCTTTTGGCACGGCTAAAATCGCAGCTCTCACGCTCTCGCTAGCATACGCACCTACATTTAGGCTAAAAGCTATTGTCGCACACGCCCACACATCAAGGGTAACGCCCACGCTAGGCAAGCCATAAAATACGATAAAAAGCTGAACCAAAAGCGGTGTGCCACGAAAAATCCATACATAAAAGCCAAAAATAAATCTTAAAATAGCGTTATTTGAAAGCCTAGCAAGCGCAGTAATCACCGCAATGCCAACACCAAAAATAAAAGAAATCACAGCTAAGGGGATACTCACTTTAATCGCTGCTAAAAGCAAGGGTGGCAAAGAGCTAAAAAATAATTCCATTTTTGACCTTTATTTGTGAAAATCCTAGGGAATTCTAGAATTTTTAAGCTTAAAATCTAGAATTCCCATAGGGTTTCTAGGGCGATTTTAGTAAAATCTAGAATTCCCTAGAAATTCCCTAGAAATTCCCTAGGATAGAATTTTGAATTCTACGGAATTTCTAGGGCAATTTTAACAAAATTTAGAATTCCCTAGAATGAATTCAAAATTCCGTAGAATAAAATCTAAAATTCCATAGAGAATTCCCTAGAAATTCCTAGAATAAAATCTAGAATTCCTTAAGAAATTCTTATTTTGAAATATCTTTGCCAAAGTATTTTTGACTGATTTTTGCGATGGTGCCGTCTTTAAATAACTCATCAAGCGCAGCATTTATAGCAGATAGTAACTCAGTATTTCCCTTTGCTACGATTGCGGCTGAGAGCATTGGCTCCTGCCCTTTAAAAGCGATTTTCAAAGGCACTTTTTTATTTTTTATAAAGTCATAAAAAGTAACATCATCATTCATAAGTAGCTCAGCCCTGCCCGCAAGAACTAGCTCAACTGCTTGGTTAAAGCCACTAACAGTTTGCACCTGAGCTCCCCACTCGCTTAAAGTAGTGCCATATACGCTAGTTGCGCTGCTTGCGCCCTTTTTGCCTTTTACATCGGCTTTGCTTTTGATGTTCTCATTATCCTCTTTTACCACCACGGCTGGATAAACAGCTGTATAAGGCGTGCTAAAATCGTATTTTTTCTTACGCTCATCTTTTATTGTTACTTGATTAAACATTGCATCACTTTTACCAGCATCAAAGCTTGCTAGCAAGGCATCCCACGGAGCCTCGATAAACTGAACTTTTACGCCGATTTTTTCTGCCACAGCTCTTGCGATTTCTACATCATATCCTACCAAAGCATTGCTCTCATCGTGGTAAGAATACGGCTTATACACGCCCTCAGTGGCTATTTTTATTACACCAGCTTTTTTTATCTCATCTAAGCTAGCTGCGCTAAGTGCTGTAAGGGCAGCAAAAGAAAGTGCTAAAAACTTTTTCATTTTTCATCCTTTAAAATTTGTTTATGAAATTATAAAATTCTTTTCATAATATTTAGTAAATATATATAATTTATTTTAAAAGAT
>OBLI01002436.1_pt1 | contig 15851 bp, 18 predicted proteins | sample 1519701 | NCBI WGS metagenome assembly OBLI01 (sample SAMEA3663005, study PRJEB22513) | pig gut metagenome | biome: pig gut; feature: pig-associated habitat; material: faeces | place: France | collected 2012 | reverse complement strand
AGTATTATGATACCATATCATACTATAAAACTGCTTTGGATATTCATTATTATATAGAAAATGATATATCTGATGATATATCACTTTATACTGATGATGCTTCTTTATATTCAAAATTAGCTAATGCTTATTTTTATGCATCTGTAAATATAGATGGTGCAGATTTTTATAAAGAGGCATATGATGCTGGTTCCCAAGCATGTTTATTAGATCCATATAATGAAACATATAGGGAAAATATGATATATTATAATGAAGCTCTCAATAATGCAAATAAGTAATATTTTATCAATATTGTAACTCTTTTATAATGATTTAATAAATCATATTAACAGATTTAAATTTTAATATTTGAAAGGAAGACGTAAAGATGGCAATTGGAGACGGAAACAATTATGGAAATCAGGAAAATAAGTATGACCCAACATATTACTCTAGATTTAGATTTGCTCGCAACAATGAATTAGGAATGAGCATTTCATATCGTTCAGGGCTTATGATTCTGGAGATTAACAAATTAGATGGATTCAAGAGTTCACCTGTTGAATCTATTTATTTATCACCTACTAAAGCTGCTATGCTTTCAGGACAGCTCGATAAGTTCTTAAAGTATAGAGATGGTGATGATATTGATCCAGGTAAAGCATTTGGCGTTCCAGCAGGTATGGGTGAGAAGATTACATATATTGGATTCTCTACAGATTCTGATAAGAATATCTTCTGTACTATTGGCAAATTCAATGGTAATGGTGAGATTACAGAATCGGCTCGTTATGAATTTAGTAAAGATTACAATTATGCTCTTGAGTGGGATGATATTAATGCCAATTCTTTAGAGAAAGTATTCTACAACAACTTAGAGATTGATGCATTGAAGCAGGCATTAACTGACTTTGCAAGATCAGCTACAGGTGCATTAGGATATGGTACTCTTGATTTGAATCGTTATGAAAGCCAGCGTGAAGCTCGTAAGATGGATCAGGTATTTGATAAGCTTGGTATTGAGCGTAGAAGCTATAATGGAAATAAAGGTAATAATAATTTCTTATCAAATGCTTCTTCTAAATCTATGAGTATGGATGATGTAGAGGATTTGTTATCATAAGAGGTAATAAAATATGTCAGAAATAATTAATGGGATTGGACTTACCAAAAAGTCCAATCCTTTAATTTCTTTTCATTGTTTAATTGATGAAGATTTATCATTGATTAAATATGTATTATTGAATTTCAGAAATGAAACAGTTTTTGATTTGAATAAAGTAATAAATATGACTTTTTTTGATATAATAAGAGAGTTGTATGAAAGAAAATATAAGAATCCGTTAGAGTTTCTTATAAAAAATGATAACGACAAATCATTTTTACAAGAATGCTATAATGAATTCATTAGAGATCATGAATCTGAAATATTGGAACATGCTACTGGTACTGAGATTATGAGACTTATAGTAGATTATAAGAATTCTGGAGATATAATTCCATATATCTTATATTATACTGATGCTCAAAAAGCTATCTTAGATAGTGAAGAAACTTTGAATAATATTAAAAAGCTAAAGTATGATAAATTAGTTAGAGGAGATTATCCAGAGAAAGCAGAAGATTTTTCTCAATATTATTTTAAATATATAGATGAGATATTTGATTGTAAGTTCGAGAATTTCTCTGGTAAAACCTTTTACTTTTCTACTTGTAGTCTTAATCTTAATGAGGATAATTCTGATATTAAAGATCCAGAATTTGCAATGAATGTAATTAAGAATGATAGTAAAATGAATTTGTTTGATCTATATAGAATGGATATAATAAGGAGTAAAGAAAATGGAGATTAAAAACAAAGCTCACTATTTATATTGCGAGTATAATAAAAGATATTCAAAAGAAAAAGTTGAAAAAGAAGATGAGGATGGTGTTTCTGTAAATCTTCCTATTAATAAGGTTAATGTAGTTTCTGGTGATAAACTTAGAGAAATTCAGAGTATTACTTTGGCTAATACTAAGGATTTCTTAAGTAAGACATTTGGTCCTATGGGATCAAATACTAAAATTATCAAAGGAACTAATCAGGCTGAGATTACATCTTCATATTCTAAGGATGGTCTTAAGGTATTAAGTAATATTATTAATTCAGGTCCTATTGAAGCATCTATTGTTGATGAGCTGATTAGCATTACAAGATCAGTAGAGAAAGAAGTTGGTGATGGTACAACTTCTACTGTTATTTTATCTTCTTTAATCTTTGACAGATTAAGAGATATTGAAAAGAGATATAATATTCCTCCATTTCAACTTTGTAAGATTTTCCAGAGTGTAGTAGAAGATATCAAAGCAAGTATTCTTGAATGTGGAAGACCTTGTACAGTTGATGATATTTATAATATCTCAATGATTTCTACTAATGGAAACCAGGAAGTTGCTGAGAATATTAAGAGTATTTATGAAGAGTATGGAATGGATGTAGATTTATCTGTTGGTATTTCTAATACTTCTGATTCGGTAATTAGATCATATGATGGTATGACTATTACTGAGGGTATGGCTGATCCTGCTTTCATTAATAATAAGAAAGATAATACTGTAGAAATCCATGATGCTCATATCTATCATTTTGATGATCCAATCGATACTATGGATATGGTTGCATTATTTGAAGCAATTTTGCAACATAATATTTATGAGCCAATTGCTAATGATGAAGATCCTATTCCTACAGTAATTACATGTCCTAGAGTATCTAGTGATATGGCTCCAACTATGAAGATGCTTGTAAATCAATTATATCAATATGATGCTCAAAATGCAAGTGCAGCAAAGCCACCAATCTTATTAGTGACTAATGTAGTTGCTTCTGATGAGATTATTATGGATGATATTGCTAATCTTTGTGGATGCAAGATTATCAAGAAGTATATTGATCCTGAAATCTACAAGAGAGATGTAGAAGCAGGCGTAGCTCCAACTGTAGATACTATTCAGGATTTCTGTGGTACAGCAGAATTAGTAGTTTCTGATTCTAAGAAAACTAAGTTTATTAATCCTAAGCATATGTGTTTTGTGGATGATGAAGGTAATATGGATCCAGAATATGCTAATCTTATTAAGTTCTTAGAAACTGAAATTGAAGTTGGTAAAGAATCAGAAAATGCTCATGAGATTGGTCTTCTTAAGAAGAGATTATCTGCATTAAGAGCTAATATGGTTGATTATCTTGTAGGTGGTGTTACTATTGCTGAAAGAGATATGAAGAAAGACTTAGTCGAAGATGCGATTAAGAACTGTAAATCAGCTTCTATGTATGGTGTAGGATATGCTGCAAACTTTGAAGGATTGAAAAACTCCTATAAGATTACTCAAGATTATGTAAAAGATAAGTATCCTCTTGCTGATGATAATCCTAAGATTAATCTTATTTACAATGATATTGCTCAGTGTATTTTTGCTTCTTATTGTGATGCAGCTAAGATCTTATATGGAACTGTAGAATTAGATAAGAATATTGTGGAAGAAGCAGTATTTATATCTATGGAAAATGGTAAACCATATGATATTAGTTCTGGTGAATTAGATATCAAATCTGATAATGGAGATTCGGTATTATGCTCTATCAAATTGGATGTAAATATTTTGGATACATTATCTAAAATCATCACAATGATGGCAACATCTAACCAGTGTTTATTGCAGGCTTCACATCTTAATATATATTAAGATTCAAATGATGGGTAGGTACATATAGTACCTACCCAAATAACGCCTGTGGAGGTATTAACAATGGAAATGACATTTGGAGATTATATTAAAAATCCTATGGGAAGAAATAATGCTGTATTAAATGCTACAGCAAGAGAAGCTATGAGAACTAGTTATACAAACAAGTTCAATGCTTTAATGGTAAGAGAACACGGGATTTTTAAATATACTTTATTTAAAGATGAATCTAATAATTCATTTTATGCTTGGATAAAGATTCCATCTGAAACTATTAAAGGATTTTATTATGATACAGTAATTAAATTCTTTACTAATCAAGATGTTAAAGAAGCAGGGCAAAACCTGTTAAGATATAATGTAAAGTTTTATTCCAATGATCCATCATTTGTTTATACATATGCTTATGTATTTTCTCATAATGGGTTATTGATAGATGAATTACGTGGAAAAATGAGCTCCAAAGCTTTAAAAGATGCAGCTAAAGAAAAGAATCCTTATAATCAGGTAGGATATGTAAAAAGTATATATTTTGCTTATCTGTTTCTTAATAATAGAGGATTATTCTCTACTGCTAAGTTTTCAGCTGAAGCTATAGATATAGATCTTAATTATCTCAATAGAAATATTACTGATGCTGATAGAGCTATTGAGATGAGGCAAAATGAACAGGAGAAACTTAATAAGAATAAGAAGAAAGAAAAACGTGAAGTATCAGGAATAGCAAAAGGACCTAAAACTATAGATAAAACAGTTGTAGCTAGAACTAAAACTACTAAGTCTGTATCACGAGTAGGAACAACTAAAACTATTTCTAATGTAAAGAAAACAAAACGAAAATAGAATCATATATTATAATAACGATATGAAGATATATTTTCAAAAATAGAAGAGGAGTTACAAAACATGGCTTCAAAAGCACATAGTATTCCAAAAGTAGATGATTGGAAACCAAATCAGGAAGATGTTTTCTTCACAAATGCAAAAGATATTTTAATGGCACCAATAGGAGCATATTATCATTTAGATGAATCTAATTTACACATTAACTATTTTTGGATCAAGCCCAAAAAGAGTTATAATTCTGACCTTTTAAGAGATCATTGTTGTCATTATTTGAACTACTTTGAGAAGTTTTTTGATGATGAAAAGGAATACTTTTCAAACTTAGCTCAACTTAAGTTTATGGTAGATTGTATACCTGATTATGTACTTAATAATTTTATGTATGATATTAATAGATACATACTTCAGCCTAGTATATTTAATAAGGTTAATAATATGGTCGAATATAATTATTCATTAGAGCTATCTTATAAGAGTGCCAATAATCCACAATTACAGTATACAAATGATCATGCAAAAGCTTTACTTAAAGCATCTATTCTTATGAATCTTTGTATTCCTATTATTACACACTTTGCATATATGAAGAAGATTCCAGATATTGATGAATTCTTATTGAATATCTATGATAATATCTTATATATTTTCCAGGATGTGGATATTGTTTCTAAGCTATATGAAACTAGTATCTCTAATGTAAATCGTAATGCTAAGAATAATGCTATTATTTGGAATAAACAAGATATTAGAGGTAAAGATGTTATTACGCATTCAATGGGTGCGGTTAGGAATATTATTCTTAATATTATGCCTAAGTATACTTTTAGTCAAAATATGGTATCATTAAATTATACTTCTATACAGAAGTCTAATAAATACCAGGTAACAGATATACAATATGAGTATTCATATGTATCATTATCATCTTCTAAGCGTGAAGGAGAGGATAATGCTAGTGATTTTGACAGGTTTGAAAGTAACCTTACAAAAGCAGATGAGTTAATATATGGCTCCATTATATAGCAATATATAATGCAAACCTTTCTAATTGTCTGGAAACCCTTGAGGCCTAATTGTGCTACAACGTAACTCAAAAGGTAGGCGTGAATGCTTTAAGAAACCAATTAGGATAGCTACATTCTATTATTTGACCGCCAATCAGTAATAGTCTAATAGGGCAATCAGCAGCTAACATCTGATAATTATATATTTATATTATTTTCGAAAGGAGATGATATAAATGTTAGATATATTTCCAAATACTATTCCAGAAGAAATATGGTATCCTTTAGACAATATAATTCCAGGGATACGACGTGGATACTGGATAAGTACATATGGAAGATTATATTATGAATTTACTACTAAATATTATCCAAATGAATCGTATAATGATGAAGGAAATAGATATATTTCAGTATATCTTCATATGCAAGATGGAAGCACTGTAGAATATTATTTACATAGACTTGTTATGTATGTATTCTGTTATACTCCATATCATATGAATTTAATAGTAAATCATAAAGATGGTATAAAATACCATAATTGGGTTTGGAATCTTGAATGGACAACCAGTTCTGGTAATACAGAACATGCTTTAGAAAATGGATTAGCAAAAAGAGGAGAAGATGTTTCTTACGCTACAATTACAAATGAACAAGCAAATATTATAGCTAATCTTTTATCACAAGGATTTTATCCTATGGAGATACAAAGAAGATTAGAATCTTCATTTCCTTCAGGTGTAAGAATAAAGCAAATTGCTATTGATATGGCTAATGGACAATCTTGGAAGCATATAACAAGAAATTACGATATGTCAAAAAGCTATAAATTTAAAACTAAAGAATCTAAATGTTCATTTACAGATGAACAAATACATGAGATTTGCCAATTATTTGAAAAATATGGTTCAGATATGCCTTACAAAGCATTGTTAAATTATATAGGATATAATTATGACGGACTAGGTAAATCTGAACTTGGTAAAATTTCTGCATTTGTATCTTTATTAAGAAAGAAACAGTATAAAAAAGAAATTTGTGATTTATATAATTATCAGTACAAGTCCAACGACTATCGAAAGCTAGATTCACATAAACAGTAGGCAAACTGGTGAATTGAAAATAAGGTATTGTAATGATACACGAAGCAAGTAGAGCGAATTAACGCCATAGGTACATCCTAAGTGGGGTGGAAATGTTAGGGGTCTGTATTTTACAGATCATGATATAGTCTGATCTTCTAGCGATTGGCAAGCTAGAGCAGTTCATAAGAGAACGGGTTGGTTTAACGATCCAACTGAACACATTGCAAAATATTTACAAGTGAAGTATAATTATCAGTATACTATGGGAAAAATAGAGAATAGATTTGGTCCTTATGATCCTGCAGAGATAGCATTCTATAAAAAAGAATTAAGAAATGCTAATGGAGAAATTATCAATAATTTCCAGAGACAATTAGTATTTAACATATTCTATAAATACTTTGGTGATACTATAAGTATTAATGCTATTAATGAGGATGATTATATTAAGCTGATTATTTCAGCTAGAAAGATGCTTAAAGATAATGCTATGGGATATCTTCCATACATAATATCTGGAAAAGTAAATAAGATTGTATCCAGAAAGACATTAAACAAGAAAGAAATTGCAGAGATGCAATCTTCTCAGTACTATCCATTGGTAGTAGATAAGTTTAAGAATCCCAAGATACTTCAGCAGATTCTAGGTACTATTGCAACAATTATTACTAGCACCTTTAGTGTAATAGATTATAATGATCCCGAGATTAATGGCAAACTAATCAATGTAGAGACTAGAATTATTATCGAAGAAACTTTGATGTATGTATTATTAATCTAATGGGAGATAAATATATGAAAGAAAAGAAAGATATTACAACTATAATTTACAAAGTATTAATTATATTCTTTGGAGTTGCAACAACTCTAATTGGAATAGCCGTTATGGGACTTACATTAAAACTGACACAAAATCTTGCAATATACGGTACAGCAGAAAATAAAGATACAGTTCTATTCTTATTAAACTGCATTGGAATTATATTTGCTTGGCCTACTGGATTAGTAATATCAGTTTTAGGATGTAGTGTAGTTAAAAATTCAAATGATATTATATAATAATTGCGGAGAAGAAGAAATTCTTCTCCGTCTTTTTAAGGAGGAATAATATGAAAGTAAAACTTGGTTTATCAACTCAACCTTTACAATTTACAACTGTTAATCTGGAAGAAGAAGTTAATTTAGCTCCAGGTAGTAGTGAAATTTATGGAGATAGAGAAAATTTACTCTATCTTATATTTGAAAATAATGAAGATTACCTCAATATAATTAATGATAAAGAATTGTACAATTCTGAAGAATTTGATTTTAATTATGAGAAATTTGTACAGAAATGTAAATCAACTGAATTGGATGATCTTCCTGATGGTGGATGCATTTTTGAGAATTGTATAATTGAATCAGCAATTATTCATACATTACAGTCAGGTAATAAAGCATATGAATTATTAGAAAGGTAATAATATTATGAATTCTGAACAATATAGAAGCTTTCTACTTAATTCTATTCCAAGATCTTCATCTGCAAGTGGTGGAACTGTAGTAAATTGTAGATGCTTCTTTTGTCCAGATTCTAAGAATCCAAATTCAAAGCATTTTTATATATCTATACCACAAAATGAATATGAACCTAGTTTGTATTATTGTCATAAATGTCATGCTAGAGGTATAGTTACTTATAAGAAACTTATTGAATGGGATATCTATAATGATCAAATTGCAATTGATCTTATAGATCATAACAAGAAATGCTCAGAAAAAGGAAATTATAATAAGTATGCATCTAAGATTCATTATAATGTAAATAATCTTACCACTACAGATAATGAAGTATCCTTGATTAAGTTAAATTATATTAATAATAGAATAGGATGTATATTTACATATGAAGAATTAAGAAGATTAAAGATTATTCTTAATCTTTATGATGTAATGAAAGATAACAATATAACAAATTTAACTAGAGATAAATTTATTGTAGATCAACTTGATATAAACTTTTTAGGATTCTTATCAATAGATAATGCTTTTCTCAATATGAGAAGAGTATGTGACGAAGGATTGGTATATAAATCTATAGACAAAAGATATATAAATTATAAATTACATGATAAATATGATACTAGCGAAAGATTTTATACTATTCCTACAGCTGTAGATTTATGTAGTCCATATAGAGTAAAGATTCATATAGCTGAAGGTCCATTTGATATATTATCAATATATAAGAACGTAAGAAGAGAAGAACCAGGAATATATACAAGTATTGGTGGTTCTAATTATAAAGGTATAGCAATGTATTTTCTGGAAACATACAAGATACCTTTAGCAGAGTTTCATATATATCCAGATAATGATAAATATGGATCTACTAGAAATATGAGATTTATCGCAGATTATATGAGGCCTTTAAATATACCAGTATATCTTCATAGAAATACTATGGAGGGTGAAAAGGACTTTGGTGTAACACCAGATAGAATTAGAGAAAGTATAGAATTATTATAAAGGAGAATATAATATGGTAACATCAAAAATTATATTAATAATAGCAATTACAAGTACTAGCTGAGGTAATAGATTACAGAAAAGCTAAAAAAGAAGAACTGAAACTTATAATTGAAAGGGATCAAAATACAAAATATAATGTACCTATATGCGATTGTAGTTCTTGCCCTTATAAAGAGTCTTGTGATGAAGAAATAGAAAAGATTGATAATCCTAAACCAGAAATATCTGATTTTACAGATGACATTGATCATATAGTTCAGGTTGTAGGATTTAGGAGCTTTTGGTAATCAAATATAATTTATAACTCTTAGGGTATTAAAAACCCTAAGAGTTTTTTTTTTGTTAATAATCTCCGATAATTCACAATAGAATAATTAAGAATCTTAAGAAAGAGAGGTAGATTAAGTTGGGAAAGATAATAGAAACAACTTATCATGATACTGTCAGTAAGATTACTGAATTTAATAGTAGTCTTATTAATAATAGTTTTTACACTCTTAATGATAAGAAGCCAAGTATAGTTACGTATTATAATATTAATACTGAAGCTAGTTCTCTAGATCAAGGAGCAAAAATTGCTTATAATAATATTGGAAGTGATACACCTTTAAGATTCAATAGAATTAATAATTTTATTATCTATGGTTTTAATAGGATTGAATTGCAGACTGAGAATGATGAATTTGGTTTGGAAGCTGATAAGATTACAGGTGATTGTATTATACTTCCAAATACAATTATTCCTTATGAAGGAGATTATTTTGAAGTAGATCATATTAAGGATTCTACTTGGTTGTTTATTGTAACTGATGTACAACAAGATACATTAGAAAATGGTTCTAATGCTTATAAGATAACTTATAAACTAGAATATGTAGATCATCAGAAAATCTTAAATAATGTAGTAGAAGATTTCAATATGATTGAAAAACGTGAAGGAACTAATGTAGTTAAAATTGTAGAATCTAGTAAATTAGAAAAAGCTAAGAATATGGATAAGTATGCTGTAATGCTTAAGAAATATTTTAATGAGCTATTCTATAATGATAAAGTACAGACGTTTATTTATATGGATTTATATGAATATAGAGTATATGATCCATATATGATTGAATTCTTAATCAGAAACAAGATATTAGATAATGGATTAGATTCATTTATCTATGTATGTCATCAATTAGCAGTAAAGAATACTTTTAGTATGGATTATGATACTACATTCTTTAGAGTATTTGAGAAAAGAGATCCTAATAAGATTCTTAAGAGCAATTATACAACCCAACTAGAAGAAATTAGTAGTTACGGAACTACATTTTCTGCTAGATTTGAAAGTTATTATAAAGCTAAGTATATTTTACCACCTGTTGTTAATGGATATAGAGTTCAATGCTTGTCTGATGATTTATTATATAGAATCTACGATCATAACTTAGTAGAAGATACTGAAGATCTTAACGAAGAAACACCTTTATGGTTGAATATAATCGTTAAGTATTTCTATAATGAAGATTTTACTGATAAAGAAATTAATTCTATTGAAGATATTCATTATGATACATCTGTAGAAATGTTCTATATGATTCCATTACTGATTTTATGCTTAGAAGATGCTATTGAAAAAGCATTAAACTGAACATGTTAATAAAATCTGTTAAGATTACTTAATTTATCCAAAAGGAGGAAATTAAAAATGAGTGAAACAAGAAACTTAGATTCCGTATTTGCTGATTGTACAGAAGCTGAATTAGGATTCGAAGCTATGTTCGACGAAGATGATTCAATTATTGACCATATTGCTGGTGTTGATGAAGCTGGAGTACCTCTTACAGGTCCAGATTTTGATTGGGACAGTTTAACAGAAGCTGATGAAGCATTAGAAGATAAGGATGATGCTGAACAGCGTGAAGGTAAATCTACACCTGATAAAGAAGGTATGGAAGGAACATCTTCTAAGAAGCCAGAAATTGGTGGAGAAGTAGGAGATGGTAAAGAAGTTTCCGGTAAGGAAAATTCTGCTGAATCTAATGCTCATGATGTTACAAAAGATATTGAAGATGCTATTGGAACTACAGATAAGCAGCAGACATCATTAAAAGAGGATTCTGCTGAAGGTCCTTTAGAAGATGATGATGAAGCTGAGCGTGAAGGCAAAGTTTCAGATACATCAGTAGAAACAGAAGGTGCTTGTGCTGATGGAGAATGTGATAGCAAAGCTACTGAAGTAGAAGATGAAAAGTGCCAGAAAGAATCAAGTGCTCCAGATTTATCTGATGCAGGAGATGATGTATCTATTTCTGAAGGTATCATTGCTAAGATTAAAGATAAGAGAGCAGCTAAGAAAGCTGCAAAGAAGGAAGCTTCTAAGGAATTAGAGGATGGTACCGATGAAGAAGATGATGCTGATGTAGAAGAAGTTAAGAAGAGCAAGAAAGATAAGGAAGCTGTAAAAGAAGCTCATATGATGAATATAATCAATGCTAAGAGAGCTCAGGTTAATGAAGCTAAAGAGCAGGCTATTACAGATGAATTATTAGAGCAGGTACTTAACGAGATGACTGAAGAAGAGCTTAATAATGACAATGTATTAGAGGTTGCTAAATTAGCAGTTTCTAAGTTAAGAGCTCAGTGTGAGGCAGCAGCTGATACTCTTACAGATCAGGATGATGCTGATCAGAGAGATGGAAAAGCTTCAGTAGATAATAAGAATATTGAAGGTGTTAAGTCAGATGTAATTGGTGACTCTATTAAGGGTAGTGCAAATTCTGATGAAATTACCGATAAGTGCGATACTGGTAAGCGAGATGGTAAAATTACCGGAGATACAACTGATGTTGAAGGTGTAAGTACTAAGGTTGTAGGTGCAGCTTTAGAGAGTGATCTTAATATTGACGATTTAATGTCAAGCGATGATGAACTTATCGATCTTGTTATTGATGATGACGAGAAAGTTGTTCCTGATTCAGTTAATGAAGCTTCTGAGGAAAAATCAGGAGAAGAATTAGTAGCTGATATTGCTCCAGAAGTTGATGATAAGGATATTGATCTTATTAAGAATAATAAGGTTGAAGATGATGATGAGGGAGTCGAAGTAGAATATTCTTATGAAGATGACGAACTTATTGACATTGCTATCAACGATGACGAAGAATAATTAGCAAATGATATGCTCAACTAGAAGATAAAAGCTTCTAGTTGAGCTTTATTAAAAATTTCTTGAAAGGAGAATAATTCATGAGTGAAATTAAAAAGAGCAATGAAGATATATTTCTTTATGAAGTACATCCTAAGCGAGTAATCACTGGAATTCCAGGAATTCCTGCTATTAGAGTTCGTAAAAGTGTTTATCTTACTAAAGATGATGTAATTAAATGCTTAGAAAAGGGTAGTGTATATCGTAGATTTTCTCTTAAGACAGAAAGAGTTACTACAGCTAATCTTGATAGAGTTCATAGAGAGGAATATATTAGTGAAGAAGATTGGCCAGATTTTTTAGTTAAGTTAAAAGCTGAAGGTAATGGTCAAGTAGTCGATACAACCCCAAAAACTCCTAACACAGAGGAGGATAAAATTGGAACTGTACAAGAAGTTACAGTGCCTGAAGAAACTGTTACTACAACAGAGGTAAAAGAGAATACTAATACAGATTCTACAGAAACTTCTGAAGTAGATGCAGAAAATAATAGCGTTGAAACTGATGAGGTTAGCCAGGCTGAGGTAAAATCAGAAAATGAAGAAGAGACCAATAATCAGGAAGAAAACGCTACTGCTGTAGAAGAGACAGCCGCTGAACAGAATACTGAGAATAAGGAAAAGGAAAAGAAAGAGACCTTTAAACGTGATCAGAACAATATTAATCAGCAGCAGTATTACAGCAAAAAGAATAAAAAATAAAAAAAAAAAATAATTTTTCCTCTAAGGCTTTTAAAGCCTTAGAGGTTTTTACTTTTTATACTGTACCGAATGTTATATGATCATCAATTTCACTAGGAAATATTTGATCAATTGTACCTACATCAAGATGAGATATAAAAATGCAATTGTCTATGCACAGTTCTAAAAGTAATTCCATTAATTCAAACATATTATATTCCTCCTTTTCTATATATCAAGAATATAATATATTATCAAAACTATAAAGAATTACTTTTGATGATCTTTGTGTAATATATTGAATAATAAATCTTCTACTATAGCTTTTGTATTTAATGAAAAAGCTTTCTTTTCATCTATCGCCTCATTTTTATACCATTCCACGGTATTCGTATTAAATTTTAAACTCATAGCTTCCCAGTCACATAGCATCTCTACAATTGCATCTAAAGTCATATCTGTACAGACACCAGTTTTATGATCTAACCAATGCTCTGGATGATGTTTATTAACTGTATAATGATGTTTCCAGCACTCTTCGTATCTTTCTTCAACTTCTTGTTTAAATTCTTCTGATTCCTGATTTTCTCTTTTTGTAGGATAATATTTAACTCTATATCCATCAAACTCAGAATCTGAAAATTTAGAAGCATCATGTGTTTCTATTCTTAATGCTACTTCTTCTATAGCATCTTTTAATTCTTCATCAGAAATTAGAGTTGATATATTATTCTGATCTAACAAAGGAACCATATAAAGAACATAAGCTTTTTTAACAAAATTAATATGCTCTATAATATAATCAAGATATTCTTTTTCTTTTCTAATTCTTTCCATAGAATCATCATATTGCTCTATATAAGAATTTTCTTTTAAAATTATTCCCATAATATTATTTCCTTTCTTATATTTTATATTAATTAAAAGTGAATTGGTCAAAAAATACATATATTTTAACTGAGATATAAATATTTTAGGAGGTATTAGATATGGTTTTAAAAATAGATTTTGAAGATGATGATTATGTGTATCAAACAGATAGTATTAAAGATAAAATGAATATTACAAAAGAAGCTATCAAAAAGAATGAATATCTTATGGGGCTTATAGATAAGGGTATTAAATCATCAAAAGATGCATATAATTATATGCAGGGATATTTCGATGGATTAATGGATACTGCTTGTAATAAAGTAAGTAAAGACAAAAAGGAAAGTAATATACGGACGATAAAAGATTCAATTCGTGAATATGATGAAGCTAATAACTTCTATGGATATCCATATTTAAAGAAAGGCATGATTGTTCAAGATACTAAGCAAAACGGAATATATTATATTCATAATGCTAGTAGATTTACAAATCAATCTGCTGATATTTGTGAGCATTATGAAATATTCTTTTTGTTTGATGCTAATATTTCTATTAAAGTAGATATATCTGATTATTTCTTTATAACTATAGATTCTGTTCGTAAATTTATTGATTATAAAGGAGGATCTACATCTATGACAATCAATATATGCAATTATGATGATTTCAAAAGTACTACAAAAATACTTAGAGTTTTATCAGAAGATAATCAAAGATCTTTTGATAGATTAGTAAATGATTATGAAGAAAAGATGAATCATATCTATGATATAGCGACAGCTCGTAAATAACATACTATTTTATTAGTATTCTCCTTATATAAATAGAATTTAACATTAATATAAAAATATTATATTTTTGCTTAAATTTCAAAAGGAGGATATAAATGTCATGGACGAATTACTTGATATACTTAAGAATTATAATCTTAGTGACATATTGATTTTATTTATCCTTTTCTCCTTAGCAATATATGGTATTATAGAAATGGTAAAGAAGACTAAAGGTCTACTAGATTCATATCATCAAAACCAATCAGCAAAGGAAGATAAAGAAAAAAGTATAACTGATAGGCTAGATAAATTGGAAGAGGGAGAAAAAGAAACTACTCAATCTTTAAGTAAGATTTCTGAATCACTTGATGAATTAAGAAAGTTAATTGAAGTTGTACAGAAAAATCAAAATAAATCAAATTTAGCTACTTGTAAAAGTGCTTTATATAGATTATCATCTGAATTATTAGCAAAGGGATGGGTTAGTCAGATAGAGTATGAAACTTTAGAAGACCTTTATGAAGTTTATAAAATGTCGACTGATAAATCTCTTTATGATGCTAAGAATAATAATATTAGAAGAGCATTATCTCTTCCAATATTAACTGAAGATGAAATAGAAGCTAAGATTTATGAAGACGCTATGAAAGAAAAAATGAAGAACCAATAGAGTTAAATAAAACTCTATTGGTTTTCTATTCTTTGGAGGTAATAATATGGCAAAAACAAGAGAAACTCCTTGTAAATATTATGTATGTAAAGGAGAATGCAAGAAGGGTAGAGAAGCTGATCATAATGGATATTGCCAGCATTGTAATAAATACTACCCAAGAGCAAGAGTAAGACACATAAATAAAAAGAAAGCATATCTTGATAAGATAAAACGATCAGAAAAATATGATTAAAGAAGTCTCTAGAGGAACAACCTCTAGAGACTATTATTTTTATTCTTCATCTTCATTATCAAGCTTATCTAACTTGCTATAATCAAAGAACAAACCATATTGCTTTTCTTTAAATTTCTTATTAGCAAGTTTAGCTCTAAGATCTCTATACTGCTGAGCCACATACTCCCAGTGCTTTCTGTCATAATCTGACATTTCGTCATTAAGCAAATAATCTTCAAGAATTCCAAGTCTTGAATTGATAGCACGCATTATCATATATGCATCTTC
>OBLI01002435.1_pt1 | contig 15860 bp, 17 predicted proteins | sample 1519701 | NCBI WGS metagenome assembly OBLI01 (sample SAMEA3663005, study PRJEB22513) | pig gut metagenome | biome: pig gut; feature: pig-associated habitat; material: faeces | place: France | collected 2012 | reverse complement strand
TAGCAAAACAGCGTAATATCCGTCTTTATAAAAAGGCACTGGCTTAAACTTCTTGCCAAAAGAGCTCTCTACATAAAGTTCACTAAGCTCGCCGCTATCATCACTAGCCATAAACACAGCCGAGGCTGCGCCGCCTTGGATAATTTTATAGCTTTGATTTAGCACAGCTAGCGCAGGGGCTTTTGCATCGATTACTACTTTTAGATTTTTTTTAGCTTCGTTTCCACTAAAAAAGTTAGCCTTGCTAGTGTCATTTGCGACGATGTCTAGCTTGTATTCTTGGCCGCTTTTATACTTGATATTTTTAGGGAATTCTAGATTTAAATTAATTTCTTTTTCTCCGCCAAAGCTTTGAGATATTAGCTTTTGGCTGCCCTCAGATGAGCTAAAAATCACCTCAACCTTATCCACGCCGCTCTCATCGCTGATAGCTACTTTAAGTGCTTTTTTAGGATTGTGATAAGTAGTGCCTGCTTTTTCATTTTCAATCTCTATTTTTGGCGCAGATTCTTCAAAAATGCTGGCCCCAGGACTAAAAACCAAAACCCCAGCAGCAACTATCAATAAAACTACTATAAAAAAGATTTTTTTCATATTTCCTACTTTTAAAAAATTTTTTGATTATAGCACAAAGCCTGATAAAAAATATAAATTTAACCTAGAATTCGCTAAAAAACATTATCTAGGGAATTCTAAAAATTCTCACAAATCACAGCATCTATCCTAGCATCAATTGCCAAGCTTAGCTCTTCATCACTTTTTACAATGAGCGCAATTTTGCTATCAAAAAGATAATCATCAGCCACGCTTTGAAGCTCTTTTGCTAGGCTAAGATTATTACAAACTACGAACTTTACGCCCCTTGCGTTTGAGATAACGGCCTGTAGTTTGTTTTTTACTAGCACAAACTCGTCATTTTGGCTGCTGTTAGAGACGCTAAAATCGCTGATTTTTGGCGTTTTGCTACTAACTAATGGATGAGAAAAAAGTATCATTTTTTAGCCTTTTATCTGCTGGCACTCTTGGCAAAGCCCGTCTTCTAGCTCATCGCTGCTTACAAAAGTCCCGCACTTTTTACACCCCTCTAAAGCTTCTATTTCATCATTTTCTTTGCTTTTTTTGCCTGATAGCTTTGATTTTAGCATGAAATAAATCACCACAGCAATTAAGGCAAAAATTAAGATTTTTCCTAGCATTTTACACCTTTTATAAATACATAATTTCGCTCTTTAGCTTTTTTTATGCTGATTTGTGCTTTTAGACCCGATAATTCAGCTTCAATGCTAGAGCCTTTAAATAACGCAAAGAGTGTATTTTCATCATAAAAACCCTTTGAGCAAGAGAGTAAATCAGCCACCTTAAAAGCTGCCCTTGATGTGATAATATCGGCTCTAAAAGGCTCTTCATCTTCTATTTTTTTGCTATGAACTACGATATTTTCTAGTCCTAAATGCGCCTTTGCGTAGCTTAAAAAGCTCGATTTTTTAGCATTTGGCTCAAAAAGATGAAAAATACACTCACTCATTTTCATAGCTAAAAAAACAGCTGGAAACCCAGCCCCAGAGCCTATATCAATAACCACCTTTGCGCTAGAAAAGTTAGAGAATTCTAGAATTCCTAGGCTATCTTTTGCCACCTCATCAAGGTTTTTGTAGGTGCTTAGACTGTGGATTTTATTAAATTTAATAAAAATATCCTCATAAGCCCTAAGTCTCTCATCAAAATCCATCAAAGCAAATGCCCCATTTGTTCTTTTTTGATACGCAAATACTCTTTATCATACGGATTTTCTGGCATTTTTATAGGAATTCTAGATTCTATTTGAACTGATTTTAAAGCTGAGATTTTTGCTGGATTATTTGTAAGCAAATTTATCCTTAAAATTCCCAAATCTGCTAGTATAAACTCAGCCGCCTCATATGTGCGCTCATCAGCCTCAAAGCCTAGTTGGTGATTTGCCTCAATGGTATTTAGCCCGCTATCTTGGAGATTATAGGCGTTTATTTTGTTAAGTAGACCTATATTTCGCCCTTCTTGGCGCAGGTAGATTAGCGCTCCGCCATGTTCGTTTATGTAGGACAAAGCACTTGCTAGCTGCTCGCCACAATCGCACTTCATAGACCCAAAAGCATCGCCAGTTAGGCACTCTGAGTGAATTCGCACATTTATAGCCTCGCCCTTGCTAATAAGCTCATCAAGATCACTGCGAAACACCACGCAATGCTCTTTTTGCCCACTTTTATAGACCTTTATTTTAAAAAGCCCAAATTTACTAGGTAGATTTGCTACTTTTGAGCTTTTCATCACTCTACCACCACTCGCTCTAAGCTAGGGCTAAGCTTGACTAAAATATCATAGTTTATAGTATCAAAGTACTTTGCCCAGATATTTGCATCATTTATTACGCAAAGCTCATCGCTAAGGCTGTCGCTAGAAAAGCTATCCATTGACATGCGTCCTAGCATTTTGTCTTTGGCGTTAAAGACAAACTCACCCTTGCCATTATAGCGCAAAAGCCCATCGCCATATCCTAGGTCGTAAGTAGCTATATCCATAGGCTCTTTTGCGCAAAATACCCCACCATAGCCCACGCACTCGCCACGCTCTAGCCTGCGCTCGCTAAGTTTGCTAGCCCAAAGGCTAAGCACTGGTCTTAGAGCCAAACTCTCATCAAACTGAGCATATCCATACTGCGCAATGCCTACACGCACACACTCATCACGGTTTGCTAGGTTTTTATCACGCTCAATGCCAGCTGAGTTGTGTAGATGAAAGATAGGATTTTTCACACCAAACTCTGCACAAAGCTCTTTAAAATATGCTTTAAGCTCCAAAAACATCTCATTTTGGATAGCAAAACTAGCGCTTAGCTCATCAGCCCCACAAAAATGCGTATAAGCACCGCAAATATTTATTTTACGCTTTTTAGAGAGCTCAAAAGCCTCTTTTAGCTCGTGCTTTTTTAGTCCGTGGCGATGCATGAGAGTATCAAGAGTAATCTGGACTTTTGAGCCACTTTTTATATGCTCTAAATTGCTAAAATCATTTATAGCATAAATAAACTTAGCATTTGTGCTCTCAGCTCCATTTGCCCTGTGAGAGAGGATAATAATACGCTCAAAAAAGCTCTCAATGCTTTTAGCCTCGCTTTCATCTCGCACCACAGCAGTTTTTAGCCCAAACTCACTGGCAAGAGCAGCGATTTGAGCTAATCCGTGACCATAAGCATTATCTTTTAGCACGGCAAAGACACGGGCTTTATCGCCAACCTTAGCACAGATTTGCTCTAAATTATGAAAATACGCGCTTTTACTAAGCTTTATTTGTGCCATTTATTGTTCTACTAAGATTTTCATTTTATCGCCATCAAGGCGGACAAATAGGGTTTTTTCGCCCTCAAACTTATAAGAGCTAGTAAGGTATTTTTCATGAAAAATCACTTTGAAAAATGAGCCTTTTTCTACTGATGGATAAGGGATAATGCGAAACTTAGAAAAGTTTATAAATTTGCTTTCTTTTTTGTTAAAAATGCTAGTTTTCATCTCGGCAAAGGCTTTGTATCTTTGCCCATCAAAGCGAATAAAGTCCTTATCATAAAAAGCTAGGTATTTTTTTATATCACTTACACTCCACGCATGTTTCCACGCAAAAAGCTGAGCAAAAATAGCTGCAATTTGCTCGTTTGTAGCTTCTTTTATGCCTTCTTCATTGATTAGCACCACGCCGCCTTTATCGCCTATGATATTCTCATATTTTACCAGCTCGTCATTGTCAAATGCCACGCAACCACGAGTTTTTTCAGCATCTATGCGATCTCCATCAAAAGGAAGTCCATGTATCCAAATGCCGCCGCCATCACGCTTTCTAAGGCTATCGTATAAATCAGGATAACTTAGAGAAAAAGCAGCTGGACCATAATACTGATCGCTTGGCTTAAAGTGTCTTGTGATGTGATAAGCACCAACTGGGGTTTTTAGATCGCCTTCTTTTAGCTTATCGCCCATTAGACCTGTGATTATGTTTTTTTTAGAAAAGCGACTTTCTAACTTGTCGTTTTCGTAGTGTAGTAGTTCTAGCTTTTTGCTAGTTTTATCCACTACTGTGATAAAAGTAGGTGCTGGATAGTAGCCGTATTTTAACTCTTTGCCTTTTAGCATTTCTTGCCAGTGCTTTTTGCTTTGCAAGTTATTTTCTATAGCATCACGCACAGCTTCTAAGCCATTATCAAGATAAATTTGCTCCAAGCTCTTTGCGCCCAAAACGCTAGATAAAAATACTAACGCAAGAAGTAGTTTTTTCATTGTTTTTACCTATTTTTTTGAATTTTTAAGGCGCAATTATAGCTAAGTTTTTCAAAAAATTTACTACTTTTTTATAAGTTTTTAGCTAGAATTTCAAACTTTTTTTAAAAAAAATCAGGGAGAAAAGATGAAAAAGTTTGTTTTAAGTATAGCTAGCATTGCTGCTGTCTTTGGCGCAGATGTTGAAATAGAGGGAGCTTACGCAAGGGTAAGCATACCAAATATACCTAACTCGGCTGCTTTTTTTGTAATAAAAAATAATAGCGACAAAGATATCGCAATAACTAACGCAAATAGCGATATAGCCGAAAAAAATGAGCTTCATACTCACATAAAAGAAAATCAAATGTTGAAAATGATGAAAATAGAAAAGCTTGTAGTGCCTGCAAAATCAAGCTTGGAGCTAAAAAGTGGTGGCGATCATGTAATGCTAATGGGGCTAAAAAAAGAGCTAAAAGCAGGCGATGAAATAAGCTTGGAGCTAAGCTTTAGCGATGGTGATAAAAAAAGCATCAAAGTGCCTGTAAAAGACCTAGCAAGCACTATGCATAAAATGCAGCACTAATGCCTTGGCAAATCATAACCAATCTAGAATTCCCTAGCGGAATTCCAAAATTCCCTAGCGTAGAAATTCTAGAATTCCTAGAAAATCTAGAATTCTTGGGTGAAAAAAGCATAGCAAAAAATCTAGCAAATCTAAAAACTACCTTCATAGCTCATAATGCAAAAACTAACGAGTATTTCGCTGCAAGAGCGCTTTTTTGCCATAAAGGTATTTATTATTTTTTTGATGGCAAAGATTTTAAAATTTCTAAGAACAAAAACGATCTTTTAAAAGGCATTAAAAAAGAGCTTGATTTAAGCGCTTTGAGTGAGTATTTAAGCTTTATGTCTGCAAAAAAAAGCTTTTTTAAATCAGTTTTTGAACTTAGGGCTGGGGAGTATTTGTGCTATAAAAATGGCAAGCTAAAAAAAGGCGTCTTTGATAGCTTAAAAGGCGTGGGAATTCTAGATTGTAATGAGAAAAATCTAGAATTCCTAAAATCTAGAATTCTTTCTACTCTAGAAAAACAAATCAGCCTTTATCACAGCCAAAATCCTTGCGCCTTGCTCTCTGGTGGGCTTGATTCATCCTTGCTAACAGCACTTTTTGCTAGGCAAAGCGAGCAAAAAGTTCAGGCTTTTAACCTAGCTTTTTTAGACGCTCCACACTATGATGAGAGTGAGTTTGCTAAGGCTGCGGCTGATTTTATAGGCTGCAAGCTTCATAGCGTGAATTTAAGCAAAAAGGACTTTTTGGATACTTTTTATGCTAGTGATTTTAGTGCCGAGCCCCTAGCTGATAGTGCTAGTATTGCTTTGCGCTTTTTGTGCGAAAAAATCGCTAGCCACGGACACAGCGTAGCATTTTCAGCTGAGGGGGCAGATGAGTGCTTTTTGGGCTATGATCTTTATTTTAGAGTGCTTGAGTTTTATCGCTACGACCTGCCCCAAGCTCGCTATCCACTTATCTCAAAAGACAGCGAGTACCTACGTAGAAAGGCTTTAGGTTTGCCCATTTATGGCGGATTTTGTGAGGTTTTTACTCGCTATCAAAAAGAACTGCTTTTTGCTGATTGTAAGGATTTTAGCATTGATGAGCCAATTTTAGCATATCAAAATAATTACAAAGAACTACGCCAAATGCGATACACGGATTTTCGCATCGCAAGCGAGGGCATAGTAGCTAGAAAGCTTGGTGCTATGAGCGATTTAGTGGAGATTAAAACGCCCTTTTTTGCGCTAGTAAAACTTGCTTTAAGCCTTGAAAATCCAAGCCCAAATTATAAGCCAAAAGAGCTTTTAAAAAGCATAGCAAAAGAACAAGGGCTTTTAAGCGATGAGATAATTTATAGAAAGAAAAAAGGGCTTAGCACGCCATTTTTAGAGTGGGTGCTAAAAGAAATGGATGCTAGTAGCGAGATTTTAAAAGCAAATAAAATTCTAGGCTTTTCTCTGTTTAGCGAAGTTTTTGTGCGTGAGCTAGAGCGCAAGGCTAGGCGTGGACGCTTTAAACAGCATTTGTGGTCTTTGCTTTGTTTTTCTCGTTGGCTGGATAAGCACTTTGGCTAAGCAAAAGCGAAGGCAGCAAAATCAAAGATGATGCTAGCATAAAAAACATAACCAAATCTGTCAGAGCTCCAAAATAAATAGTAGGCCAAAAGTTGCTACTAATCATAACCCCAAAGCCTATAAATACAGCAAAGCTAGTATAGTACAGCGCATATCCTATGCTAGCGTGGCTTGCGATGATTGCTTTTTTGCTATCTTTAAAATGTGCTAGCTCTCGCTTGTAGCGGTAGATATAGTGGATTGCGCTATCTACGCCTATGCCAAGGCTGATTGAGCCTATGGTTATGCTCATGATATCTAGGCTAAGCCCAGCTAAGCCCATAGCTCCAAGCACGCAAATAAGTGGCAAGATATTTATACAAATCGCAATTATCGCTAGTCTAAGAGAGGCAAAAATCAGCCAAAATGTCGCAAAAAATGCTAGCAAAACAAAGCCAAGGCTATTTATTTGAGAGCTAAAAAGTGAGCCTAGCATATTTGTATAAAGCTTCATTGCCCCTGAGATTTTTACCTCAGCATCCTTGCCTACAAGCTCATTTAGTTCATTTTGTAAAGTCCTTAAAAACTCTGCTCTTTTTAGGCGCGGGTCGCTATCAAGAGTTCGCACGCTAAAATGTAGCTCGTCATTTTCAATGCTTACAAAAGGCGTCAAAATAAGCTCTCTGCGCTCTCCACTAAGACTAGAATAAATAAGCGCAAGCGCAAGCGCATCAAGCTCTCTGCCCTCATTTAGCTCTTTGCCAACCTCCAATAAATCAGCCAGCGAGCTAACTGAGCCTATGAACTCTTTGTTTTTTAGATACTCATTAACACTTTTTAGCACGCTCATGCGCCGTTCATTAAACCAGTACTGAGCAGCATCACTACTAGCAAACTCATCAGCAAACTCATCGTCTAAACTAGAATTCCTAGGCTCTTTTTTATCTTTTTTAAAGCTGATTATTATATCAAGCGGTACGGTGCCACCAAGCTTATTGTCTATTAGCTCCATGCCTTTATAAATATCAGTGTTTTCTTTAAAATAGCCTATGAAGCTGTTTTCTACGCTAAGCTTGCTTATGCCCCAAAGCCCTACGCAAAGCCCAAGTACGCTGATAGCAAAAACCACCTTGCGAGCTCTAAGATTTAAAGCGATTTTTGCGCATAGTGAAGTAAGAGAAAAATACCGCTCAAAGGCTGTATTTACGCTCTTTTTGCTAAGTAAACTCATAATAGAGCCAAAAAACCAAAAGCTAAAGATAAGCGAAAGCGTAATAGAAGCACTCATCATCACCCCAAGGCTGATAATAGGACGAATACCACTAAAAACTAGCGAAATAAAGCCAATAATCGTAGTAAAAATCGCAAAAAAGCAAGGACTCATACGCTCTTTTAAGGCTAAATAAACTATAGCTTTTTGGCTAAAAGAGCTCTTTTTGCGAAAAAACTCTCTATATGAGTTTATAAGGTGAATCACAACTGAGAGTGTGATAATAAGCTGTAAGGCGATGTAGTTGCTAGAAATTACTGTAATTTCAAAGCCAAGCAAACCAAAAAGCCCACTAGCTGCGCCCACGCACACTAAGCAAATAAAAATAGCTAAAAAAACATAGCGAAGCTGTAAATAATAAACAAAAAGACAAAGCGAACACAAAAGCAAAGTAGCTAGCCCATAAGTAGCAAGATCGCTTCTAACAAAGGCTATCATATCATCAGCTATCATATTTATACCGCCTAAAAATAGCTGTGAGCTTGGGAATTCATCTTGGTACGGAATTCCGTTTTGTGAATTTGAGAATTCATCTTGGTGAGGAATTCTAGATTGTGAGTTTTGGTTGTATTTAGCGATTACCTGGCGGATTTGTGTGATTTGCTCGTGTTCTGCTACTCTTAACTCATCTCTGTAGGCTTTAAAAGCAGCTCTTTGCTCTTTTAGCAGAGTTTTTGCTGTGGCGTTATTTTCAGCGTTTTTTAGCGTGTTTTCTAGCGCAGTTATACTAGCGATAAACTCGTTATATTTAGAATTTGGCTCTAAGGTTAGCAAAAGTGCTGTGGTTTTAAAATCGCTACTTACAAGCGAGTTTTTATAAAAAGGTGAGTTTAAAAACTCAGCTTTTATCGCTTCTTTGCTAGCGTTGCTGTCTTTTAGCGTAGGGATTGTGCCTAATAAATCAGAAAATTTTAGCCCAGAGCTAAGCAAAAGTGGTGCATCAAGCATACTAAATACGCTCTTTACGCCCTTAATCTGCGCTAGGTCTTTGCTAAGCGCAGCAAGCGTGCTAATGCTACTCTCGCTAAGTAAAGCAGAGTTTGGTGTGTAGGCAATTACTAGCGTGTTTGGAATTTTATATCTTTTTGTTATATCACGCCAGAGCTCTAAGTCTTTATCATTTTCTAAAAGCAGAGTTTGCGTAGAAGCATCGATTGCTAGTTTTGGCGCAAAGGCGCATAAAAAAGCGCATAAAATAAGAGCCAAAGCCAAAGATAACTTAGGCGCAGATACTAGCATTCTAGCTAGTTTTTGCTTGATTTTATCGCTTTTGTTCATTTATTATTTTTTGCCAGCTTCATCAATGGCGTTTTTGGCATTTATCCTAGCTAGTATTTCATCAAAACCAGCGTTTCTTAGATCCTCAAACTGCGCTCTGTATGTTTGGATGATACTAACACCCACAATATCTATATCATAGAGCAAATACTCATTTTCAGCTTTTTTGTGAAACTTAAAAATGATTTTATAAACTTCATTTTCGCCTTTTATTTGTGCGTGGATAAAGTATCTTTTAGGATTTGGGCTCTCATCGCCTGTGATTTCTATGCTTTGATTTGTATAAAGTCCTAGCTTTTCGCTAAAAGAAAACTTAAGCCTTGCTACAAAAGCACTCTCAAAACGCTTTTTTTGCTCATCATTTAAGCCCTTATAAGCATCGCCAAGTGCTAATCTAGCCATAAGTGCATAGTCAAAATACTCATCAAAAATAGCAAAAAGCTCGCTTTCTTTTTGTTTTAAGCTTTTTTGCGTAGCTAAAATCTCCACAGCCTTTATCAAATCAACATTTAGCTTAGGTTTTATAGCAGCAAGTTCAAGCGCAGATAGTGGCAAAATCACTAGGAATTCTAGAATTCCTAAGGTAAAAAGTAGTTTTAAAAATATTTTTTTCATTATTATATCCCTTGAGCTATTCTTTTATTTGAGCATTGCGTCTTTGCTCGTAAGTATCACGCAAAAATGGATAAAGATCAATAGCATCTTTCGTTAGAATTCTATACTCATCAGGGTTTTTGCCACCTTCGTTTAGTATGTAGCCAGCAGTCATACCAGGGCCTATGAAGCTGTTTTTCCACGCATGTCCGCCAGCCCATCCATCAACGTAACTTATAGGATTTATAAAAAACTCGGCCGCTAGTCCTACGCTATCTCTAAGGTTGCTTTGACCGATGACGGGCAGCACGATAGGAAAGCCAGAGCCTATACCCCAATGGCCAAAGGCTTGGCCGATGTCTTCATCATGTTTTGGTATATCAAAATGAGTATTTGCCACCTCAAAAAGCCCACCTACTCCAAAAGTCGTATTTATAACAAAAGAAAAGAGCTCGTCTGTGGCATCCATAAAGCGAAATTGTAAGATATTTCCCACAAAGCGAATAGGGAAAAATAAATTATAAAAAAAGTTTGAAATTCCATTTCTAGCAGGTTCTGGCACTACTGCGTTATAGCCTTTAAAAACTGGTCTAAAAAAAGCATAATACAAAGAATTATTAAAGCCGGTCATAAAACGGTTATAGCCACTTAATGGATCAAAAACCTCAGCCTTATTAAACTCGGTGCTAAAATCGCTAAAATCATTATTTGAAGTATTTTCTACCTCAGCACAAAAAGCCGATAAAAACAGCAGTAAAGAGAGCATAAATGCCTTCATCTTGAATTCCTTAAAATGTAAAAACTTGCAATTCTATAAAAATCATCTTTAAAATATAATAAATTTTTTGCTATAATAAATTAAAATTTTATATAAAGGGCAAAAAATGCTATTGCAAAGCCAGCTAAAAATAACTCTAGAAAACGGCGTTAGCCTTAGTAATGATGATATAGAGCTACTAAAAGCTCTAAAAGAGTGTGGCAGCATCATAAAAACAGCTAAAAATATGAAAATATCATATAAAACAGCATGGGATGCTCTAAATAAAATAAACAAAAATAACGAACTTTTTACTAGCAAAAAAAATCAAGGTTGTACTCTAAATGAAAAAGCCTTAGAGCTAATTAACAAATGCGAACAGATAAAAAAGGCTCAAAATTTTTTAGTCCAAAAAATGCTAGAAAAAAATATAAATTTAGAATATATATCTAGAATTCCTTTAAAACTAAGTGCGAAAAATCAGCTAAAAGTAAAAATACTAGAAATCAATGAAAGTATTGTAAATACTGATATAATAGCTACTTTAAGCACAAACGAGATTTTAAAAGCAAAAATCACAAAATCTAGCCAAAAAGAACTTGGGCTAAAGGTAGGTGATGAAGTAATATTCATCTTTAAAGCTCCAAGCCTAATGATAAAAAAACAAGATTTTTCAAAACTCATATTGCCAAATCTCATAAAAGCAAAAATCACCTCAGCCATCATAGGTTCGCAAAACTGCCAAATAACCGCACTTACAAGTGATAAGCAAAATTTAACCGCCATCATACCAAATGATGTAACCATGGATCTGCGCCTAGCGGTAAATGATGAAATAGGCGTAATAATAGACCCAAAAGATATAATAATAGGAATATAAATATAAAAAAATAATTTTTTTGACAAGAATAAAAATTTTTTTTACAATACTAGAAATTTTTTTAAAAGGATAAACAATGAAAAAAATCTTACTTTTTACTCTTTTTGCTGCTATTTGCTTTGCTGCCCAGTTAAAAGTAGCTGCTGCTGCTAATCTAAGCTTTGTGCTAAATGAAATAAAAGATGAGTTCATAAAAACTCATACAAACGATGAAATAAGCATAACTTTTGGCTCATCGGGCAAGCTTGTTAGCCAGATAAAAAACGGGGCTCTTTATGATGTATTTCTCTCAGCTGATATGAGCTTTAGCGAGGTTTTGATAAAAGATAATTTTAGCGCTGATAAAACAAGTGCGGTCTACGCAAAAGGCAAAGTAGCAATGTTTAGCGCAAGGGGCTTTGAGACTTGTAGCGATCTAAAATGCCTAAAAAACCCAAAAATAAAAAGCATAATAATCGCAAATCCTAAGCTAGCACCTTATGGCAAAGTTAGCGAGCAGGCTTTTAAAAACGCAGGTGTATATGAAGATATCAAAGATAAAATCATAAAAGCTGGCTCAATCGGCGAGGCTCTAAGCCAAAGTCTAAGCGCTGGTGATGTGGGCTTTGTAGCACTCTCAGCACTAAAAAGCGAAAAGCTAAAAAAATGGCAAAACGCCTACAAAGCCGTTGATAGCAGTCTTTATGAGCCGATTTCTCAAGGCATGATTAAGCTAAAAAATAGCCCAAATCCCAAGCTAGCAAAGAAATTTTATGATTTTATTTTAAGCGATAAAGCCAAAGAAATATTTAAGAAATATGGTTATGAAATCTAGAATTCCTAGGAATTCTAGATTTTGTATAAAGAAAAAAGACGCAAAATGTTAGAGCTTAACTGCCAAAAAACTTTTAGCAAAGATTTTAGTTTAAATGCTGATTTCATCGTCCCAAAAGGACAGATTTGCGCTCTTTATGGAGCTAGTGGGGCTGGCAAAACTAGCATTTTGCGCATTATCGCTGGGCTTGAGAGAGCTAGTGGATATTGTAAAAAAGGCGCAAAAATTTACTTTGATAAGCAGTGTTATTTGCCCCCGCAAGAGCGAAATGTAGGCTTTTTGTTTCAAGACTACGCTTTGTTTGAAAACTACGATGTTTTAGGCAATTTGCTCTTTGCGAAAAATGACAAAGATAGGGCTGATTTTTTGCTAGATTTGTGCGGAATTTATAGCAAAAAACATGCGAAAATCTCAACTCTCTCAGGCGGCGAAAAACAGCGCGTAGCACTCTCTCGCGCTCTTATGAGAGCACCTGAACTGCTGCTTTTAGACGAGCCATTTTCTGCGCTTGATAGCATTAGCAAAACCCAGCTTAGCGAGTATTTGCTAAAAGCGCATGAGAGCCTAAAAAGCACAATTTTGCTAATCAGCCACAATAAAGCCGAGATTTACAAGCTTTGTGCGCTCATAATAGAAGTAAAAAACGGCAAAACACAAAAAATACGCTCAAAGGCTGATTTTTTCAGCTCAGATACTGGAATTTTGGCTAGAATTCTAGATATTTTAAGCCCAAATGAAGCCTTGGTTTTAATAGGCGAACTAAGCCAAAAAATAAAACTAAAAAACGCAAATAGCTTTGCTAAAAATGATGAAATAATCATAAATCTAAGCCAAGCAAGTAAAGTGTAGGCAAGATGGATTTTAGCCCTTTTTATCTCTCATTTAAACTAGCTTTTATTAGCACGCTGATTTTACTGGTTTTTTGCGTGCCACTAGCGTATTTTCTAAGCCGCGTTAGCTTTAAAGGAAAAAGCGTTATAGAAGCTATTATTTCACTACCTCTCGTGCTGCCGCCATCAGTGCTTGGCTTTTATATTTTAGTTTTTCTCTCGCCTTATTCAGCCATAGGTTCTTTTTTTGAAGAGCACTTTGGAATTAGGTTAGTTTTTAATTTCACTGGTCTTGTTATAGCTAGCTGTATTTACTCGCTGCCTTTTATGTTTGCGCCGCTTTTAGGGGCTTTTAACTCTTTGCCAAAAAACATCATCGAAGCTAGCTACACTCTTGGCAAAGGACGCATCACCACCATGCTAAAAATTGCTTTGCCAAATATCAAGCCAAGTCTATTAAATGCTATTATAATAAGCTTTGCACATACTTTAGGTGAGTTTGGCGTAGTGCTTATCATAGGTGGGTCTTTAAGCCGTGAGACAAAAGTAGCTAGCATTGCTATTTACGAAGCTACTGAAATGCTTGATTTTACAACCGCTCATATCTACTCAAGCATAATGCTAGCAATTAGCTTTTTTGTGCTATTTTGTGTATATTTTCTTACAAAAAAGATGAAAAAAGATTAAATTCAAATTAAATTCATAAACTTTTAGCTAGAATTGCGCCGTTAAACTCTAAAATTTTTAAGGAATTTTCAAAATGTTTGAGAATATGGATCTTAGTAAAATGAGCGAAATGATAAGCTCTGTTAAAGAAAAGGTAGAAGCTTATGAAAGCGAAGTAGCAAACAAAATCTACGAAGCAAAAGCAGGTGGCGGTATGATATCTGTAAAAATCAATGGTAATAGCGAAATTCAAGATATAGATATCGACGATGAGCTACTTAGCGACAAACAAAGCTTACAAATACTACTAATTAGCGCAGTAAATGACGCAATCGCACTAGCAAACGAAGAAAAGAAAAAAGGCGCCGCACAGGCCTTTGGGCTAGGCGGACTTGGAGGATTTGGATTATGAAATTTTTAGCATTTTTATTAGCATTTGTAGCCCTTAGCTTTGCTGCGCCACGCCCTACAGCTGAGGATTTGCAAATGTGCTATGAGAAAAACAAGGTCTCGCAGTTTGATTATCACGGGCATGTAGCAGTAGCACTAACGGCAAATCTCGCTGCTGTAATCGCAGATGATAACAAAACTCTAGCACCAGTTGATTATATCAAGCACGATCCGTATCTTGGGCTATATTTAGTGAAAATTCCTACTACAATGATAGCTCCCTTTATGATGAACGAAAAAGATCTCAAAATAGATACTTGGGTAAATGTTTTAGATGCCAATGTTACAGCTATGGGACATGTAAAAGCCCTTAGTGCTAATCTTGGTGAGTTTGACGAACTAAGCTTTGAGGCACCAAAGACTGGCATATTACTCTGCGACTGCTGTCAAATGGTAGGTATCGCAAAAGGCGCAGATAAGTTCATTGGCTCACGCTACTTACGCCACTTTATCAAGCATGAAGATGTTTATTATGGCGATATTGGCACGGTTTTTGATAGCGTTAATGAAAAGCTGATTGTAAAAAGCGTTTATCCTTTTGGTCCAGCTAGCGACAAGCTTCAAGCAGGCGATATAGTAAAAGCAGTAAATGACATGATACCACGCGATTTAAGGGAGCTAAATGAGAGTGTGCTTTTTGCTGAAAAAGGTGAGATTTTACGCTTTGAGGTTGAAAGAAATGGCAAAAAGCAAATTATAAATGTAAGCCTGCCAGGCGATAATAAGCAGTTTTTTGACAGCAATGCTACGATGATAAATCTTGCAGATATTAACTTTGATAGTAATGTTACAAAGCCAGAGGTAAATGCTACAAAAATTCCACTACCAGAAAAAAAAGAGGTAAAAAAACCAGTAGTAAAAGACAATCTCTACACAGCCTACGGCTTTAGCGTGGGTAAGGATATGAGAATAACAAGGATAAAAGCTGACTCACCAGCCGCAAAAGCTGGGCTAGAAAGAGGTGATCTTATCATGCAAGTAGGCAAAGAGCCTATCAAAAATGCTCAGATTTTAGAGCGCAAATTAAGCAATGGTAGGCTAAATCATCTTTTGGTTGAGAGAAAAGATTTTCAGTTTTTTGTAAGAATTCGCAAGTAAAGCTAGAATTCCTAGGATATTTTTTTAGGAATTCTAGATTTAGGAATTCTAGAATTCCTGAGTGATTTTTGCTAGGAATTCTAGATTTTGGGTATTTTTATGATTTAAAAAGGACAAATATGAGTTTTTCAGATTATTTTAACGAGCATATCCCAAGCGTGGAGAGCTTTCATCCGCATTTTGATGAGGCTTTGGGCTGGATTTTAAAAGCTGGTGGCAAGCACTTTCGCGCTCAGCTAATGCTAAGCTGCGCTGGCGAACTGGGCATGAAAAATATCCATGAAGCTTATCCAGTAGCCCTTGGCATTGAGCTAATTCATGCTTACTCGCTTATCCACGATGATTTGCCTGCTATGGACAATGCTGATTTGCGCCGTGGCGTAGAAAGCGTTCACAAAAAATTTGGGCAAACTACTGCGATTTTAGTAGGTGATGGACTAAACACTCACGCATTTTATGAGATTTCACGCTGCGAACTAAGCTACAAAAAACGCTGTAAAATCATAGAAATTCTAGCCAAAAACGCTGGTATAAAAGGTATGATTATAGGTCAGGCGATTGATTGTGAGTTTGAGGGCAAAAGCCTAAATGAGAAAAAACTGCGCTTTTTACACGAGCATAAAACAGGCGCACTAATAGCAGCTTGCATACAAATCGCAGCCATCTTAGCAGAGCGCAAACACAAAAAAGAATACCACGACCTAGGGCTTGATCTAGGGCTTGCATTTCAAATAAACGATGATATAATAGACGCCACAGCTAGCGAGCAAGATGCTGGCAAACCAGTAGCGCACGACATAGCAAAAAACTCATTTGTAAATCTACTAGGAC
>OBLI01002433.1_pt1 | contig 15873 bp, 8 predicted proteins | sample 1519701 | NCBI WGS metagenome assembly OBLI01 (sample SAMEA3663005, study PRJEB22513) | pig gut metagenome | biome: pig gut; feature: pig-associated habitat; material: faeces | place: France | collected 2012 | reverse complement strand
GTGCGCTTCGACGAACCGCCGCACATTGCGCTGCCCCTGTGGCGCGGTGCCGGCGTCGTGATGCCCGTGTTCTCGCTCCGCAGCCGCGGCAGTTGGGGCATTGGCGACTTCGGCGACCTGCGGCAGTTCATCCATTGGGCGGCCGACACCGGACTCCACGCCGTACAGCTACTGCCTATCAACGACACGACCACCGAAGGAGGCTGGGGCGACTCTTACCCCTACAACTCGCTGTCGGTCTACGCTCTGCACCCCGTTTACCTCGATCCCCGCGAGTGGTCCAAGTCAAAGGCCTTCGCGCAGTATGCTGACGAGGCAGCCCAACTCAACGAAGCACAGGAGTTGGAATATCCTGATGTGTTCAGGGTGAAAATGGCTTTTGCCCACGCGCTTTTCCAGGAGATAGGGGCACGCACGGCCCGCACCAAGGATTACAAGGCTTTTGTGGCCGACAACCTGGCGTGGCTCGAGCCCTACGCGGAGTTCTGTCATGGTCGCATGTGGCAAAAGGACCACAGCACACTGCCTCCTTTCCAGCCCGCAGCCTCGCAGCCCCACAAGGCTACCGACAAGGCTTTCGGCACGGCGCACCACGACGGCGGCACGGCGTTCTACTACTTTGTGCAATATCTGCTGCACCGCCAGATGCTGGCCGCCCACACCGAGGCGCAGCAGCGGGGCGTGCTGCTCAAGGGCGACATTCCCATCGGCATCAACCCCCGCAGCGTACCTGCCTGGGTCGACACGCCGCTCTTCCACTTCGATGGCCAAGCCGGCGCACCACCTGACGACTTTGCCGTGAAAGGCCAGAACTGGGGCTTCCCCACCTACAACTGGGAGCGTATGGCCGCCGACGGCTACCGCTGGTGGCGCGAACGTTTGGGTCACATGGCGCACTACTTCGACGCCTACCGCATCGACCACGTGCTGGGCTTCTTCCGCATTTGGGAGGTACCCACGCACCAGCACTGGGGCACCATGGGGCATTTCCGTCCCGCCCTGCCTCTCACCGAGTCCGAGGTGCGCGGCTACGGCTTCACCGCTCCCCTCGCCCACTGCCTGGCGCCCTTTGTCAGTGCCCAGCGCATGCAGGCTCTCTGTGCCGACTTTGGGCCTGCCTTTGCCACCCACTATTTCGTGCCCGACGCCGACTTCGACGGTTTCCGCCTCCGTCCCGGCCTCACCACGCAGAGCGCCATTGCGGCCCAGGTGTCCGAGGAGGCAGTACGCGAGTGCCTGATGGATCTTGCCACCGAAGTGCTCTTTGTGTCCGACCCCTCCAGCCCCGACAAGGTGCATCCGCGTGTCGCAGCGCAGCTCACGCACCGCTTCGCCGAACTGCCGCAGCAAGAGCGCGACGCTTTCAACCGTCTGCACGACGATTTCTTCTACCGTCGCCACAACGACTTCTGGGCAGAGCAGGCCATGCGCCGCCTCCCCGTCATCACGCAGAGCGCCGACCTTCAGGCGCCCCGCCAGCGCCTCTGCCCCTTGCAGCACGACGGCATGCTGGCCTGTGCCGAGGACCTCGGCATGGTGCCCTCATCGGTGCCACCCGTACTGGCAAGGCTGCAAATCCTCTCACTCGAAATCCAACGCATGCCCAAGGCTTACGGCGTGCGCTTTGGCCGTCCCGCCGACTATCCTTACCTCTCGGTGGCCACCATCGCCACGCACGACATGGCTCCGCTCCGCCTGTGGTGGCAGCAGGATGCCGAGCAAACGCAGGCTTTCTGGCGCGACGCCTTACACCAAACGGGCACTGCGCCGGCCGAGGCCACGCCCGAGGTGTGCGAAATGGTAGTCAAGGAGCATCTCCTCTCGCCCTCCATGCTGTGCCTGCTGGCCTTGCAGGACCTGCTGGCCATCTCGCCCTCCCTGCGCAGCCGCCAGCCCGAACTGGAGCAAATCAACGACCCTGCCAACGCGCACCACCACTGGCGCTACCGCATGCACATCACACTCGAGGAACTCATCCAGGCCACAGCTTTCAACGAGAAGCTCCGCGGCCTCATCGCCCTCAGCGGACGGTAAAATGCCTGCGGGCAGCACACCACCGCCTCCCACCCACGCAGGAAGCAGCCTCACAGCGCTGCCTCCTGCGTTTTTCTTTTGCACTCCTCGCTATTCCTTATTATATATAGGGAGGGGGCGGGAATATGTTTTTTGTCACCAAAACGCACATTTAACATACTGGGGGGGGGGTATTGAAAGATTTCTTTACTATTTTTGCCCTTTCAATACGTTCTACTCGCAATACATTGCCTTTTACTTCTTCACTTCCTTTTTATTCACCTGCCGCGCTAACGGTGCGGCATAAAATCTCCTTTTATTTTATGAAAAAACGAATGTTTAACGACAGCGCTCAGCTTGGCCGTAGGCTGCGGGCGTTGTGTCTGTGCCTCGTGACGCTGTGCACGTGGGTGCTGACCTTGCCCGCTGCGGCGCAGACCAGCACCACCGTGAACAACTTGACGGTGCTGGCGCCGGGCGTCGAGGGCACGGACTGGAAATGGAACGGCAACGACTTCGAGGTTCTCCGGCCGGGCGAGTTCACCTTCTCGTCGAGCGGCTCCACCACCAGCCGCGTCACCGTGAAAGCCTCTGTTGCGGGCGCACGCCTTGTGCTGAACAACCTGAGTCTTGTCCGCAACATCTACAGTTGGACGGGCGAGGCCATGATTCTTGAAAAAGACGCTACGGCCGAAATGGTGTTGACCGAAGGAAGCAGCAACTACATGTGCGGCGGCATGGAGGGCTCATCGCTCAGAATTGACCTCAACGCCACGCTCACCGTGAGCGGTACGGGCTACCTGAAAGTGGAAGCTATGACAGGCCCCAGTGCTGGCGCTGGCCACGGCGCTGCCATACAAGTACGCCGAACGGGTACGCTGATAGTGAACAGCGGCACGGTCGAAGCAATTTCTCAGCAGCATTCGAATGGCTGCGGCGCAGCCATCGGTTCTAACCAGTATAACTCTGACGGCGACGGCGCTGCAGGTACCGTCATTGTGAACGGTGGCAAGGTGATTGCCACAGCCGGGCAGTATTCCGCAGCCATCGGCGGTGGCGGCGGCTGCTCATACAGCAGTTTGAATCGCCACGGTGCAGACGGCGGCACACTCATCGTGAACGGTGGTGAGGTGGTGGCCAACGGACGCATCGGTGCTGGCTACGGCACAGGCGGTGTGAGCGACAAGGCCATCGGCGGCAGCATCGAAATCAACGGCGGCACCGTCACCACCACGGCCGAGCTTGGTTCGGGCACGGTCTGCACCACCGCGGGCAGCATCACCGTGAACGGAGGCTCGCTCACCACGCCCACCATCACCGTGGCCGAAGGTGATGTGACGGTGAACAGCAACGTCACCCTGCGCGACAGCGTCACCTTCAACAACATGACCGTCACCGTGACCGACGGCACCACCCTCACGCTGGCCGACCAGGCCTCCGTCAACGGCGGTATACTGAACCTGGGAGGCACAAGTGCCACAGTGACTGGCAACGGTGCTTGCAACCTCTCACGCTACGAAGCCGACGTCTACCTCATCTACAACCTGGCCGGTCTGAAGTTCTTCCGCGACCTGGTGAACGGCAGCACGAACTCCCACGCCAACGCCAAACTGATGGCCGACATCGACCTCAGCGGCGAGAACTGGTGGCCCATAGGCTACTACTCCGACGCCGAGGGCGTGATGCAAACCAAATACTGCGGCACCTTCGACGGCAACGCACACGTGGTGAAGAACCTCTACATCCACACCGACCGCAACGGCGACTTCGGCCTCTTCGGCCGCGTGTGGAGAGGCCAGGTCAAGAACCTCGGCGTCATCAACGCCACCATCCAGGCCGGCGGCACCTGCCATCGTGCCGGTGTCATCGCGGGAACTTATGTGGACAACAGCCCGATGCAGAACTGCTACTCCGCAGGCAGCATCAGCTTCGAGGGTGACTTCCAGATGAAGGGCGGCGTGGTGGCCGAGTTGAACAGGGCCACGCTGCAGAACTGCTATTCCGCTTACGAGAACATCTACGCCCGCAACTCCGCAGCCGGTGTCATCGAGGACTGCGAAGCCTCCCTGCCCGCCGACTGCCACACCTCGGGTGCACTGGCCTACCGCCTCAACTCCCACGCAGCTGGCGGCATCACCGCCTGGGGCCAGCTCATCGGCACGGACGAACACCCCGTAGCACAGACGGCCGAGAACACCGTATATAATAATGGGCGAACGGGAGGCGCAGGCTCCGAAAACATGTCATCCGTGCAGCGCATGAAGTTTATCTGCCCCACCACGTCCATCGCGTTGCCCGACGACGTCATCGCCCTCGACATTGCCAACGTGGAGGAACGCGTGCTGCTCACGCCGCTGCCCAGCCAGACGCTGCCGGCCAACACGCCCGCCGTGCTCTTCTACACCGGCAACGGCAGCACCAGCCTGGCATGGCCTGCCGTGACCGAGGCTTACACGAACTCCGACGTGGAGCAGACGGACTACGCCTCGCGCACTGGCTGGATGCACTACCTCACCACCGCCAAGGTGGTGGCCGACGATGAGGTGGGCAAAATCTACGAAATGAGCTTCTCCGACGGCATGATCCACGAAATCCGTCCCATTGCCAACAAGCTAAGCGCAGGCAACACACTCAATGCCGGCTGCTTCTTCCTGCAATCGGCCACAGCGCTCAGCGAGGACCATTACTACCACGGTGCCGTCACGCCCATCGGCCGCGTCAACTACGGCATCGTGTCGGAAGAGGAGCGCACATGCGCCGTCACGGGCATCGCCTATCTGGCCGCCGGCAATTCCGACTACAAGCTGCGCCTGCCCGAACAAGTCACGCTGAACGGCAATGACTACAAACTCACGCAACTGGGCGCAGGCAGCATGTATGACATGGACGGCATTGCCTGCTGGGCTGTCGACCACGACATACACGTCTACTTCCCGCCGCAGATGCAGAAGGTTTACGACATGGCCTTTCCTGGCGTTTACATACGTTTGGCCAAGGACTTCCTCTATCACTTCACGCAGGAAGACGTGCCCGAACTCCTGCCGAGCGAATACTATCCCATGCCCGTGCCCTTCGTCAGCACCTACGTGCCCTACGGCGCTGAGGCGAAGTATGCCGCGCAATGGTCGGGGGGCAACACCAGTAAATATACCTCGGCCCGCACCGAACTGGACATCGCCAACGGCAGCGTGGAGGTGACCGGCAACATCTTCGTGCAGCACCTCACCGAGGGCGACCTGGCCGGCACCATCGACGAGACCATCGTGATAAAGGGCGTGACGAGCGAGAACAAGGTAAGGGTGAGCGGCGGCAGTGCTGAGCAGCCTGTGCGTATGGCTCTGAACACAGCAACCATCGCCCTTGGCAATCTCACCGACAGCAAGCAGAGCAGCGCCATCGATGTGACGAACGGCACTTGGCTCAACCTCATCGTGATCGGCAGCAACGAACTGCAAGGCGGCCTCGAGTCGGCTGCGTTGCATGTAGCCCCCGCCACCAAGAGCGGCGACCAGCAGGCCGGCAACCTCAGCGTCTCGGCATTGAGCACAGGCCTCCTCTACGCCTACAACGACCACACCTACCCCGACAGCAACGTGGGTGCTGCCATCGGCGGCCACGAGGGCGAAAATTCGGGTAACATCGACATCTACGGCGGACGCGTGCAGGTCGGCGGTTACCAGGGTGCAGCCGGTCTGGGCGGCGCTTCCGTAGCCACCGTTCCCACGGCATACGCGCAAGGCCACATCTACCTGCACGGCGGCCAAATCACTGCTGAATATAACGGTGACCGCGAAGGTGAGGGCTACTCCGTGCAGGCTGCCGTAGGCTCGGTAGACGAGACCGTCGACTTCTTCCTCTCTGACCAAGCCACCTTCATCGGCAACGTCAATGCGCACGTGAACACCAGCACCACTGCCAGCCTCTACCGCGGCAGCAGCGATGCGCAGCAGGTGAAGCTCAGCACTGTCAGCTCCCTGCAGCCCAACGAACTCGCCTTCACCAACGTGCCGCTCAACGGCGTGCAGAATGTGGTGACCGACGGTACGTGTGCCGACTTCAAGCTCTACGACGGTCTGGCCTTCTACTCGCCACAGTCCTTCACCGCCACCTCGATGGTCTATGAGCGCCGCCTCTACGACAACGACTTCCAGGCTCTCTACGTGCCCTTTGCCGTCAGCGTGGCCGACCTCACCGACTGCGACGTCTACGCCATCAACAACTTCCACCAGCGCGACACCGACGGCGACGACGTGTTCGACGAACTGACGCTCGAGGTGCTCAAGGCTCAGCCCTCGCAAACGCTGCTGCCCAACCACCCGTACCTCTTCAAGTACAAGGGCGTGGTCGATGCCGTTGACGGCACGCTCGTGCCCTTCGTGCTGCACGCCGTACAGGTGGCTGCCACCGAGACGCCGCTGTTCAGCTGTTCGTCGATGAACTTCGACTACACCTTCCGCGGCTCCTACGCTGCCATGGCCGACGCCTCAGCCTACTACGCCCTTGGCGTGGACGACGAGGGTCGCACCGCACTCGTGCACCCCACCAACGGCCTGCGCGCCCAGCGCTGGTATATGGAGATGACGCCGCGCACCCCGCAGTTTGGCGGCGGCTCCATGCCTGCCCCGCGCACCATCCGCATCAGCGACGGCAGTGAGCCCACCACGGGCATCGGACATGCCACTACGGCTCACGGCCACGTCACGACCTACAGCCTCGATGGCAAACCCGTACGCCACGCTGGCAAGGGCGTCTACATTGAGCGCTCCGCCGACGGCACCACGCGCAAGGTGATACGTTAAGTCCGCATCATGAACCTTTAAAAGACTTACATCATGAAACGAACCTATCAATCACCGCGCACCGAGCGCTACCCCCTGCCGCCTTGCACGCCCCTCTGCTCGTCAGAGATTCCCGTAGGCGGCATGGGCACGTCGAAGAGCCAACGCATGGAGTCGGCAGACGACGTGGAAGCGCAAGATAATTTCTGGGAATAAAACCCACCACACACACCCACAGGAGGCTGTGTCGTAACCCACGTTACGGCGCAGCCTCCTTTCGTTTGGCATATTGGTTACCGCCACCAAAGCATTTATCTCATGAACCACGGATTTTCACCGCATTGCGCCACCACTTGCGTTCTCTCATTCAGAGGCATCTATGGGGTAATAGCACGCAGGCGCCCCACTGCGTGCAGCGCCTCCGATGAAAGATGCTGTGTAGAAGGGATTTTTCAAGCCTCGCTGGCAAACTTGCATGCCTCGCCAGAGAACTTTCAAGGCATGCCGGAGAACATAGAAAGCACGCCGGAGAACGTAGGAAGCATGCCGGCGGGCCGCCATTATTTGCAAGAAATTTTCCAAGGCTTGAAAAAATTTTTCCAACGCTTGAAAAAACTTTTTCAACGCTTGAAAAAAAATTTTCAACCGTTGGAAAAAAATTTTCAGGCATCGCCATTTTTCTTGAAAATAGCCCCGTGCGCCGAACGTCCTATTGGCAACCACCGCGGTGCTATCTGTGAGCCCCAGGACGCGCAGACTGACGCCTAAAAACAAACTTCCTCCCGCCGCTTGACGCGACGGGAGGAAGCATTCGTAAGGGGGCGTAAGGCGTGGGGCGCTTATTCGTAAACGGGTTTCTCCAAATCGACCTTGCCGCCAAGTTGGCACTGTATGACGTTGTCCACGTAGAAGGGACCGCCATTGCCCGAGTAGGTGGCAGCCACCACCACGCGGCAATTGTTGAAGTCCTTGATGCCGGCTTCAGCCGTGCGGATGGTGCAGTTGAAGGGCACGTGGCTGCCTTCGAGCAACTGGCCGCCTGAAACGAGGAAGTCGCCCTGCGGGGTTGACGAGCTGCCTGCGCGTACCACGTTGTTGTGGTTGTTGAGGAATTCCTGATTGAAACTGCCACCGTAGTTGTTGTTCTGGCGGGCATAGAGGTTGTCCTCCACGAGCCAGGCCATGATGCGATAGCGGGCGCTGGTGTTGACGTAGAGGTTGCCCGTCACGGCGATGTTGCCGCTGGCGTCGGGTTGACTCACCTGAGCCTCGATGCCTGCATGGGCCTCGGTGCGCAGGGCGGTGTTGGTAGCAGCACGTATGTACTTGGCACCCTGATTCAGGTCGGCTGTGGTGGTGACCTGCGTGTTCTTGAGGTTCACGGTGATGGCGGGGAAACCCGTCACGCCCACGGTGCTGGTGATGGCCGAGGAGTAGGCATTGTCGAACACGTCGCCGGAGTGGGCGGCTATGAACACCACGTCGTCAGCATCTGCATCGGTCTGGGTGAAGGTGTAGATGTCCATGGTGGCGCGGGGGCACCAAGCGCACCAGGTGCCGGTGTGCTGCACCATGAGCACGCGGTGGCGATACTCCATGATGCGGTTGCCATCCTGCACGGCCGTGACGGTAATCTTCTTGCTCACCTTGCCCTGATAGACGGCGTAGAACACGTAAGCGCCCTCCTTAGTGGTGACGAACTTGCGCACGTCGGTCAAGCTTTCGTTCATTTTCACCGTGGCCTTCTCGGTCACGTCTTCCTCGCCCAGCATCACCTTGATGTAGGCCGTGTCGATGCCGTTGGCCTTGATTTCGGTGGGCGTAATGGTGAGCACGAGTGCTGTGCCCTCGGGTTGTTCACTACCACCGCCGCCAGTGCCGGGCAGGGCGCCTTCGGTGGGGTCATCATCGCCGCAAGCCACGGCCAAAGGCAGGGCCATGAGGGCGAAGAGCAGTCTATACAAATATTTCATGGGTATAAAACAATTTTGAAAGGATAAATGAGCGTGCAACCGCCACCCCCAAGCCGCGACGGGCAGGGCTGCGGTGGTTGCACGCTGCATGGTGGATTTACTTCTCAGGCAGCACGCGGCTCATGAGGTTCTTGATGAAGGCGCCCTTGCAGGCATCCTTGTTGGGGTCGGCCATGCGGAGGGCCTTGGGCGTGAGAGCCTTGGTGCGCATGATGCTGCGGGGCAGCTGCACGGCCTGCTTGGTGGCACGGGTGCTGAGCGACTGGGCCTTGCGCGAGGCGCCGCTGGCGGGCTGAACGGGCTCGTACCCTTCGATGGGCGACACCTTGTCGGAGTTGAGCATCAGGTATTCACGATAGACCGTGCCGAAGTTGCCCTCTTCGTCGGCAGCCACAGCACAGAGCGTGAGGTCGGTGGCGTAGGGGCAGAAGATGTCGGTGCGCGGGGCGGTGTACATGCCGAGGAGGTTTGAGATGACCGCATTGTCGGGGTAGGCATCCTTATCGGTCACGTCGCCCTGGAAGATGGCGTAGTAGACCTTCGTACCGCCGTTGGTGGGGCTCACCGATACGGGCACGATGGCATACTGGCGATAGTTTTCGAGTTCGCCGCCCCACTTGTCGGCAGCCTCGTCGGCGCTGTAGTACTTGTCGCACTGCACATTGACACCATAGGGCACTTCACGCTCGTCGTTGGTGCGGAAGTCGTAGCGCACGAGCGGGGTGGAGGCATAGCTGCCGTTCACGCCCATGGCAATGACGGTGTAAGCTGTGCCCGGCGTGAGGCCGCTGAGGGATTCCTCATAGTCGCCATAGCCCGGCACCACCATGCCGCGCTGCACGGCCGTGGTCAGGGTACTCTTAATCTCCTCGTCGGTGAGTGACTTGTAAGCCTCAGCATCCACATAGGCCAGAGCATAGCGTTCCTGGTCGGTGCTGGGGTGGCATTTCAGCGTAGCGGTGCGCGTCTTGATGTTCGTCACGTCCACGGCGAGCGTCATGTCCGACTGCTTGACGGCGTCGGTAGTCACTTTCTTGGTGGTCACCTTCTTGCTCATCACGCCGCTGGGGCTCATGGCAAAGGCAAAGCCCGTGTAGGTGGTGTTGGGCTTGCACACGTCGTAGGAGTACTGCTGCGTGCCGTGCTGCAGAATGGCCTCCATGGTCTGCTCCTTGGTGTAGCCGTACTGGGCGTAGAGGGCAATGATCTGGTTGAAGTAGTCCTCCATCTTCGTGAGGATTTCGGCCTCGGTGGGCTCTCCCTCGAGCATGTTGAAGTAGTAGCCGTTTTCGCCGTTCTCGGGAATGACCTGCATGGTCACCTCCACACCGTCCACAAGATAGTTGATGTCGAAGGCGTTGTCGAGGCCGGCGGGCTCGTCGGTGGTGAAGTAGGCACGGCTGATGGGCGTGGTGCGCTTGATGTCGTCGCTGATGCCATAGCAGTAGAGGCAATAGGTGGTGCCAGGCTCAAGGTTCTTGAACGAGGTTTCACACGTGCCCTTGAAGGAGGTGTTCATCACGATGTCCGTGAAGTTGCCGTTGAGCTTCTGGGCCAACTGCTTGAAGTAGGCCATGTCGTCTTCGAATACCACGTCGTCCTGCCCCTGATAGGCATCCATCTGGCTCTTGGGCATGAGCATGGCCATGTAGCGCATGCTCTCGTTGCCGCTCGACACGCGCAAACTGAGCGTGCTCTCGGTTTTGCTGACCAAGGTGGCCACGAAGTCGGTGGTCTGCGTACTCTGCTTCACGGTGAAAGTGACGGGCTGTGCCTTGGGATATTCTACCGTGACGGTGGCCTGGCGTTCCTTCCCGTTCCAGTTGTCGAGCACCTGGAAGGAGATGTGCCCGTCGAGCACGGTGCTGAAGGAGGTGAGCCATGTGGCGTCGCTCTTGACAGAGATTTCGGCGTCCTTCACGGCATTCTTCACCTCGTAGGCCACGGTGCAGGTGCCACCTGCCGCGCCTACCGTCACCTCGGCCGGCGTAACCGTCAGCGAGGGGAGGGCCACTTCGTTGTCGTCGCTGCACGCGGCGGCCAAGGCCACACACAGCAGGGCGCAGAATGCGTAGCTGATTCGTTTGATAAAATTCATGGTTGTAGGGAGTGTTGTGCTTTAATTATATGTAGTGTGAACCAGCAGGCCGCAGCGCATGGCAAGGGCATGCCAGCGTGCTGCGGCCTGCTGAAAGGGTTTTATTCTTCGCCTACGGGATAGGCCTTGGCAGTGCGCAAGCCCTGCTCGTTGGCCACCCAGATGGCAAACACGAAGGGATTCATTTCCTCAAAGTCAGCGTCGCTGAGCGTGTAGGTGAACTTGCAGCCCTGCGGCGAGGTGAGAGCGGCCATCTGGTCCTCAGAGAGCTCGCGGCCCATCATGTTGGCCATGGTGAAGGCCTGGTCCTCGTTGGTCATGAAGTCGCTGAAGTCCTTGGCGGGCCAGTAGGACTGCGAGGAGAGCTTGAACTTGCCGCTCTTGGCCACGCTGGTGCGAATGGTCACCTCGATGATGCGGCCCTCGTCGGTGGGAGTCACCTTGCTCGAAAGGAGTTCGATGGTCGGCTTGTTGCTGCCGTCAGCCTCCTTCGTCTTGAACGCGATGCAAGCATATTTGCTGTCGTAGATTTGCGTGGGGTCGGTGTTCGAGGGGTCGACGTAAGCCACAATGAACACATACTCCGTGCCCTGCGTGAGACCGTCAATCTCCAGGTCGCGCTCGCCACGAATGGAGAGGAGCGAGAGGTAGTCGCCAATGTTCATGGAGAGGTCGACGGCGGAGTTATTCCAATAATAATAGGTGTGCACGAGCGGACCGTTGTCGCCCTCCTTGGCCAGGTACTCGTCGTAGGACGACTTGAGCATCACGTAGTAATACCAGCGCTGCTCCAAGGAACTGGGGGTGACGTGCAGCTTCACACTCTCGTAGTCGGCAGTGAGGTTGCTGAGCGAGAAGCGATCACCCTCGGCCGAAGCACCGCTGGCGGTGACAAACGAGGTGGTGGCGTAGGCCGTAGCCTTGCCGTCCTTGTACTTGAAGGTTACCACGATGTACTGCGTATTGGCGTCCAGTCCCTCTTGCGTATAAGTCAGAGCACCCACGTGCATGCAAGCATCGAAGTCGTCAACCTCAAGCATCTGTGTCACCACCTGCGCGGCGGGGATGTCTTTCAGGTCGTCGGCTTTCACTACTTTCAGGAAGTAAGGAGCCTGTTCATCATTCGGAGTGGCAGTAATGACGGCCGAGGTAGACTGAATTTCGTCCACCTTGAGTTGCAGGGTAAATTCATCCTGAGGTGTGGGAGGTGTGTCAGGTTCGTCGTCGCCGCAAGATGCCATGCCCAGCGTGGCAAGCAGCAGCAAGAGGATGGTTTTTAGAGTTTTCATTGAAATAAAACTATAAGGTTTAGCATTTGGCGCCAGGTTCAACTATTACGCATTCAGGCAGGCAGCGCCAATAACCCGCGGAGTGCGTTTGTTTTCGGCGTGCAAATATAAAGGCTTCACGCTTTACGGCAAAACAAAATGCTTGTTAATATGCAAAACTACTGCAAGAATAATCTTTTTGCGGCATATCAAGTAAATTAAATAGCATTTTGCTTTGTTCGAAATAGCATTTGTTATACATTTGCGCTCGGAAATCATTTCACAACAATTTTACAACACCTCAAAAAACTTACGCTTATGTATTATTTCTTTACACGTTTACGTACAACCTTGGCATTATTCGCATGCTGCGCAGCTTTTGCCCACGCCGACAAGGGCGATGTGATTTACACATACTTCCCTGCCACAGCTAACGCCAGCGACGCAGTTGCCGTGGCCGAATGCCAGCAGGCTGGCTATGCCGAAATTGCGGCTGCCGTGACCTACGACAAGTCCAACATTGGCGCGTGGATGTTCAACGACACCAAGCGCCGCCTGTGTCTGGCCTACGACATTGCCGGTGCTCCCGTAGAGCCCATCAGCGTGGACAGCTGGGCCTTCCTGAAACCCGTAGAGTTTGCCCAGGCCGCCACGTACACGGTCGATTTTCAGGCCATCAACCAGTATGCCGGCCAGCACGACGCCGCCTACGAGGTGTGGCTGTGCAGCGCGCAGAGCGAGGAGGGACTGGTGAAAAAGGTGTTTGAAGCCACCATCGACAAGGCTGTGCTCAACTCCTTCATCGACAATGGCGAGCCTCAGGGCGCCACGTCGTTCTCCTTCGACCTCCCCACCCCGGGCTCCTACGGCCTGGCCATACACGTGGTGACCAAGGTGCCCGGCACCACGTCGAACGCCAACGGCTGCCGCTTCCGCAACATCGTGATTACACAAGGCGACGCTCTGGCTGACGTGCCCGAGGGCATCGGCGCCGTAACCGTGCGACCTTCGACGCGCGGCATCATCTACAACCTGGCCGGCCAGCGCGTTACCTCTACGGGCAAACTGCCCAAGGGTGTCTACCTTGTGGACGGACGCAAGGTGTGCGTTCGCTGATGGCGGGAGACGCTGGATAGCCTAAAAACTTCAGGAGGCAAACACCCCTTCAATCGGTGTTTGCCTCCTACTTTATTGTATGCCCTCGTGAGGACTGGGTGATGCACCTTCGCGGTACGCCACTAAAGGGAAATCCGCAACTGCCTGTCAGTCCTTACTGCCGCGCGACTCCGATGATGTCGGTCACCGATGCTACGTGGTGGGCGTCGAGCCAAGCGTTGATGCCGTCGATCACCTTGATGGTGGTGGTGGGGTCGATAAAGTTGGCCGTGCCAATCTGCACCGCCGTGGCACCGGCCATGATAAACTCGATGGCATCGGCAGCCGTCATGATGCCACCGAGCCCCACTACGGGGATGCCTACGGCGCCGGCTACCTGGTAGACCATGCGCACAGCCACGGGCTTGACGCAGGGACCGCTCAGTCCGCCCGTGCCGATGCTGAGGCGCGAACGGCGGCGCTCAATGTCGATGCTCATGCCCATGAGCGTGTTGATGAGCGACACGGCGTCGGCTCCCTCGGCCTCTACGGCGCGGGCTATCTCGGTGATGTCGGTCACGTTGGGCGAGAGCTTCACAATGAGCGTTTTGGGATAGACCGCACGCACCGCACGCACCACCGAGGCTGCTCCGGCACAGGTAGTGCCGAAAGCCATGCCGCCGTCCTTCACGTTGGGACACGAAATGTTGAGTTCGATGCCGGGAATGCCGTCGAGGGCAGCCACACGTTCGGCACAACGGGCGTAGTCCTCGGGCGAGTGACCCGACACGTTGACCAGGATATTGGTGCGATAATCCTTGATTTGCGGATAAATATGTTCGGCAAAGTAGTCAACGCCCTTGTTCTGCAGACCTACGCAGTTGAGCATGCCTTGCGGCGTTTCGGCCATGCGGGGATAGTCGTTGCCCTCACGCGGCAGGAGCGTGGTGCCTTTCACTATGAAACCGCCCAAACGGTTGAGGTCTATCAAATCGGCAAACTCAAGGCCGTAACCAAAGGTGCCGGAAGCGGTAAGTACGGGGTTTTGGAGCTGCAATGCGCCCACATTTACATTTAACTGAGCCATGAGAGTTCTTCAATTGGGAAAACGGGACCTTCCTTGCACACACAGACGTTATGCCCTGCGGCATTCTTTTCAACACAGCAGAGGCACGCTCCAAGGCCACAGGCCATGAGGTTTTCAAGCGATGCCTCACACGGCAGCCCTGCCTCGTGGGCAAAGCGCGCCACGGCCATCATCATCGGCTTAGGACCACAGGTGGCCACGTGGTCGAAGTGCTCGGCATGCAGCACGCTATGGTTCGTGACATAGCCTTTTTCGCCCAGCGAACCGTCTTCGGTAGTCGTAAACACAGGACCGTAAGCCTCGAAATCGACCAACTGCAAGAGGTCGGCGGCCGAACGGCCACCCAGCAGGAAGTAAGGCTGGTGACCAGCCTCCTTGAGCTTGCGGCCATAATAGAGCAAGGGCGCCGTGCCCACGCCACCGCCCACCAGGAGCAGTTTGCGGCCCTGGCCCTGCGGGATGCTAAACCCGCGGTCGCCCAACGGCAGCAGGCAGTTGAGCATTTCACCCTCGGTCATGGCCGACAGCGTGCGTGTACCCTCACCCACGGCATGCACCAGGAGCCAGAGTTCCTGCGCGGCCTCGTCGACAAAGTTGATGGATATGGGACGGCGCAGAAAGGTGCCAGGCGCATGCGGCACCTGCACCTCTACAAACTGGCCAGGCGCCATGGGCGGCAAGGTGCCGGCCAGGGGCGTGAGTTTCAGCAACACGTAGTCGGCCCGCGGGTGCTCAACCGACACGATACGCAAATCTAAAAGATGCGGCATAATTACAGTGATATATATAAAGGAGTATGCAGACTGATTTTTGAGGTGTAAAATTAGGAAAAAAGGCGCATGCCACACGCCACCCAGCCTCACATATTGTCTGGAAACAGGGAAAATGCGCCAATTTGATAAAAAAGAAGCAGACCGGCTTGGTGGCTTGGAAGAAAAGCACTACTTTTGCACCCGAAACAAGAATCAATGCCGCCAACACAAGTGGTGAGTCTCCTTCGGGAACGGCTTACACACGGCAGCAGTAGTTTCTTGGGCGCTTAGCTCAGCTGGTTCAGAGCGTCTGCCTTACAAGCAGAGGGTCGGGGGTTCGAATCCCTCAGCGCCCACACTGTAAAAGGAAGTAACACCTACACACCCATGTCGGGCGCTTAGCTCAGCTGGTTCAGAGCGTCTGCCTTACAAGCAGAGGGTCGGGGGTTCGAATCCCTCAGCGCCCACACTGTAAAAGGAAGTAACACCTACACACCCATGTCGGGCGCTTAGCTCAGCTGGTTCAGAGCGTCTGCCTTACAAGCAGAGGGTCGGGGGTTCGAATCCCTCAGCGCCCACACCGACAGCAAAGACCGTTTCAAGCACACACTTGAAACGGTCTTTGCTTTTATGCGTTCGAGATGCCTTGAAACCGTGCGCGGCACAGGCCAACGCATGCCTATATGCCGTCCTGCTCGTTGCCACGGCGGCGTGGCAACGTAACCATCCGAAACAAGCCGGCTTGACATGGCCGAAAAAAAGAAATCGCAGGGGATTATCCTTGCGATTTCTTGTAGTAATAAGGCAAC
>OBLI01002431.1_pt1 | contig 15899 bp, 13 predicted proteins | sample 1519701 | NCBI WGS metagenome assembly OBLI01 (sample SAMEA3663005, study PRJEB22513) | pig gut metagenome | biome: pig gut; feature: pig-associated habitat; material: faeces | place: France | collected 2012 | reverse complement strand
CATCGTCCACGTTCAGCACTTCATTTTCTACACCGATGGTGTTGGTTTCAAAAATATATCTGGTCTGATCGTGAGTCAGACGGCTGCCTTCAATATGGTTGGAATTGTACGTTAAATCAATCTGTGTCTTATGGTAAATGCCTCCGGAATACTTACTTACTTTCTGTTCCTGCAGAATATCAAGCAAAGTAATAGGCTGTTCTTTCTTCTTGTTGGAACGCTCCGGTTTTTCTGCATTTTCAGGAATATTCCAAGTCTTGCCGGTAAGAAAGGCACCATTTACACGCCCATGTGCACAGTAGTTTCTAACACTGCGTTCCGACACATCCCATTTTTTTGCTATTTCAGCAACTGAAAGGTATCGCATCTGCTCTCCTCCGTTATAAATCAAATCTATATTTACATTTCACTGCAGTATAGCATATCACATTATCGGCAAAATATCAATTTTTTACTACATCATCATTTCTATTTTTTGCCGTTTTCGGTATTTATATATTTATAGTATCAGCGTTATAATTAAAAAACTTCTGACCAACAACATGTGTCAAGCAGAAGTTTGCTTATTTTATAAACGATACTTATTCTCTCTCTTGGAATGTTTTTTATTTCTTTCGCTCATTTGAGTTTTCACACTCAACCATATCAAAACACAGGCCCAAATTCGTATGCCTCTCCAATGAATGTAAATCCTCTGTAATATATTCCCAGGATTCTTTATAATCCGGTCCCACCGCAAAATCTGAATCCTTTATGTATTCCAAAAATCCCGGTATATCATTTCGATACTTTTTCGCAAACTGATAAGCATCCTCTCCCTTTTCTTCATCGGTACTATTCAGCTTGCCATATAGCGCATGATCCAAATTACATGACATATAGTAAATTCCATATGGTAGTTTCCAAATCTGTCCTGTGGATTTCAAACGATCTATACTTTCTCGCTTTCTTGCATTTCTACCAATAATACCCTCTGGATTTGCAGTTCGAATCTCTGTAACACTGTAAACCGGCTTTACCGCTTCTACATCCTCTATAACTGCAGAATCCGGAGCATATGCACCATCCATATCAACGATATGGATAATTTTTTTAAAGTCAGCCTGTTTGTAATGATTCTGGGCCGCATACTGTCTTACGCAATTTCCAACCTTCGAAACAATGTTTGAGGAATTCACCCCTGCCTGTGTAGTAATGTCCCCATGCATAATATGCACATACACAGAATTCTTATCATATATTTTTGAAAGAAGAACACCTAACGCCTCATCATCCGATGGTCCTTCTACAATCACAAAGACGATTTTTCTTTTTGCCACTACATCTCACCAGCCTCTCGAAATGCCAGTGCGATTTCATAGTTGTTTGTCGGCTCATAAACAACTTCGTTCTGCTCTCCCAGAACAATATCTCTGTAATAGAAATCTCTCAGGTTATTATTCTCTTTTACATTTACCAATCTCAGATAACGATTCTCTGGGTTGGTAGTAGTAAACGCGATAAATCCTCTGTCCAAAGTCTCTAATGGACGTAGGTTATGAGAGGTAAAAATCAACTGACCCTTTCCCTTTTCCGAGATAATTCTAAGAATCTCACCTAACAGATATTCAAATACACCGGCATCAAGCTCATCGATTGCCACTGTAATGGATGGCTTATTATATACAACAATCAGAAGCTGCAAGATTGATACGATTTTCTTGATACCTTCTGACTCATAACGCAGAGGAATTTCTTTACTATTCTTCCTGGACATAAGCTGAACACGGCATCCAATATTTCCATTCTTTAAAACCTGTGGTCCGAAGTTATACATACTGATGGTCAATCCGGGAACAATCTGAGAAAGAACCATGTTCATGTTTGGAATAATTTTCTCAATCAGCTCTGCAGCTTCCTTCGGAATTGTTTCTGCTTCATCAAGCGGCAGCATAATATTTCCAACAGCTCCTGCATTTTCACTTTCATACTTAAATGCTAGTGGAAGGGCATTCATTGTAATCAGACCGTTGTTCTGAGTATTGATTACAAACAGTTCAAAGTTTCCATACTGTACAAGCATCTCAAGGAGTTCGGTATAAATTGGCTGTTTACAATTCTCATGGATAACTGTCAAAAGCTCTCTTGAGAAAACAAATGATCTGGATGTTGCAGAAGCCAGACGTTTCGCCACCTCAAGATCCGTTGCAACATCCTTATCTTTACCAACCAATTCCTGATATTTATTTCTAGGAGTAAAAACCTCCTTCGAACTGGTATTGATTAGGTTAGCCATTCTACACTTATCTTCTCCACGCACATAGGAACAGCTAAGAATTTCATTAAAAATAACTACTTTCGTGTTTTCAGATTCAGATACATTCTGAGTATTATCATTCTGCTCTTTTTTAATCTCAAATTCGTACACAACGCCATAAGAGATTCCACTTTCCGGAATATCAACAGAAAAATCGAATCTCAATTTTGCACTATCTGATTCTACATGAATGTAATCAGCATACTGCGGTGGAACCACCTGTCCGCAAAGAGCATGTTTTAACAGCATGATTGCATCAATCAACGCAGTCTTGCCGGATCCATTCTGACCGTATATCCCAAGAATACTTGATTTGTAATTCTTTCTATTGTTCTTAAGAGTAACCTGACCCTTCTTAACATTTTTGAAATTCTCGATTTCGATTTTTTCTATTCTCACGCTTCCCTTTTTCATGATCCACCTCTCGATTTACGCGCTAATATCACAGATTCATTTTATCATTATGCCCTCTTTTTGTCAATTTTAATCTGTTATTCGATACATTTTGTATCGTTTTATTTATTTGTTGCAACCGTTTGTATTATTTTAAAATAATAATCGTTTTTATTTATCCTTCACATTGATTATTTTGCAATTTAGTCAACTACACTTTAATAAATCGTACTTAACTAAATAACAAAGCAGATTCCTTACTGTATTGTATCCAGAAAAAGCATTCCTAGTATAATCAACGATATTTTCCCAACTACTGTATGGAAAATGTCCGGATGATTCTTTTGAATTGCGAAAATCTGAACCCGGTCATTTTTGACCGACTTCAACTTCTCACAAAAAATCCCACCTACCGCAGTAAGTGGGAAATCATTCGTGCTATGCCAGAGGCTCATTATTGTGGGAAAAGTGTGGGAAATTCATCTGCTCAGACGGCTGAAACCATTGTAAATACTGGTTCTCTGCCTCATCGGCGACACTTTGCCGTGGCATATAAATAATACTTTTATCATATTTTTCTCCATTTATTATATCGTTTTATTTCTTCTTATATCTCCATTTTTCCTTGTAAAATAAGGCTTTTTGAAAAATCGTCAATTGTTACGTTTTCTTACATCTCTTTATATCTTTTTATATTTTCTCTGGCAGTTTTGGAAAAATTTGTGGAAAAACTTATTTTTCTTCCACATCGTAACATATGCCGCACTTCAATGGCATAATCACGGAATTTTTCCAGTAAATAAGCCATTCTGTTAGATACTTACAACCTTTCTTCTTTTAGATTTCTTCGCCTTGTCCATCTCAGATTTTACGCTATCCAAATTCTCTTTTGCTCCCTCAAAATCAATATGAGTATAAACATTTAAGGTAACGTTTATGTCTGAGTGTCCCATAAGATACTGTAATGTCTTAGGGGCAATCCCTCTCTTAGCCATGTTTGTAGCAAACGTGTGTCTACATACATGTGGAGTAACCAAAGGCATCTGTACTCTATAAATCTTGTTGTACTTCTCACGGATATGCTCAAAATATTTCTCCCAGTGCATAGCTACTGTTGGATTTTGATTTTTGTCAAGCACTAAAAAACCAACTTTTCCATCAACCATCGGCTCTGCCTTTGGTTTTTGTCTGTCATTAACAAGGTTTCTTAGATGCAGTTCCAGTTCATCATCAATTTTATTGAACGGCAGCTTTCTTTCTCCAGCTTCGGTTTTGGTATCAACAATAACATATTTCCCATTTCTTTCTCGCTGTAATTGATGGTCAATATTGATAACTTTTTCATTGAAATCAATATCAGATATCGTTAATCCACAAAACTCACTGATTCTCATTCCGGTTTTAAAAAGTACATAAATGGCATCGTAATACTTTGAAAAATGCTCATCATCTCTGACAAATGCCAAAAACTTTCTCTCATTCTCTCTTGAAAGAGCTTCCCTCTTAACAGTATCATTGATAAGAGCATCCGCAAGCTCGAAAGAAAACGGATTAGAAATAATCATTTCATCTTTTAATGCCATATTAAATGCCGGACGCAACACGCCACGTACTGACTGAACAGAACTGTAATGATATCCGTCACTCTGTAATTTCTGCAAAAATAGGAGTGCATCGGAATATTTGACTCTTTCAATACATCTGCTTCCAAATTCTTCTCTTGCCAGAATGTTGCGAACGGTTTTTAAAAAGGCAGAACACTTTCATGCTCTGCCAAATTTTATTTAAGTTCCTTTTTGGCGCTTTTAATTACAGTTTTAAGCTCCTGCTTCATATTATTTTTAATCAAAGCTACCTCTTTAATAGCTTCTTTATATTTTTCCTGTAATTCTTTCGCCTTTGCAATCTCACAAAGCAATTCTCTCTCACGCTCTGAAATAGCATTCTCTTTTATTTCAATTGACTTTTTTAGTCTGTCTCGTTCTCTCGTCATTTCTGCCATTGCTTTACGCAGCTGCGACAATTCTTTATCTCTATTAATTTTAAACATTTTTTCTCCTTATAAAAAAATGAGGGTGACTAAACATCACCCCCAAATTATTTCCATTCGTACTTATACTTAGCCAGCTTACTTCCACCAACAATTCTATCTACTGTCATAGATTGAATCATCTTTTCAAACGTCCTATCTGACTTGAGCTTGTTCATAAAATCATTGTAATCATCTACATGGTCAATAGGAATTGATACATTGATGTCACGCATATTAACACCAGCGTTACCAGAAGAATGTGAATTTCTGTCTATCATATCACTTGCACCTGAATCCGTGAAACTCATATTTTTTATAACCAGCCTGCGTAAGCAGACTGGTGTTGATTGAAACTCATGAAGTTTCTGTGGGTTTTCACGCAATATATGATTGTTTTCAACACTGTTTTTCTAAAAATGGGTGCAACAAATAAAGATGTATGGCAGCCTTGTTTTTCTATTCTGTTACAGCAGTAAATCTATGGAATATATCTGCAAAAATATGTCGCCATACGTTGCTTTTTCCAAGTCCCATGATGACCTGACGTGCATGTGTAGTAACATGGCTGGCCATCATGATCAGATTGCTGATTACGGTACGGAGTCTGCGGCGTTTTACATCCCGTTTCTGACGGGGAGTGCGCCCTCCGATCGTTTCCTGTCCAATCATCCGGAGGATATTGTAGGCAATCATGGCGAGTTCCAATATCAGGGAATTCGTGTCGAATTTTCCTGATGGAAGCCGTTCCAGATCCATATCGGTTTTGATCTCGCTGTGGAACTGTTCACATTCACCATGGGCGTGGTACAGATCAATGACCGCCTGGTCTCCCAGTCCAAGATTGGTCCACCATGTATTTACCTCGACATCGGGTATTAACAGGAACTGTCCGTGTTTATCAATGGTACGCTCCATAATTTCATACCCGGCACGCAGGGTAAACTCTTTCTGAAATTCTTTGCTGGTGACTGTTTTCCAGTCGCTTCCGATATACACGGTTTTTCCATCTCTGGGGGTGGTAATATTCAGGCAGCATTCTTTTGCCATTTTAAGCCAGTTTTCTTTGCCTTCACGGCGAAGATTCCGCTTGATGCTAAAATAGCATCCTTCCTCTATGAGAACAGCAACATTATCGATGGAATCATTCCCGGAGTCCAGGCGGATCAGAAGAGGCTCGCCGGTCAGCTTTTTGCAGAGTTAACAGTTTCCCTGATAAACTCAACCGTTCCGTTTTGACAGTGCTGTTTACCGGCACGCAGCTGGAAATTTACAGCATAGCCTTCTGTGCCGATATATGCCATGATGGGGGCATAGCCGTCATAACCTTTATAGGTACGGGAAACACCCTCTTTTTGGGTTTTGGAGTTATCCATAGGAGTTACATCGATATCCACAGGGACAAATCCGTTGGAAAGCTTTGTCGGTCTGATCTGATTTGCAGTCAGCATCCGGATATTTTCCTGCAGGATCTGCTGACGCAGAGTATCACCAATATCATCCATTCTCTGACGGAGAGTTTCTTCAGAAGGGATACTGCGGGTGATACCTAAAGCCAGTTTATAGAAATCCGGATCATCATCCATTTCATGGACTGCTTCAAAACCTGGTTTTCCCCTGCAGAGCATTCCAATGTAAGTGAGAATGATATCACCATTTTTGATCTGATGCTGGGAACGGTTTTTTGTAACATCCATTCGGTTTAACCGTTTGGTAAAATCACTTTTTCCCAAAATGGCACCAACAACAGAAAGCCCGCTGGCAGGAATAATCCGTTCATTTGTAAATTCTATTTTTATATTTTTATTCAAGTTGAGTGTAATGCTTTTTTTCATGTTGAAATCGCTCCTAGAAATATATGAATCAAGATGATTATAACAGAAAAACAGTTCACCCAACAGGTGAAACAGAAAAATATAGAAATAGTGCTGTAACTATTGTAAACACAAGGTTTTTGGCGAATCCTGAGGTTTGAACTTCACGGATTCAGGTTTTCTTTAATCTTCGGAAAAGTTAAATCTTCTGACTTAATCACGTTACAACTCACTTCCTCTCTTGTAAATTTAGAGTCCTCTATATCCCCAATTACTTAATTATATATTTCGTGCCTCGCCCTTTACCTTCAACCGTAACTACACCTTTTTCTCCCATATCTTTCAGAAGCTGTGTTGTTTTTGATTTACCAAACGGTACATAAGGTGCAATTTCACTCATAGGTTTCAACATAGTCTTACTTAATAGTTTATAAATTACTTTTTCGTCTTCCGTTAAATTAGCATCCTTTTCAAATAAAGGAAGCACAATTTTTATAGCATTCTCTGACACTTCAAAGTCCGGCTTTATCAGACCTTCTGCATACAGTTGTTTTATTCTTGTAATTCCTGTTCCAAATATCTCGACAAATCCTAATCTATAAAACACATTGGCAAGATTTCTATTTCTTAAAACAGAAAGTTTCCCTGACAAATATTCTTCTGCTGTTATTCCGGACGGCAATCCACCAGGAGATACAACTTCTATTCTATCATCAAACATGGAAACTCTGATGTGTGAATCCACATCCCATACCCTATGAATCAGAGCATTCGCAATTGCCTCTCTGAAAGCTGCTTCCGGAATCTTCTCCATCTTCTTTCTGTTAGCGCCCTGAATTACTTCATATTGGTAATAGTCTCTAAATACAGCAAGCGCCTTTTCATATGCATCTAAAACTGATGTATTTTCAAATGTTGATCTTTTTTGAATAATGCTGATGTTTTCCCCGAATTTAACAATGTCAATTCCCGGAAAATGATTTTTGTCCGCCAAAAGTCCTGCTGCATTATTAAAACCATTTACATTGTCATACAAATTTAATGTCTTCAATGTATCCTGATTGAATGTTTCAATCTGAATACTTTCTTTAAGCTTGCGATGTAAAATTTCAAAAGATAGTTCCTGATCTTTACAAGGTAATTCTTCGAATCTAATATTTTTTCCATCTAATATAAGCCTTGAAAATTCCAGTGTATCTACCTCTATCGTCGCTGTATCATTTCGTTTGTATGCTTTCGATTTATATAAATACGGCTTCTGAAGACCGCTTTTTACAGTAAGTTTTATCGTCTGATCATTATTCTGTATTTCAAGCGTATAATTCGGTTGAGGCGAAATGCTGTCATTGATTTTATTTTCGATATCCAAGCAAGCTTGCTTTACATCCGGCAAACCTTTTACATTTCCATCATCGTTTACTCCAAAAAGTATTGTTCCACCATCGTAATTCGAAAAGGCACTGACTGTTTTTAAAAAAGTATTTGTAATCGTTTCCTTAAATTCTAACATTCTCGTCTCACGCATAGTAATCGCATCCTTTCCAATTTTATTGATTATATTATATGCATAAATGTGCAAAAAATCAATCGCAAATTTTTACGATTGATTTTTTGATTAATTTTTGACCATTTTTTCTTTTTCGTCCGTTTTAGCTATTGAATAAATCCCGATAATAGCTAATATATACTCCTTTTAACCTTTATATTTCATTTTAACTTTTGTAAAGTTAAAACGAAATGTTTTGAGTTAAGACCATGATAATTATTTTGGTGGAATTCACATGTGAATACACGCATAAATTCGGTCGTAAATTTTTACGTTTGCTCGAATTTCAATCGTAAAATGGACGCACCTCTCCCTACAACACTTCCAAGTTCATCCATTCGTCGCACAATATCCATTCACATTTCTGGAAAGGATTTTTGCAACCTGTAACAGTTTTCTATTTCATAGATACCACTTTCAAAACTTTAAAAATTTTTCATTTTTGAAAGCGAAGAATTTGACTAATACGAAATGTACCGGACTCTAAACCATGCAATTAGAAGCCGGTCGTTGTTTCCTTATAAGGCGCTGCGTGACATCTTTGTGGACTGTGGATTGTATTGCATGATTGGTGATCTGCACACCCCTTGGATTATTCTTTTATTGCATCAACACAGATAATCTATCCTTAAAATATTCTGGGTAAGAACCAAGACAACTAAAAATCTCTTCACTATGAGCTTTCAACATATTAAGTATCTTGTCCGTTCCAATATTCACATCGGATAGAATTTGAGCCATTTCTATAGCTAATAAACGATCATTAAAAATACTCTCACAAATAGAAATTGCTGTCATATTGGGTACACCATATTTTACTTTCTTTTGCAACAACGTCAAGATGTTCCTTGGATCAACTTGCTCCTCATTTTCTTCGTCAACTGCTATCAGATCACAGATATTGCCGATAATAAAATTCATTTCATATGAAATCCTTTTATTACATAATGCTTCTACCTCTGCAATTCCAATAGTTTCTTCGTTGTTAATTTCCATTGGAGTCTGGCCATCAATCCATTTTTGACAAATGCTCTGTATATGCTCTTGGTATTTAAAATCTCCGTAGATTTGCAGATACAATTCTACAATCATAGATAACAAATCTGTTTCTGTATACATCTTCTCTGTAAGTTCATTCTGAACAATCCATTCCTCTATTAGAGAAGACAAACCTATTCCAGACATTGCATTAGAATATCTACGCAATTCTTCAGCAGAATATTGTTGAATATTCTCTTCAAGCTTCTGAAAAACTTTAATTAGTAATTCTTTCTCTTTTTCTGTTGCCAGAGCATACGCCAATGTATTTGCACATATATCAACTGCTTTTTTCTTATCATCGTTATCTAATGTTTCTGCAGAGTGTACTAAACACAAATAATTCTCTATATTAGATATAATATCCTGTCGCAATAAGATTACCTGCATGATCATATTTTGTGTTCTTTCAGGATTAGTTTTTAAGTACGCATTTTCCATCTTCTTTGCATAATCAATCAAGAAATCTCTTTCACCAAGATGGTCTATTACCGCATCAATAAATTTCTCACCTCTTAAAATCACATCATAATCTATGTTACAATCCTGTACTAACGAAAGAATAGAACTCCCACAAGGTTCTGCAGCTTTTGTATCAAATAAATTCATACAGTCATTCCAAAAATATCTTCCACCATTTTTCCAATTGGTACGATTATCGTATATTTTGCAATCTGTAATAATAATACTTCCTTCTGTGTATATACCTGCTCGTGCCGTTCTACCCATCAAGTTTTGAAAGTCTCGAGCTTTTACTAATTGCAATCCATTGCGAATACTTGTAACCAATAAATATTTAATCGGAATATTTACACCTTGTGCAAGCGTCGATGTACAAACTACGCAAGAAACATATTTATTCTTCAATGCATGTTCAACAACAAGCTTAACTCCATTTTGAAGATTAGAAGAATGAGGCACTACACCCAATTCCGCTGCTTTCGTATAATAATGCTCTGAACCATAATAACGTTCTATAAAACCCTTAATCTTGGAAAGCTCTGCTTGATTTGTATTATATTTCAATGCTTGCAAATCATAGTTTCGTTTATCCAAATTTATGATTCTTTCAAATACCGTTTTCATTGAACGCTGCTGCCCGAGATAGATAGCAACACCGCCGTTATGACACAACTTTATTGCATTATAAATGGCCACATCTGTAGATGATGATAAATCTGGAAAATATTTATTACTTCTTTCTCGGGGTAACTTATTCAATTGTTCAACTCGAAGGATTCGGGGAATATAATAATCTTCATTTGATTTATCATCAGAAAAGAAATGAATATCCCTTTGTGCCGATGAAAATCCTATTGATTTAGGTGTAGATACAATATTATCATCTGTAGCCAAACAACCTCTATCTTCAAACAACCACTGTGCAATATCCTCTGAATTAGGCAATACCGCTGATAGCAAAACCAACTGCTGTTCGCTCGTTATATTCTGACGTATATGTGTTATTAATAACTCATATGTTGCACCTCTACCTCCATCATCAAACATATGACCCTCATCAAACACAAATAAATCTATAGCACTTAAGAAAAACGGATCATGATGTAATACATAACTCAGTTTCTCTGGCGTACATATTAGTATCTGCCGTTTAATATCTTCAGAAAACAAATTCCAAAAATCATTTTGAAGCACATCAGAAAACTGATTTATCGTGACATCATTTCCAAAAGCTTTGTACATATCCATTGTTATTTCGTTGCACAAGGCTCTTAATGGTGCCACTATAATAGCATTATTCGCTCGTCCAGATAAAAAGGCTGCTCTAATAATTAGTTCAATACTTCTTGTCTTACCTACCCCTGTCGGAAGTTGAACAATAGAACTTTCTCCACGCAACAAACCCTTTTCGGCTATTAATCTTTGTGCTGGCCATAACATCTTTATTGACATCTTACTTTGCAGATATGGCTCCCATTCTTCATTCGGGATACCTGAACTACTCGGCAAAAGGCTCCATGACGAATTATCGCACGCCACAATAATCACTGCCACTAATATATCTACATAGAATATACTGTCCGGATCTCCGTTCTTATATATTTCATTTCTATATACCCACAAGTTTGACTTTAACGCTTCTAAAGACTTACCTTTGCCGAAATAATCCAAGAAAAAATTATTTATCCGTTCATAAGTATCTATAACTTTCAAATATGGCAAATATGCTCCACTCAGAAGATAGTTATAGATATTCGTCAATAATTTCTGTGGAGAGCGTTCATCATCAATTAAATCAACTACGCTTGCTGCCAACACTTTAGCACTACCAAAGTCCTTCCTCAGGAAGTAGGCAGATGCTCCAGATAGTAAAAAATCCCAATCGTATTCCGGTCTATCTTTAGACTTAAAAGCCGAATCATAATATCCTGCAGTTGCATTCAGAAGTAACTCCAGCTCTTTTAATTGGTCATGATTATTTTCTATAATACATTCCGAGTATCGTGACAACACATAAGTTGTTGGATACGATAATTCATTAGAATTCAGCGGAAAATGTGGATACTCCTGCTTTGAAACATCATATTCAACCATTTTGGCTTTTGCTTTTTGATATTTTAACATTAAGCTTGCATTTTTCCCAAAAATCATTTACAACACCTCTCGTAAATGTTATGAGCCAATTCCATCAACTTTTTACCATGCACATAAAAAATCAGTTCATTTTTTCTAATTTCAAGTTCTTCACCAGAAAAATCTAATTCTATGACATCATCTACGTTTTCACGACTACTCACTCCAGCAGCTACATATGTAATTCGATAGTTATTATCTGGTTTAAACAAGAATCTCTTTACCTCTTCTGCCTCTTCTATTTTCCCCAGTTCTTTTAATCGCTTTCTACAGTAGTTTACGGATCTTGCTAAACGATGCTCATCTTTTCTGGAATCGATAATTGCATTTTTGATTGGTATATACTCCGAATTAGACAGTGTTGCTTTAACTTCTGCCGCCACCAATTCATCTTTATCGTTCGGCGTCTTATCTTTGTTTTTATACTTATATGCAATAACATCCGTCCCTTGTTGTGAATTATTTTTTCCTGATCTGTTCTTCAATTTATATCTCGGAACAGAATACTGATGAACAAACTCTAATAAATCAGAAATTAAAATTTCTGTTATGTCCGCAGAACGTGCCGTAGCTCCTAAATCTTCTCCTTTTTGTGGAATTACATAATCATGCAAATATTGTTCAACAGTCATTGCATTGTCAGCTGCGTCTTCTTTAAGTTCAGTATCTTCTATGTAATTTCTTCGAATGTGCAATGCCCAGTCATCAAGAATACTTTCATCGTCTTTGTAATCAATTCTATAGCATTTTAGTGGTATGTTATCTTTAATTACAATACCAGCTTCTTCAACTATCCAATCGATATATTGTGGCTTTTCCATATGCTTTTCCTCTTATGCAATAATAAAAGCATACAAATGTTATCTTATCTGCAAGACACACTTGTATGCTTTAGAATTATAATTTATCCCACAAATCATCTAATGTTTTTGCAGTTAAAATTGTTTCGTGAGAAGAATATCTTATATTTAGTTCCCGGCAACACTTCCGTAAAGCATTCCATCCATCCTTACGCTTCCCGTACCTTCCGGAACGGATTCCACCGTCCCTTTGCATAGCAAATCAAAAACAGCACAAACAGGAACAGATTGTGCGCAATCATGCACGCCCAGGCTGCCACCAGCCCCAAATCAAAGAAGCTCGTACAAATAAAGGTTCCTACGATGCGCACCAGCCACATGCCGACGATGTTGTATACAAACGGCCGCTTCGTCTCGCCCACGCCCTGCATCATGCCCTCCATAATAATGGAGAAGCCGAAGAACGGTTCCGATACCGCCACCATCCGAAGCACTGTGGTTCCGAGGCGAATGACCTCCTCCGAATCAGAAAAGATACTTACCAGCGCCGGTGCCGCAAAGAATAACGCAGCTCCCGAGAATATCATTAAAGCAATTTCAATCGGGAAGAACATCCGTGCCAGCTCTTTCAGGCGCTTTTCATCGTTGGCTCCATAGGCATTGCCCGCCAAGGTTGCTGCCGCCGTTTGCATACCGTAGCCCGGAATGTAAAAGGCGGATTCCACCGTATTGGCAATGGTATGTGCCGCCGTGGACACATCCCCCAAAGCGTTTATCATAGACGCAAATGCCACATAGCCCAGGGATGTCCCGAAGCGCTGCAGCATATTCGGCATGGCCACCCGCAGACAAGGCTTTATAATCTTCATATCCGGCTTTAAGGACTGTCCCTTCGGAGACACCGACGGGTGCCGCCAAAGTACAATCGTAATTAATATACCTCCTACGATATAAGCAATGGCACTGGCCACCGCCGCACCGATCACGCCAAGGTCCGCGCCCCACATGGTAAATGTAAAGGAAAATACCGTAAGCTCTCTGGTGGGATAAATCAGTAAAAAGTTCAATACCACATTGACAAGATTCACCACCACACCGATTTTCATCGGTGATTTCGTATCTCCCGCCGCCCGGAGCACCGTACCGAAAATGGTACTGGCTGTCCGGAATAACATCGGCAAATATAAAATCAGGAAATACTGTCCTGCCAAATCCCGGATTCCTTCATCCACTTGCATCCATTTCGGAATCTGTCCGGACAAGCCTACCGTTATCACCGTAACCACGATACCTACCGCCAGCACGGAAAGCACCGCCTGAGAAGCGGCCCGCTTAGCAGAGTCTTTTTCTCCGGCTCCCAGCGCCTTTGCAATAAACGCCAAAAATCCCACGCCCACTGCAGAGATGGTACTACCCACCAGCCAGTTCAACGTGGTGGTGGCGCCTACCGCTGCCGTAGCCTGGGTTCCCAGACTACCTACCATAGCAGTGTCGATATATTGCACGGCAGTCTGCATGAGCTGCTCTAACATGGTAGGCCATGCCAGCGCCCAAATCACACCGGCCATACCGAAATTGAGCCGGCGTTTTTTACTCTGTTCCATAACTAAATCCTCTTTTAATTAGTCCTACTGCTCCGGCTTTTTCTTCGGCGGGCGCAGTCCCATAAACTGATAGAAATAGGTCTTTAACATACCGTTGTAAATCTTGCGGTTCTTGTCCGCCTGACGACCGAAATACTTCTGGACCTCCTCGTAGGAGGTAATCATGTAACAGGACCAGCTATCTAATCCCGCACAGGCCTTTCCGAACTCCTGATACAGGCCAGGCAGAGCCCTTTTCTCCTCCAGACGCTCGCCGTACGGCGGGTTCGTAATGACAAAACCGTACTTTTTCGCATGGCTTAACTGACTCACCGGACGCCGCTGGAAATGAATATAATCCAGCACTCCCGCATCCTCCGCGTTCTGGCGTGCCGCCTTTATCATATCGCCGTCAATGTCATAGCCCTGAATCTGCATAGACACATCCCGCTTAATCAAATCCTCTGCCTCATTTATCGCATCGTACCAAAGCTTCTTCGGCACAAGATGCGTCCAATCCTCGGACAAAACTCACGATTCATGCCCGGTGCGATATTTGCCCCGATCATGGCCGCCTCAATCGGGATGGTACCGCTGCCGCAGAACGGATCTACTAAAATGCGGTCTTCTCTCCACGGTGTCAACAAAATCAGCGCCGCTGCCAAGGTCTCCGTAATCGGCGCCTTGGAGCTGAGCTTACGATAGCCTCTCTTATGCAGGGACTCACCGGAGGTGTCCAGTCCCACTGTCACCTCGTCCTTCATGATAGACACACGAATCAGGAACGGTGCTCCGTCCTCCGGGAACCATTCCTTCTTGTAGCTTTGCTTCATGCGCTCTACCATGGCTTTTTTCATAATACGCTGGATATCCGACGGGCTGAACAGCTTACTCTTTACGGAGTTCGCCTTCGTCACCCAGAACTTACCGTTTTCCGGGATATACCGCTCCCAAGGAAGCGCCTTGGTCTTTTCGAACAACTCCTCAAAAGAGGTTGCCTTAAACCGAACTACCACCAAAAGCACACGCTCCGTGGTGCGCAGGAAAATATTTGCCCGCGGAATTGCGGTCTCTTCCCCCAAAAAGCTTACCTTTCCGTCCTCTACCGCCTTTATCTCATACCCTAAGTCTGTAATCTCCTTTTTCAAAACAGACTCCGTGCCAAAGTGACACGGAGTCAGAAACTCAAACAAATCTGCTATTCCTTTGTCCTTTCTGACCATATCATCATGATGCTTTTGTACCATCTTATCATACTCAGTCAAAAAAAGAAACTCTATTTTTGAAAACGCTTGTATCCTTCATAGCCTCCGGCTAGACTGTAGGCCGGATATCCCGCCTTTCGCATGCGCAGGGTGACCTTTGCGCTTAAATTTCCACGGTCACAGCATATGACAATAGCATTCTTCTTCTCAAACTTTTCCAAAAAATCCGGCTCCTCCGAATACGGTATCGACTCCGCTTCCGGGATATGCCCTTTTTCATAGCGTTTCGGTTCTCTCACATCTACAAGTCGCACATTCCCCTGCTTCTGTAACTTCTTTAGCTCTCCTAAGGTTATCACTTTCATCGCGTCCCATGCTTCCATACCACTTTACATTCCAATCAAGTTCTTCCTTCGTGTCCTGTCCTACATAGATTCTCCCATGTAATTTCCCTTCTCCGTCATAGTACTGGCGGGTAAACGGGTCAGAGCTAAGTCTTCTGTCAATACATTCTCCTGTTCGTTCCGCTAAAGGGCGCATATAATGTAAGCGATTAATAACCCACCGTTTAGACAATCTCCTTATTCCATGAGATAATGC
>OBLI01002430.1_pt1 | contig 15933 bp, 14 predicted proteins | sample 1519701 | NCBI WGS metagenome assembly OBLI01 (sample SAMEA3663005, study PRJEB22513) | pig gut metagenome | biome: pig gut; feature: pig-associated habitat; material: faeces | place: France | collected 2012 | reverse complement strand
GCATAAAGGCTTTTGTCTTCAGATTCATCTCCGTACCTGCCAAGTGGATCATGACAGCAAGGCAATACGTGCTGAATATCTATACTGAAAATCGGGCTTATGCAAGACCTTTCAAAACTGGATTCGGATAAAGTCCGTTCCTTATGGTTTTAATCTGCGTATTACCTCAAGTCGCATTGTGGGGGAAGGGGAAGGTGTGCACAAATCGGACAAAATTCACGCTCATACTATCATGATGCATAGTGTTCAAGCTCTTTACTGCAATTGAGATTGCCATTGAGATTGCTTGCGGATTTTAGGTTTATTATTAAGTAGTTATATATAAGAGAAAGAAAAATGGAACGTAAAAATAATTAATTGGAACAACTGGAACAACTGGAACAGGAACCTTATCCACTCTCTCTAAAAGGTTTGTAACCAATAAGTTATATTACGTATAAACTCAAATTAATTGGAACACAACATCAGCAAAACTACCAGTTTTTCCGCTTAAAAACATGATATTAGTGTGATATTATAGGCATTTCAAAAGAGTTTATGCGACTATTCGAAAGAGCTTATGCGACTATTCGAATGGCGTCACGCGAGTATTCGAAACAGCCAATGCGAATAGTCGCATAATAATATGAAGCAAACAAGAGTTTTTGATACAAATCACACTACACAACCTGCCAAAACTACGGTTTTAACGATAGGAGTGGTATAGGAATATGGAATAAAATCGAGCGAAGGGATAGGATGTGTGATGAAGAAGTTCGCCACTTTTCCTTTGGCTATGCTTCCGTAGTTGACACTCTCGCCCATGGCATAAGCACCATTTATCGTGGCTGCATTCAACGCCTCGCTTGGTTGCAATCGCAACTTGATGCACGCTAACGACACCACAAACTTCATGTCGCCCGAAGGTGTAGAACCTGGATTATAGTCGCTCGCTACGGCTACGCTCAGTCCTGCATCAATCATCTTTCGAGCCTTGCCATAAGGCATATTTAAGAAGAACGATGTGCCTGGCAATACCGTTGGCATAGTGTTGCTATTGCGCAATATCTCAATTTCCTCTACAGTCATACTCTCCAGATGGTCTACCGACAAAGCATCATGCCCTACGCCAACCTCTACTCCACCCGATGAAGCTAATTCGTCGGCATGAATCTTTGGGCGCATACCCCATGTGGCAGCAGCTTCAAGTATGCGTGCTGTCTCCGCAGGAGTGAAGAAACCACGGTCGCAAAACACGTCGACAAAGTCGGCAAGCTTCTGACGTCCAACCTCAGGTATCATCTCATCGATAATAAGCCTCACATATTCCTCTTGCGACATGCCACGAGCCACGGCATGAGCACCAAGGAATGTAGATACTATCTTAGCCTTGGATGTTTCCTTCATGCGTTGAATCACGCGAAGCATCTTTAGCTCATCTTCAAGGTTTAGTCCGTAGCCACTCTTTATCTCTATGCAGCCAGTACCCTTCTGTATCACCTCGTTGAGTCGCATCATAGCTTGGCGATATAGCTCATCTTCAGAAGTGTTGTGAAGCAAGTCGGCAGAATTTAGAATGCCACCTCCACGACGAGCTATTTCCTCGTAGCTTAAGCCATTTATCTTATCTACAAACTCTCGCTCGCGACTGCCTGCAAAGACGATGTGCGTATGCGAATCGCACCATGAAGGCAACACCATGCCACCTTCTGCATCGATAATTTTGTCTACTTCATCACTTGAAGGCATACCGTCAGCCATGCTCCCAAACTGCGTAAAACGTCCATCTTCAGCCAATAGCCAAGCGTTGGAGATAGTGCTTGTTTGCGCCATCTCCTTGCCCTTTAGTCTTAGTTTCGGCTCGTATTCTACGCCTGCAAGTGTATGAATGTTTTTAACAAGTAATTTCATAGGCTTTATTTCAAAAACTCTATTGACTGAGCTATATGAGGATACATCACTTCATCATCAACGATGAAAGGTACCACCTTGCGATAAGCAGCATGGATTGCCTCTACTGCAGGCGACGATTTGAGCGGACGACGGAAGTCGAGTGCCTGGGCAGCATTAAAAAGTTCGATGGCAAGCACACGCTCAGTATTGAGCACCACCTTATATAGTTTTATGGCTGCGTTTGCACCCATGCTCACATGGTCTTCCTGACCCTGGCTCGATGGTATGCTGTCTACCGACGAAGGAGTAGAGAGGGTCTTGTTGAGACTTACTATCGAAGCTGCGGTATATTGTGGAATCATGAAGCCACTATTTACTCCAGGGTTAGCAATCAGGAAGCTTGGCAGACCACGAGTGCCACTCACAAGTTTGTAGATGCGACGCTCCGAGATGTTAGCCAATTCGCATAGCGCTATAGCAAGGAAGTCCATAGGCATGGCAATAGGTTCGCCATGGAAGTTGCCGGCCGAGATTATCAAATCTTCATCAGGGCAAACTGTTGGATTGTCTGTAGCGGAATTAACCTCTACATCAACTACCGACCTCACATATTCTATAGTGTCTTTTACTGTACCATGCACCTGCGGAATACAACGGAAAGAATATGGATCTTGCACATACGATTTAGGCTTCTCAATGATTTCGCTACCCTCTAAAAGTTCAAGCATACGAGCTGCCGTAACGATTTGTCCCTTATGAGGTCGCACTTGGTGTACGGCATCTGTGAAAGGAGCTGTAAGACCATAGTAGGCATCGAGCGACATGGCTGCAATCTTGTCTGCCCATTTGCTAAGTCTTTGCGATTGCAACAACGACCATACGGCAAAGGCACCCATATTCTGTGTACCATTAAGCAAGGCTAAACCTTCTTTTGAAGCAAGCTGAATAGGTTGCCATTTGAATTTCTTCAGCAACTCTACACTTGTCAGCACCTTGCCTTTATATTCCACCTCGCCAAGCCCCACGAGAGGCAACGAGAGATGAGCCAAAGGCACTAAGTCGCCCGATGCACCAAGCGAACCTTGCATATAAACTATAGGATAAACATCGTTGTTGAAGAAGTCGATGAGGCGGTTTACTGTAGCGAGCTGGCAGCCCGAGAAACCATAGCTGAGCGACTGAATCTTGAGTAGCAACATTATCTTCACTATGTCGTTAGGCACATGGTCGCCCGTGCCACAAGCGTGCGACATCATAAGGTTTATCTGCAGTTGTGCAAGATAGTCGGAGCCGATACTCACGTTGCAAAGCGAGCCAAATCCTGTTGTCACGCCATAGATAGGCACGGTAGACTCCTCGATCTTTTTGTCGAGATACTTGCGACATTCTGAGATGCGCCTTTGTGCGTCGTCGCTCAATTCTATCTTGTAGCCGCCATATACTATTTCACCTATCTGCTCAATTGAAAGGAGTTCGGCTGAAATCTTGTGAATCTTCATAAAAACTTAGGCTTTTTGGTTGTTTTGATTATAAGGATTTTTAGTTTGCGTATTTATTGATGATATCGTCGTCAACAAGACTTGGCATTGTTACTTGCAAGCCCTGTGAGCGCATCATCTCTCGCTCTATGCTATGGATGGAACCCTCGTTGCGCGCCCATGCTCTGCGAGCTATGCCGTTGTTGACATCCCAGAACAGCATTTCGCGTATGTGGCGGTCGCTATCTTCGCTACCATCGATAACCATACCGAATCCGCCATTGATAACTTCGCCCCAGCCTACTCCGCCACCATTATGTAGCGATACCCATGTGGCACCACGGAAGGAGTCGCCAATGACATTCTGTACAGCCATGTCTGCACAGAACTGCGAGCCGTCGTAGATATTGCTTGTTTCACGGAATGGAGAGTCTGTACCCGACACATCATGATGGTCGCGACCAAGCACTATCGGACGAGTAATCTCGCCCTTCTTTATTGCCTCGTTGAAAGCCTGAGCTATCTTTGAGCGTCCCTCGGCATCGGCATAAAGGATGCGAGCCTGAGAACCCACTACAAGATTATTTCGACTTGCTTCTCTAATCCAATGAATGTTGTCAGCCATTTGTCCCTTTATCTCGTCAGGAGCATACTGCATAATCTCTTCGAGCACAGCAGCAGCTATCTCGTCGGTCTTGGCAAGGTCGGCAGCTAAGCCCGATGTACATACCCATCTGAATGGTCCAAAACCATAGTCGAAGAACATCGGTCCCATGATATCTTGCACATACGAAGGATAGCGGAATTTGCCATTCTTTAAGCATATGTCGGCACCTGCACGCTTAGATTGCAACAAGAAAGCGTTGCCATAGTCGAAGAAATACATGCCGTTGGCAGAAAGGCGATTGATAGCAGCAACTTGGCGACGCAATGAAGCCTGAACATGTTTGCGGAATTCGTCAGGATTTTCAGCCATCATAGTCTTCGACTCTTCGAGGGTGAGGTCGGCAGGATAGTATCCGCCAGCCCAAGGATTGTGGAGCGAAGTCTGGTCGCTACCTATATCTACGTGTATGCCTTCGTCGGCAAGTCGTTCCCAAAGGTCGACAACATTTCCCACATAAGCCATAGATATCGTGCGTTTAGCCTCCACGCACTTGCGTATGGCAGGAATCAGTTCGTCGAGATTATCATGAAGCTCGTCTACCCAACCTTGGTCGTAGCGTTTCTTTGCAGCCAACGGATTTATCTCAGCCACAACACTCACCACGCCAGCTATGTTGCCAGCCTTAGGTTGTGCGCCCGACATGCCACCTAGACCCGACGACACGAAGAGCATACCATGAATATCCTTACCTTCGCCCTTGGCTTGTAGCTGCTTTCTGCAAGCGTTGAGCACGGTAATAGTAGTGCCATGCACGATACCCTGAGGACCAATATACATATACGAGCCAGCAGTCATCTGACCATATTGGCTAACTCCGAGAGCATTCATGCGCTCCCAGTCGTCAGGCTTAGAGTAGTTAGGTATCACCATTCCGTTAGTCACCACTACTCGTGGAGCATTCTTATGCGATGGGAACAAGGCGAGTGGATGACCAGAATACATCACAAGTGTTTGCTCGTCTGTCATCTCGCTAAGATATTTCATCGTTAGTCGATATTGTGCCCAGTTTTGGAATATAGCACCATTACCTCCATAAACGATAAGCTCATGTGGATGTTGCGCAACCTCAGGGTTTAGGTTGTTTTGTATCATGAGCATTATGGCTGCAGCCTGCTGGGAGCGATGAGGATATTCGTCGATAGGTCGAGCATACATATCATAGCTTGGACGATAGCGATACATATAGATGCGGCCATAGCGATTAAGCTCGTCGATAAACTCAGGAGCCAATTGCGCATGTAGCTGCTTAGGAAAATAGCGAAGAGCGTTGCGTAGCGCCAGCTGACGTTCTTCGGCAGTTAGTATCTCTTTGCGTTTAGGCGCATGATTAATATTTTTGTCATAAGGCATAGGTGCTGGCAAGAACTCAGGAATGCCCAATCTAATTTCTTCTGCAAAAGTCATAGTCGTTAGGTTTTATAGTTTTTCTTCTACCATCTTTGTAATCTCAGCCTCTTCGTTATTAGCCTTAGCTATAAGCTCGTTGGCTTGAGCTATAAGAGCCTCTGCCTGCTCACGATTCTTGAGCGAACCGGCATTAATCTTCACATTCATGCCAGCACCAAGCACAGCAGCACGAGCAGCCAAAGCTCCTACGCCTGAATCTGACACACTATTAGGATTGCCCCTCTCAACCATCTTGCGGCAAACGGCAAACACTTCGAATGAAGTCTTCATGGTTTCTAATGGTACCTCGGCGGCAAAGAGAGTTGCCGTCTGTATGGCTTCTGTTCTGGCAGCCTTCTCTTCAGGAGTATTCTTAGGCATACCGAAAGCTGCCATAATACGATTGAAAGCTTCTGTATCTTCGTCTACGAGATGCAACAAGCGCTCTTGTAGCGCCATACCCTCTTCTGCCACGGCAGCAAATTCACTCCATTGGTCATCCCATCCTGGTTTGTGGCTCGAAAGGTTAGCAACCATAGTAGCCAACGAGGCTCCCAAGGCTCCCATATATGCTGATACTGAGCCACCACCAGGAGCAGGACTCTCGCGCGATGTCTCTTCAGCAAATCCCTTTACGGTAAGGTCTACCAGCAAGCGTTGTTTCTCTTCGCCCTCAGCCATCACATATTCTATAATCTTCTCTTCTGGCTTAAACTCCTTAAGGTCTGACAAGCCTAACGACTTGATGGCGATGTTTAGGATGTCACGCTTTGGAATACCTGCCGAGCGTTGCTGCTTAGCTAAGAAATAGCGACCTGCTTCAAGCAGAGTGCGCTCAGGCACAAGACCAACAATCTCGGTGCCAGTTACGCGAACACCACGATTTTGAGCGCAACGACAAACCTCGTCGAAAGCCTTGTGAAGAGGAGTTACATTAATATTTGTGATGTTCATCGAAACCTGCGCGATGCCATATTCGTCGATATACCATCCGATGGCTTTGGTACATTTCAAAGTTCCAGGCTTCATCATAGGAGTGCCGTCGGCATTAAGGAGTTTCTTGCCTACGATAGGATTTCCTTCGCGCATCGGACGACCTTTTTCTCTAACGTCGAAAGCTATAGCGTTAGCACGACGAGTAGAGGTGGTGTTAAGATTAAAATTGACAGCTATAAGAAAGTCGCGTGCACCAACTACGGTACAGCCTGTGCGAGCCACCTGCTCGTCGAAAGGACGACGACCAAAGTCTGGTGCCTCTGCATCATCATTTATGCGCTCTGCTATGCCCTCGTATTCTCCCTTGCGACAAATGGCAAGGTTCTGACGTTCTGGCGTGAAAGCAGCAGCTTCGTAACAATAGCAAGGAATATTTAGTTCATCGGCAATGCGCTTAGCAAGTTGGCGCGAAATCTCGGCACACTCTTCAAGCGTGATACCGCTAACAGGCACGATAGGCAAAACGTCGGTAGCGCCAATACGAGGGTGAGCACCATGATGCTGACGCATATCTATGAGCTGACCAGCTTTCTTAACAGCTCGGAAGGCAGCCTCTACCACGTCGGCAGGTTCGCCTACGAAGGTAACTACCGTACGGTTGGTAGCCTCTCCAGGGTCTACATCGAGCAGTTTCACACCCTTTACGCCTTCAATCTCGTCGGTTATCTGACGAATCACGTTCATGTCGCGACCTTCGCTGAAATTAGGCACACACTCTACTATCTGCTTAATTTTTGCCATAGTATAAAAGATTTTTAGTTAGTAGCAATTCAATATTAAACATAGGTATCTTAATGATACTTTGCAAATATAGCGAAAAAGAGTATTTGAAACAAACAAAATCCGTATTATTTATCAATTATTATACTATTTATAGGCAAAACTAATAATAAAATTTTATTTTCTAACAAGTTAGTATTAACTTTGCATCTGTAAACAACTATGAAATAGTACTATCTTTATGCTAATTCATAACTTAACAAGTTGCCAAAATAAATAGGATTAAGACAAATGGACAATATTGTAATAGAACTATTTCTGTTAAGCATAGGTGCAAGTTTTGTTCAACGCACCACAGGCTTTGGCTTTGGCATTTTCATTATGACTATGCTTCCAAGCATCATGCCTTCTTATGGCGAAGCTACAACATTGTCGGGACTATTGGCAATGACCACCTCGTTGATTATTGTAGTTCAGAAATACAAATACATCTCTTGGAGCCGACTATTGCCAATCCTTCTCACATTCATCATAGTGTCAATAGGTGCTATATTTATGCTCAAGCGTATGGAATACGGCGTTCTGAATATATTGCTTGGCATAATGCTAATTCTAACAAGTATCTATTTCACCTTTTTCAGTAAACGCATTAAGGTGAAGACTGCGATGCCAGTACAGATTACAGCAGGAACTTTAAGCGGTTTAATGGGTGGATTTTTTGGTATGCAGGGACCGCCAGCTGTACTATATTTTATTAGTTCAGAGCCAGATAAAGAGCATTATATAGCAATGACGCAAACATATTTCTTGATGGGCAACTTGATGATGACTATGGCAAGAGCCTATAATGGTTTCTTCACTTCAACGGTATCTATAGGCTATATTTATGGCATTTCAGGAGTTGTGGTAGGCAACCTAATTGGCGCATGGGTGTTTAAACACATTACTGGCTCGTTGCTCAAATATATTATCTATGCATATATAGGAATTAGCGGAGTAACATTCTTGTTGGCAGGTTAGTCGGCGGTGCATTATCAAGACTGACATGTAAAATATCACATTTTTAGCTTTTCATATTTTTGGTATATATTGCAGTCTATTAAAATAGAATCTTTTTTATAAATAGAGAATTATGATTACAAGTATAATATTCGGAATTATATCAGGCTTTATTGCATGCAAACTAACTAAAAGAGATGGCAAGGGATGTATAGTAGACCTCATTCTTGGCATAGTAGGTGGTATAGTTGGAGGTTGGGTTTTTGGACTCCTCGGCATCCATGCCGTTTCACTCTTTGGCGAAATGGTATCAGCCGTTGTTGGAGCCATTATTGTACTTTGGGTATGTAACAAGCTTTTTTAGTTACCCAACGATTTGTTGCAAAAAAATGTAAAAAAGTTGGTTGCAAATGAAACGCTTTGCACACTTTTTACGTCTAATAGTTTGAAGAGGGTAAAAACCATATTCACTTACACAAAATTATAAACTTAAAAATTACAGATTATGAAAAGAACTATCAAAACTTTGCTTATTGTCATTTGTTGTTTTGTATCATGTAATATTATAGCAAATGCAGGTAACGATAAGCCTATCGCAGTAAATGCGCTTCCTGTTAAGGCACAATCTTTGCTAAACAACGATTTTAAAAACCAAAAGGTGATGCTTGCAACTATCGAGTCTGGAGTTGTAAAAAAGAGCTATGATGTGGTTTTGGAAAATGGAACCAAGATTGAGTTCGACAAGAAAGGAAATATTACAGAGATTGATTGCAAGAAAGCTGTTGTGCCTGCACGATTTATTCCACAACCCATCAAAAACTATTTGAAGGCAAATTATCCAGGACAAGCTGTTAAGAAGATTGAAATAAATAAAAATGAATACGAGATAGAATTGGCAAATGGTTTAGATTTAACTTTCAACAAACATTTCAAATTAATTGATATTGACTAATTAGCTTTTCCTACATATACCCGCACTCTCCGTAGTTGAGGTGACATAGAAAAATATTCCCCATCATTTTTCCAACAAGGTGATTAATGGTGGGGATTTATTGTCACGGCAATTTAATCAAACTTATATCACGATTTTAAGTCTATTAAAAAGCAATATGCAGATTTCCTTAATTTCTCGTGAGAAATCTTTTAAAACCTTATTTTAGGTATTGCCAAAGTCGTAACATTATTGTATCTTTGCATTATCTTTGTATCATTTAAATAAAAGTAAATTATGAAAGTAACAACAATATTTATTATCGGCCTACTATTGCCGCTATTAGGCACAATGATTGGTTCAGCATTCGTATTCATGATGAAAAATGAAATGTCGGAACGTCTACAAAAGTCGCTATTAGGTTTTGCATCAGGCGTAATGGTGGCAGCTTCTGTATGGTCGTTGCTTATTCCTGCTATGGAGATGAAGGCTGATAGCGGAGCGTGGTCGGTAGTGCCTGCTGCAGTTGGCTTTCTTTTAGGTATAGGCTTTTTGCTGCTTATCGATGAACTAACTCCTCACCTACATATTGGTACCGACAAGCCAGAGGGATTACGCTCTCATTTATCCAAGACAGCCATGCTTGCTCTTGCTGTAACTATCCACAATCTGCCTGAAGGAATGGCAGTAGGCGTGGTGTTTGCAGGAGCCGAGAATGGAGCTGCTCATATTTCGTTAGCTGCTGCCATTTCTGTATCTTTGGGTATTGCCATACAGAATATTCCAGAAGGAGCAATCATCTCTATGCCTATGCGTGCAGCTGGCAACAGCCGTTGGAAATCCTTTATGCTTGGCTCGCTAAGTGGAGTTGTCGAGCCAATAGGTGCCTTAGCTGTTATATTGCTTGCCTCACTTCTAATGCCAGCTCTACCCTACATGCTTGCCTTTGCTGCAGGTGCGATGTTTTATGTGGTAATAGAAGAGCTCATTCCGGAAGCTTCAAGCGGTCAGCATAGCAACCTAAGTACCATCGGTTTTGCCATAGGCTTCGTGCTTATGATGGTTCTCGATGTTGTAATGGGATAGTAAATAGATTATGGAAAAATATTGGAGTGTCTACTTTGCCAGAAACTCACCTACATATTTATTAGAAAGCTTGCGTTCGGCAGGATTAAACCCATGCCCTGCCTTGTCTATTACCTTAAGCGTGGCATTTCTATAAGTTTTTAAAGCTCTCTTAGCGTAATCTACCGGCACCACCTTGTCGTCGCTGCCATGAATGATGAGTACTGGTCCTGCATATTTGCCAATAGTATCAAATGGCTTCATATGACGAATGTCCATCATGAATTTCTTACCAAGTTTCACGCCCCATATTTCAGATACTTCTGGAATATCCTCCACATGTGGGTAGCGCTCGTTCCAGTTGTCAGGAATGCAAAGAGCAGGATAAATCAAAATAAGGCGGCTAATCTGTTTCTTCAACTCAGATGCTGCCAAAGCAGAAACAAGACCTCCTTGACTCTCTCCTATGAGCACAATATTCTTTTTATCAACATTCTTCTGTTTCTTGAAATATTTCACAATAGTTTTCAACGCCTCCTTTTCGTCAGACACAGACATGTTCATCGTATTATTATCGCTCTGGCTCCTTACAGATCCGCATGGAAAATCGAAAGCATAAACATTATAGCCTAAATCATTCAAAGTCTTGAAATAATCACGTCCAAAATGGTGTGTTCCATTAAAACCATGACTGATTATAACGATTCCATGTTTAGTCATATCATCGGCAGGTGTCGATAATATTCCATAAATTGTTTTACCCTCTTCATAAGGAATGCGCAACTCCTTTTCTTGTGCAAGTGAGATAAAACTCACAAATAAGAATATAATAACAACAATTTTTCTCATCTATTTTTACACTATTAAAAGATTAATAAATATAGGATAATGTTTATTCGATTGCAAAAATACAACAAAAATCTGAGTTAAGCAAAGTCTTAACTTCAATAATGTTCCGCTTATACCTAAATTCTAAAAGTTACTAAACAATGTAAAGTCATACTCTTTTTAGTTAAAGTTTCGCAATATTTTATTTCAAAAGCCATAAGATTATACCAAAACTAATATCTTTGTGTCGAAAATGTCACAACGATTATTCATACATCATAATGCCCTTCGTTTATAGTAGGTTGTTCATTCGCACCCCTTTTGCAGACAACTTATTATAAACGAATTATATATTTAATGGGCTTAATCATATTATATTTTTTAGGTGCTCTGTCACTATCTTTTTTATGTTCCGTTCTTGAGGCTGTACTCCTCTCTACTCCAATGTATTTTATCTCAATGAAGGAGAGTAAGGGCAACAAGACAGCATCGTTGATGAAAGAGTATAAGAACAACGTAGACCGTCCGGTAGGCGCTATTCTTTCGCTCAATACCATTGCTCACACTATTGGTTCGGCAGGTGTTGGAGCAGAATCGATAAAGCTATTTGGCGAAGAATACTTCGGAGTAATATCGGCTATTCTTACGCTATTGATTCTTGTGCTGTCTGAAATTATCCCTAAGACTATAGGAGCTTCTTACTGGCGATCGCTTGCTATGCTGTCAACTAAGATTATTCGCATACTCATTTTCATCACCTATCCGCTTGTTCTACTCTCAGAACTTATCACTAAGGTATTTTCTCCAAAGAATCACCAGGCTTCAGTTAGTCGCGAAGAAGTGTCGGCAATGGTAGACGTTGGTACTACAGAAGGTATCTTTCGCGAGTCGGAAAGCAAGATTATCAAGAGTTGTATTCGTCTGGCAGGAGTTAAGGCAAGGGAGGTGATGACCCCTTCTATTGTTATAGAATCAGCAAACGTAAATCTTACTATTAAGGAGTTTTATGAGCAACAGACATGGAACTTTTCTCGCATTCCTGTTTACGACACGAGTAAGGACTACATAGTTGGCTATGTACTGAAGGATATGGTGCTGAAAGAATTGTCGGAAGATAAATTTGATACTAAGCTATCTGACCTTGTTCGCCCTATCCTTTCGTTCAGCGAAGATGATTCTGTATATCAGATATGGGAGAAAATGCTTGAGAAGCGCGAACATATCTCTATAATTCTTGACGAGTATGGATGTTTGCGTGGCGTAGTTTCTATGGAAGACGTGATTGAAACCATGACAGGTGTAGAAATTGTCGACGAAGATGATGTTGCCGTTGACATGCAGGCTTTTGCTAAGGAAAAGTCGCGTAAAATGTTGCAGAAATAAACATATACAACATGCCACATATCAACATCCAATATTTCAACTCCTCATGCGGACTATTCGTCTTAGCATCTTTTGGCGATAAACTATGTCTTTGTGATTGGAGCAATAATCCATGTGCCGAGCGTAACAAACGTAGGATAGAGAGATATCTGAATGCCTCTTTCAAGATAGAGACGACCTCTGTCTTGGAAGAAGCCAAAAGGCAACTTGATGGATACTTCGCAGGCAATCGCAAGGCTTTCACTATTCCGTTGCATTTGGTAGGCACGGATTTTCAACAGCAAGTATGGAACGAATTGCTGAATATTCCATACGGAGCGACAATAAGTTATAAGGAAATAGCTCAAAACATCGGCAAACCTAAAGCTGTAAGGGCCGTGGCAGGAGCAATAGGAGCCAACGGCATCAGCATTCTGATCCCTTGTCATCGTGTCATAGGTAGCGATAAATCCCTTACTGGCTATGCAGGAGGATTGAAGGCTAAGAAAATGTTGCTGCAAATAGAGACGCAAATAAAATAGAAATCATTACCTTTGCAACTGCAAACATTATTTCAAAGAGAACCATCATTATGAACATACTCCAAATTACATTTTGCCCAACAGGCGGAACTCGTCGAGTAAGTGAATTGCTATGCAAAGGAATCGCAGCCGACAGCAATCTTACAGAACTCTGCACCAAGCTGGAAAACTTGAAATATCCAATTGTTAATGCAGACGACTTGGTAGTTATTTCTATGCCTGTATACGCAGGTCGTGTGCCTGCTCTTGCGGTAGAAAGATTGAAGGGCATTAAGGCTAACGGAGCCAAGTGCGCAATAGTTGCTGTCTACGGCAATAGAGCCTACGAAGATGCTTTGGTTGAAATGCAGGATGTAGCTTCAGAAATTGGATTCCAAGTAATAGCTGCCGTTGCTGCTATTGCCGAGCATAGCATTTGCAGAATGTATGGTGCAGGCAGACCAGACGATGAGGATGCTAAAGTTTTGGCTTCCTTTGGCTCATATATTTTAAATAAGGCGAAGACACAACAGTCTTTTGAACCATTAGTATTGCCAGGTAATCGTCCTTACAAACAAGGTTGCTCTGGTCCCTACCCTGTTGCCAACGATGATTGTACAGAATGCGGAACATGCGTAAGCGAATGTCCTACAGGAGCTATCTCTCTTCAAAATCCCAAGGCCAACAACCAGGAACTATGCATCGGCTGTATGCGTTGCGTTTCGGTTTGTCCTACCCAAGCAAGAGGTATTGGTGAGCGTCTAAACCTCCTTACTGCACATCTTAAGCCTCTTTGTAGCGACAGAAAGGAGAATGAACTTTTCATATAACAAAAACATAAAGCAATGAATCAGTTTATAAGAAAGCCAAAATCATGGGCTGCATTATCGCTAATGCTAATTATATTTTCCTTGTTTTGCCTAACATCTTGCAAGGTAGCAAAAGAAGTAGCAAAAGAATCACTAATAGAATCTATTACCGAACCTAAAACAGGTACCCAAGTATTCGTAAAAGATTACGATACTGATCCTTATGCTGTAAATGTTGGAGGAATTATTAAAGCAAGAAAGGAAGCTAAAAAGAAAAAGGCCAAAGAGATATTGGATGAATATTAAATAATCAAGATTTCATCGCAAAATATCCTATGACCTGTATATAAATAATTTAAAGATAGCTATATGTTAAGAGATGAACTTGTTAAAATTGCTTTGCAATGGCAAGTAAAATATGGTATTAATAGATTTTCTAGTTTATAATAATTGACGCTCAAAGAAATCATTTAGACGTATGAAATACGTAGAATTAAATTTGTTTACTGAAGAGGACGAGGAATGTGAAATGGGCGTTGGCTCAAAAGGCAACCAAGAGAATGCACCATCAGGGATGAAAGATTACGACTTAACAGACTTGTTCGATAGGCTTTCAAAGTCTAACTTTCGTAGCCGATTCACTCTTTCTGCAAGGGATAAGGCATATATTGCAGAAAAGGGATTGACAACAATTCGTAAACATGCCGAGGATTTTGTAGCCAAGCGACTTGCTCCTGCTGTTATTCCAAATGATGGTAAACAGACTCCTATGAAAGGGCATCCTGTATTTATTGCTCAACATGCTACGGGGTGCTGTTGCCGAGGATGCTTCTACAAATGGCATCATATACCTGCAGGAAGACAATTGACAAGAGAAGAACAGCAATATGCTGTAGCTGTTCTAATGGCTTGGATTCAAAAACACCTATAAAAATTGAACGTAAATAGGTTTTGCAATTATCAAAACTTAGTTGTATATGATTATAGAATAAGCATCGGATTCGATGCAACAATTGATGAATTAACTATTATTGTTAATAAAGTGTAATTATTTAAGTTTTTATATAAATTATGCTTTATCTTTGCTCATAAGAAACTATCCATAATATAAGTAATAGAAATAGATATATAAAATAGATATATAAAATGGCAAAGAGCAAAAAAGACTTTACCTTACTTATCATTGCGCTCTTTTGCAGTTCTTTGGCTCATGCACAAAACCAAGATCCTGCAGAACGGAAAGATTCCATTGACAATGAAAGTAATATTATAAAGATAGTTGGAAATCATTCCAACAAGGGTGCTGTCAACAACGCCCTTGATGTGTTGAGTGGTCAGGCGGCAGGTGTCAACGTGACATCCAATGGTTTGGACCGCATGGCTATGCTCAATAGTGTGCGAGTGCGTGGTACAACCTCCATCATAGGCGGCAATGACCCTTTAGTATTGATTGATGGTGTCACTTCTGACGTACTTACCTTATCCACAATCTATCCTGCTGACATTGAGAGCTTTCGTATATTGAAAAATGCTGCAGAGACAGCTATGTATGGTTCGCGTGGAGCGTCAGGTGTGATTGAAGTCAAAACGAAAAAAGGAACTGGACGTGGTTTTCAGATATCCTATGAAGGAAATGTTGGCTTTGAGCGAATGTACAAACACCTGGAAATGCTCAACGCTGCCGAATATGTTGCTACAGCAAAGGATTTGGGTATCTATTGTAATAATGGTGGATTCAATACGGATTCTTATAATGTCATCACACGTACAGGTCTTGTAAACAATCACTATCTTGCATTTAGTGGTGGCACACCTCAGTCTAATTATCGTGCTTCATTCGGTTTCATGGATCACAATACAATCATAAAGAAAAAAGATTATGGAGTTTTTGTTGCAAAAGTTGACGTGACCCAGAAAGCCTTCAACGACAGACTAACAGGAGATTTCGGAGTATTTGGCTCATCGTTCAAGAACCATGATATCTTTGATACACAGATGTTGTTCTATTCTGCAGCATGTCAGAATCCAACATTCCCTGCGGGAACTGACGAACATGGAAATTGGGTAAAAAACGAATCTGCAACGTATATCAACCCACCTGGCATATTGTTAGATGAGAAAAATGACTCTAAGGATTTAAACTTTGACGCACACATAAAACTGAGCTACGATTTCAATAAGAACTGGCATGTATCCACCTTCGGTTCTTACCTATATGGCTCTACCGAGAACGGACAATTCTGTCCGACATGGGTATGGGCACAAGGCAACGTGTACCGTGGCGAGTTCAAGAAAGAGG
>OBLI01002429.1_pt1 | contig 15935 bp, 15 predicted proteins | sample 1519701 | NCBI WGS metagenome assembly OBLI01 (sample SAMEA3663005, study PRJEB22513) | pig gut metagenome | biome: pig gut; feature: pig-associated habitat; material: faeces | place: France | collected 2012 | reverse complement strand
TAAAGGCGTAGTAGTGGATTATTTTAAGCAATTGATTCAGGATGAAGTTTATCCGGAAAAGTTATTTGGGAATATATAAGTTGCAGTATATTTCTGCTGAAGTTTTACAACAGGATGTATTTTAATGCTATTTATTTGATAGCCGTGATAAAAGAACGTTTTGGATAATTAAAAATTTCTTTATTGGATGAGCAGTTTATTATAATGCATAAAAAGCACGAATAAGGGTTTATACCACAATTGACATATTTGGAAATCCGTTTTATCCTAAAAATGGATGAAATATGTTCTTATTTTATACATTACTAAAAATGACAGAATCAATAAAAAGCGACAGATAAGTAAGGACTTATCGTCGCTTTCGCTTTATATTTAGATATCAACAGAAAAAACTAATAATTAATTCTTTTAGTATATTACTCTAGACATAATGAAAGAAACGGTAGCATTTCAGATGATTTCTAAAATACTACCCTTAATAAATGACCCTAAATTTTTTAACAGATAGCAGATTTCAATAATTCCATCTGCTGCTTTTTTATATCTAATGATGGATGAACATAACGACGTAACGTAATCGTAACATCGGAATGGCCCAATATTTCACTTAATGATTTTATATCAAATCCTTTTTCTACACATCTCGTTGCAAATGTATGCCGAAGAGCATGATAATTAAAATTATCTAACCTACATTCTGACATAAGTTTTTTATATTTTTAAAAATACGCTCTAGGTTCCATGTAGTCACTAGTGCCTGTAAGAAAGTAACAATTAGAGTTCTTTTTCATTGATTGCAGATATGGAATAAGAAAGGAAGCGATAGGAATAATCCGAATAGATGAATCCGATTTTGGCTTAGTAATTAAGATTTTTGTTCTTTTCCTACTTTCGGGATTTGTCTCCTGAATTCTCATTAAAGTTCTCCTGACATAGATAGTTTTATCTTCTAAATTAATATTTTCCCACTTTAAGGCACAGATTTCTCCAATACGCATACCAGTATAAAGGGAAATTAGAATTCCCATGCTAATCATATCCTTATTGTTAAATAGAACTCTTTCTAACTTCTGTTGCTGGTTTACTGATAAAACTTGTATTTGTGGTTTTGATTGTTTCGGATAATGAATGACCAAATTTTGTGGATATGGATAATTCCTCTCTTTTGCAAACTGAATTGCCTGTGATATGAGTGATAATAGATCGGTGACAGTCTTTGGAGATAGTCCTCCACTTCCGTTTAACTTACCATTTAGTAGTTTATCGCGAGTAAACATATCCATCTTTTTATTATCTAGTTTTCGTAATTCACACTCTCCTAGCTTAGGAAGAATGTGTGCATTTACTAAATGCGTATATTTTGCAAATGTAGACTCCTTTACATTATGTTTCATATATTCGAGCCACTCTTTCATCAACTGTCCAACTGTAATTTTACAAGATTTTATTGGAACTTGTATGATTCGTCCCTGTTGAATTACCAACTTCTTTTTCTCTCGGACTTCTATATAAGTTTTACCATATACCGATTTGTAAATAGCTTTTCCTGAATCATCATATCCTATAATAATTCGGGCCTCCCATCGTCCATCTACTCTTTTTCTAATATTTTCTCCTCTACGTGCCATATTATTAATCCCCTCCTTACTTACTCTTACAATAATGACCCTTCAGCCTGACCCCTAATCGCTCTTATCATCATTATAAAAATATCTTTTTTTTATATTTTTTATAAAATATCTCTAAAAATATTGACATTTATTGCAAATGGCTGATATAATATCTGCGTAAACATGTACTTTTTTCTATCATAATTATACAGTTTGAGTAATATACTTCAAGAAATATTACTCGTCTATATAAATCAGTATGCACAAATTAAAAAAAAGCATACGTCTCGATAGAAATTAATTACAATATGTTTTTTCAATTTTTATTTCGGCTGGGAAATATTACTATTTTCCAGCCACTCCCCCCAATTAAGGAAAAGTGTTAGATTACAAAGGTTTCGTTGAAATGAAAGAAGATCAGCAAAAAAAAGAGGAAAATGAAATCTGTGTTTTATGCGGACGTATATTAGATATAAAAAAGGATTTACCAATATGTTTTAGAAAATATTATATCGAGGGAGCAGGACAGTTGTGTAAAGAATGTTTTAATAGTTTGTATAAAACGGAAAATTCATAATATAAAGCTCGAGGGGAGTAGATATGAGTAGATATGAATGAATATGTACAAGAGTATATTAGCCATATGCTCATATATATAAGAAATGATATGGTTGAGGTTATGCAATATCTTCCATATGGAATCATCGTGATGGTTGTTTGGATGCTGTTGTTTCATACGAAGAAATCTCGATCTGTTTCTTTATTTCTTGGGTATATAGTAATTGTTGTTTTTATTACACTATTTTCAAGGGAAGAGGGGACTAGGCGTAGTTTAGATTTTACTCTCTTTTCAACTTTGGGAACTTGGAGCAGGGCTGATGCGTACTTACTGGAGAATATCTTATTGTTCGTGCCAATAGGAAGTATGCTTCCATTTGTATGGAGAAAATGTAGAAATCTATTGTATTGTTTATTATCGGGGAGCGTATTAAGCGTATTGATTGAGGGAATTCAATACTTCACAAAGAGGGGATATACACAACTGGATGATATTATTGCGAACACGGTGGGAGCTATAATTGGTTTTTTGATAGTTTCTGTTGGTAGATTCATTTATACCAGAGTGTATAGGTTGTTTTATAAGGGATGAGTATATTATGTATAGAAAAAGAAATAGTAAATGGATAAAGCATTGGGATTTTATTTTGTTGGATGTTCTTATATTGCAGCTATCTTATATATCAGCGTATATGCTGGGGAATGGAATAAAGAATCCATATGATGGTGAATTGTATCTTAGTTCGGCAATAATTATTACATTGACAAACCTGTGCTTTGGCTTTTTTTGTGAAGCCTATAAGGGAGTTCTGAGAAGAGGATACTGGCAGGAATTTAAGAATGTTGTTCAACATGTGATATGTGTTTCACTCAGCATTGGAATTTACCTATTTATGGTAAATGCACCAGGTGACTATGCTAGGATTTTTGTAATTTATTATCCATGTGTATCCATCCTCTTTGTGTATATTGGAAGATTATTGCTGAAGAAGTGGTTGAAGAACCATAGGGGCCCGGCTTCAGGAAAACGTACGATTATGATTTTGACATATGGAGATTATTATAAAGAATTAGTGGATAACTTTAAAAATAATCCGTATAGTGAATTCCGAGTAGTAAGAATTGGAATTTTGGATAAACAAAACTGTGAAGGAAAAGAATATCACACAATACCGATCATTACGGGAGAAAAGAATATCGTAGATTTTCTGAGATCTTCCTGGGTGGATGAAGTGTTATTCAATATTCCTAGAGAATATTCTATTCCGCAGCAAATGATTGAAAAATGTTCGATTATGGGACTTACCGTTCATATTCAATTGACTAAAATCAGTAAAGGATTACAAAACCAGATGATTGAGAAAATTGAAGGATGTACTGTGGTGTCCAGCAGCATGAAAATGGCTGCTAGTCGACAAATATTTTTTAAGCGAGCCTTGGATATTATTGGATCTGTATTTGGACTTTTGGTAACTGGTATTCTCATAATAGTAATAGGCCCTGTAATTTATATAAGTTCACCAGGGCCTATTTTTTTTTCACAAATCCGAATTGGAAAAAATGGCAGAAAATTTAAAATGTATAAATTCCGAAGCATGTATATGGATGCTGAAGAACGAAAACAGCAATTGATGAAAGAGAATAGAGTCAAAGACGGTTTGATGTTTAAGATGGAAGATGATCCTAGAATTATCAAAGGCATTGGGAATTTTATTCGAAAGACATCAATTGATGAATTTCCACAATTTTGGAATGTATTAAAAGGTGATATGAGCTTAGTAGGAACCAGACCACCTACTGAGGATGAATGGATAAAGTATGACTTACACCATAGAGCCAGAATGGCAATTAAACCAGGAATTACTGGCTTGTGGCAGGTGAGTGGAAGAAGTGAAATTATTGACTTTGAAGAAGTAGTAAATCTGGATACAAAGTATATTCAGGAATGGAACTTTGGAGAGGATATTAAGATTTTATTTCGGACTTTAAAAGTTGTATTTGTCAGACCTTAAAAGTTGTATTTGTTGGAAAAGGATCAATGTAAATATGAGGGAAAAGTTGAAGGAAAAACATAAGAGTTTGAAGATTGCTATGATAGGACATAAGGTGGTGCCATCTAGGCGGGGAGGCATTGAATTAGTATTAACAACATTATGTCCTTTAATGGTAAAACGCGGACATCAAGTGACTTGTTATAACCGTTCAGGTGATCAAGTAGAAAATGAATATATTGATATGGTAAATCATGAAAAATATCAGGGAGTGTGTTTGAAAAAGGTATTTACAATCCATAGAAAAGGATGGGCAGCAATGACATCATCATTTTTTGCTTCTATACATGCTGCTTTGGGACGATATGATGTGGTACATTACCACGCAGAAGGTCCATGTGCTATGATGTGGATTCCTAAATTATTTGGAAAACGCTGTATTGCAACTGTTCATGGAATTGATTGGAAAAGAGATAAATGGAAAGAAGGATTTGGAGCCAAGTATATTAAATTTGGAGAAAAGGTTCTGGCAAAATGTGCGGATGAGATTATTGTTCTTAGCACTGGAGTTCAGAATTACTTCAAAGATACATATAACCGAGAGTCTATTTTTATTCCAAATGGAGTTATACGACCTCAGAAGAGAAGTCCCAAATTAATCAAAGAAAAGTATGGGCTTATTGGAAATGATTATTTCTGTGCTTTGTCAAGACTAACAGAAGAAAAAGGACTTCATTACTTGATAGAAGCTTATCAACAAATAAAAACAGACAAAAAACTTGTTATTGCTGGAGATACCAGCGATACAGATGATTATGTTTGGAGATTAAAGAAAATGGCAGAAGGTGATCCCAATATTATCTTTACAGGATTTGTATCGGGAGTACTTTTGGATGAAATTTACAGTAACTCTTATGCATATATACTACCGTCTAATTTAGAAGGGATGCCATTGAGTCTTTTAGAGGCTATGTCATATGGAAATGCAGTCATTGGATCAAGTATTGCAGAAATTGCTGATGTAGTAGAGGATAAAGCAGTTATTTTCGAAAAAGGAAATGTGCAGGATTTAGCAGATAAAATGCAGATGTTAAATGATCACCCGGAACTGGTAAAGAAGTATAGAGAAGAGGCTGCAGATTATATTTGTAATAAATATAATTGGGAAGATGTTGCAGATAGGACGATAAAAATATATGAGAGAGAGTAAGCGAATTGAATGGATCGATATGGCAAAAGGATATGGGATGATATGTGTGATCATTGGCCATTTACAAGAATTGCCAGGTTTGATTGCATATGTTTATACGTTTCATATGCCATTGTTTTTCTTTTTATCTGGATATGTATTAAAAACCAATATGTCATTTTATGAATTTTTAAAAAGAAAAATAAAAGGGATACTAATTCCATATTTTGGTTTGGGTATTCCTGCATTGCTTTTTTTTATTGCAGGTCATATATACAAAAATGACTTGATAATTGCAGACAGTTTGAAAGTGTTTTTTTCCTTTCTGATTCAAAGACGTTGGGGAACTATATGGTTTTTAGCATGTTTATTTTGGCTTAATATTTTTTTTTATTTACTTGTTAATTTTATATTGGATGAAAGGATATTGGGAATTGTAGTCATAATTCTGACATTGGCAGGTCTAATATATTATCGCTTGGGGGGAAGACCTTTAGTATGGAATATTGATGTATGTTTTACGGCATTACCATTTTTTTATATGGGTTATACCTTGAAAAATATTAAAAAATTAAGGGAGATCCTATTTTATAGTAAATATAAAAATTTGATATTAGGATTTTGCATCATATTAAATCCTGTAGCTGGTTTTTTGAGTTGGCTGATTGCAGGTGAAGGTTTAGAAATGGCCAATTGTTTATATGGAGTTGAAGTACTAGTATATGCATCTGCCTTTTCTGGTATTGTTTATATGTTGGCACTATCACGAAAATTTACACTTCGAATCATTCAATATATTGGTGAAAATTCATTGATTTATTTGGCCTGGCACCAAACAATCATGATTCCTTTCATCAAGGAGTTATGTGAAAAATGCAATATTTTTCAATGGGAAAATCCTACTGTTATTCAGTCAGTGATTAAAATAATAATATACTTAGTTTTGATTATAGTACCTTTAACCATAGCTAATTTAATTATTAGGAAAACTCCTTTAAGGGTGATCATTGGAAAATAGGTATTGTGTATGCAAAGTAAGGAGTGGTTTTATGGAGAGTATTAGAGTTTTGCATATAGGAATGTCCCCCAATATAGGTGGATTGGAGAGTTTTGTAATAAATGCTCATAGAAACGTGGATGCCAATAAAGTAAAGTTTGATTTTATTAATATTTATCATAGTCCGCTTGCATTCGAAGCAGAACATAAGAAGCTTGGATCCAAAGTATATTCCATTACAGCACGCAAAGAAAATCCACTTCGCTCTTATAAGGAATTGGAGACATTGATACAATGTGAAAAATACGATTTTGTTCATTTTCATTGCATGACTTATTGTTGGCCTGAACCTATCATCATAGGTTCCAAAAGTGAAAAAACGCAGACTATTGTACATAGTCATTTAACAGGATTTAATTCATCAACGAGTAAAAAGGAGAAAATACTTCATAGTATTGGCAAATGGAGAATCAGAAATAAGAGTTTTTTGCGGATTGCTTGTGGAGAACAAGCAGGAAAATGGCTATTTCCAAATAAAAAATATCAGATTATAGAGAATGGAATAGATTTACAAAAATATAAGTTTAATAGTAACAATCGAAAAAAGATTCGCAGATATTATGGAATAAACGATACAGATATTTTAATTGGTCATGTAGGAAATTTTTCGTATCAAAAAAATTATCAGCTCTTAATAGAGATTTTTTATGAATTGTATCAGAAAAATCGTAATTACCGATTATTACTAATAGGAGATGAACGGCTGGCTGAAAAGGAAAAAAAAATAATTCATAAGCTTGGATTGGAAAAGCAAGTGTGTTTTACGGGTCTGATTGATAATGTTAATGAATGTTATTCGGCTATGGATTTATTTTTATTTCCATCGTTTTATGAGGGATTAAGCATAGCAATGGTGGAAGCTCAGACAGCAGGACTTCCTTGTTTTGTAAGTAATAAATTAGATAAAAAAACAAATGTAGGTGGAAGATTTTATGAGATTGATATTGATACAAAGGCTGAAAATATAGCTGATTATATCATAAATCATTATGATGGGGATGATGATAGATCAAACATAGAGATCGATGAAAGATACGATTGCAGGCAAGCAGGTTTGAAATTACAAAAGTTTTACGAAGAGCATTTGTTGAAAGGATAGAAAATGATAAATATTGCAGTTTTTGACACGTCGCAAGGTACACAGAATTTAGGAGATTATATCATAATGGATTCTATTAATCGAGAAATGGATTTTCTGTTTTCTGAAAATTTTGTCACAAAATATTCTACGCATACGCCAATTGCTAGATCATATCAAAATTTAAGAAAAGGAATGATATTGCGTGTACTTGATAAGGCAGAATATAAATTCATCGGAGGAACCAATATATTTAAAAATACATTGTTTCGATTCAATCCAGATTGGAACATTAATATATTTAATACCAGATTCTATAAGAATAGTATTGCGATTGGATGTGGTTCAGCGTTAAATGCTCCTAAAATGGATAAATATACGGAGTATATTTATAAACATATTCTGAGTAAAAAACATATACATTCAACAAGAGATGAAAGGACAAAAAGAAAATTGATGGACCTGGGATTTGATGCTATTAATACTGGTTGTCCCACATTATGGGGACTTGACACAGTGCATTGTGAACAAATTCCGAAAGAAAAATCCAATCGGGTTGTTTTTACTTTAACAGATTATTTGATAGATAGGGAAAACGATCAATTGTTGATTGATATATTATTAAAGAATTATGAGGAGGTATATTTTTGGATCCAAGGGGCCGAGGATTTTGAGTACTATAAGACACTAAATAATATTGGTAAAATTAAGATCATACATCCCAATTTGCAAGATTATGCAAAAGTTTTAGACTCTGGTGTGGATTATATCGGTACAAGATTGCATGCAGGGATTTATGCATTACAACATAAATGTAGATCTATTATTTTGGCAATTGATGAACGGGCTCGTGATATGGATGAAACATATAATTTAAATTGTGTAGAAAGAAAAGAGATTCAGATGTCTTTACCTGAAATCATTCATTCTAATATCGCTACAGACATTCATATTAATGAAAAAGCAGTTAATAAGTGGAAGGATCAGTTTAGATAAGGAAGCGAATATGAGTAAAGGAAAAGAAATGGCAAAGAATACAATCATTATCCTAATTGGGAAAATTTGTACACAGTTTTTATCATTTTTTCTTCTGCCGTTATATACCTCGTTTTTAAAATCGGATGAATTCGGGGTAGTTGACCTGATTACTACATATGTAAGCCTGTTAGTTCCGTGTATTACGCTACAGATAGAGAACGCATTATTTCGATTTTTAGTAGAACAAAGAGAAAATGAGGAAAAGAAGAAAAAAATAATCACAAATACACTTTTTTCTGTAATATATTTATTGCTCATATGTATGATTATTTATGAGGTGATTGGTATTTTTGTTTACATAAAATATCAATATTATGTATTAGGTATTATTGTTTTTACTATCTTTTCTAATATTATGTTACAGATGGCTCGTGGTGTTGGAGATAATATTGGATATTCCATAGGAAGCTTAGTTGCTGGTGGGACAACCATTCTACTTAATGTTCTTTTTTTAACTATATTCCATTTTGGGCCGAAAGGGATGCTATTGTCACTAATATTGGCAAATCAACTATGTGCAATATATCTTGTTATAAGAGAAAAGGCAGGTCAATATATATGCTTTGAATGCATTGATAAGAAAGAATGCTATAGATTATTAAAATATTCAATTCCATTAGTACCGAATAGTATTATCTGGTGGATTATCAATGTGTCAGATAGGACATTGATTACTTTTTTTCTGGGCGTTTCTTCCAATGGAATATATGCCGTAGCCAATAAATTTTCAAATGCCATCATGTCTGTTTACTATGTATTTAATATGTCTTGGACAGAATCGGCATCTTTGTATATGAAAGACAAGGATAGTAATAAATTTTTTTCAGAAATGTTCGAAACTATGTTTCACTTGTTTGCTTCCATATGTTTATGTGTAATGGCAGGGATGAGTTTTATTTTTCCGATTATGGTGAATGCAGCATATATAGATGCATATGACTATATTCCAATATTGATGGTGGGATGTTTATTCAATGTTTTTGTTGGATTGATTGGAGCAGTGTATGTTGCACTAAAAAGAACCAAGGAAATAGCACAAACCTCGATAACAGCAGGAGTTATTAATTTTACTTTGAATATAGGACTAATAAAATTTTTAGGCTTGTATGCGGCATCACTGAGTACAGCAATAGCATTTATAATTATGTCCATATATCGATATAAGGATGTTCAACAATATGTCAGATTAGAGATGAAAAGGGATACTGTTTTACGCGTAAGTATTGTGTATATCATAAGTATAATATTGTACTATCAAAAAAATAATATTGCTAATATTGTAAACATCAATATCGCATTGCTATATAGTTTGCATTGTAATAGAAAAATCATATTTGTAGTAATGGGAAAATTGAAAGAAATTCTTATGAGGCATAATTAGGGAAGGTGTGAAAGAAGGCATATGAAAATATTAATGGTAAATAAATTTCTACATCCTAATGGAGGATCCGAAACATACATATTCAAATTAGGAGAGTATCTAAAAAGAGAAGGACATGAAGTCCAATATTTTGGTATGGAACATCCGGGAAGATGTGTAGGAAATAGAGTGAATGCCTATACTTCGGATATGAACTTTCATGGAGGCAGTAAATTAGCGAAAGTCAAATATCCATTAAAAACCATTTATTCTGTAGAAGCCAGAAAAAAAATTCGATTAGTGTTAGATGATTTTAAACCTGATATTATACATTTGAATAACTTTAATTATCAATTAACACCATCTATTATTCTGGAAATTCGTAAATGGGAAAAAGAAAAATGTCATAAAGTAAAGATTATTTTTACAGCCCATGATTATCAATTAATATGTCCCAATCATATGATGAACAATCCTATCTCGCATAACAACTGTGAAAAATGTGTCGGAGGACATTTTGCGAATTGTATAAAAGGAAAGTGTATTCATAGTTCTGCAGCAAAAAGTGTAATTGGAGCATTAGAAGGATATTTATGGAAATGTAAGGGCGTATACAAACAGATAGATGTGATTATATGTCCATCTCGATTTATGAAAGCAAAAATGGATACAAACCCTGTCTTTAAAAGAAAAACAATTGCGCTGTATAACTTTATTGATGAAGTAGAATGGAAGGATACAAAGAAAAAAGATTACGTATTATATTTCGGGCGTTTTTCTCAAGAGAAAGGAATTGCTACGTTGATTGATGTATGTAAGCAATTGCCACATATTAATTTTATTTTTGCAGGGACAGGACCACTAGAAGGTGAAATCAATCATATTCGTAACATTAAAAATGTAGGATTTCAAGTAGGGGAAGAATTAGAACATTTGATCAGAGAGGCAAAATTCAGTATTTACCCATCCGAATGGTATGAGAATTGTCCATTCTCAGTTATGGAAAGCCAAATGTATGGAACTCCCGTATTAGGGGCCAATATAGGAGGAATTCCTGAACTGATTCAAGTTGGAAAGACTGGAGATTTATTTCAAAGCGGAGATACAAAAGATTTGAAAGAAAAAATACAGAAGCTTTGGGGAAATACAAATCTTTTGCAGGAATATAGTAACAATTGTAAAGGAATTCAGTTTGATAATATTGAAAAATATTATAAGAAGATAGTAAAAATCTATGGAATACGTAAAGCGTGAAAAGACAATGACAAGTGCATAGAATCAGGAGATAGACAATGAGAAAAACAAAGAAATTAAATGGAACGGTAATAGTTACTTATCGTTGTAATGCAAGATGTAATATGTGTAATCGCTATAAAAAACCTTCAAAACCAGAGGAAGAGATTTCCATTGAAACAATTCGAAAACTTCCACCGATGTACTTTACAAATATCACGGGTGGAGAGCCTTTTATTCGAACGGATTTAAAAGAAATTGTACGAGAGTTATATAAAAAGTCAGATCGTATTGTAATTTCAACAAATGGTTTTTTTACAGATAGAATTGTGGAGTTATGTAAAGAGTTTCCGAATATTGGAATTCGTATTTCCATTGAGGGATTGGAAGAAACCAATAATAAGATTCGTGGTTTGCAAGATGGTTATAACAGAGGTTACACAACATTAAAGAAACTGGTAGAGATGGGAATGAAAGATGTTGGATTTGGAATGACCGTCCAAGATGCGAATTGCAAGGATTTGGTTCCTTTATATAAAATCTCAGAAGAGATGGGAATGGAATTTGCAACGGCATCTTTACATAATTCTTTTTATTTTGTAGAGGCAAAAAATATTATTCATAACAGACCGAGAGTAGCGAAACAGTTTGAAAAATTAATTAATGAACTCCTAAATTCAAGTAGTCCTAAAAAATGGTTCCGGGCGTACTTTAACCATGGACTGATTAACTATATATATGGTCAGGACCGATTTCTGCCATGTGATATGGCTTTTGATACTTTCTTTATTGATCCATATGGTGATGTTATGCCTTGTAATGGAACAAAGGACAAAGAAGTTATGGGAAATTTAAATCAGGTACGGACATGGGAAGAATTATGGGAAAGTGTTCGGGCGGAATACATAAGAAAGAAAGTAAGATGTTGTGACCGACAGTGCTGGATGATCGGTTCTGTATCACCGGCAATGCATAAATATATCTGGGTACCAGCCTTATGGGTAATTAAGCATAAATTCTTAAGATTTTTTAAGAAGAAAAAATATTCTATGTACGAAAATAAAATTGTGAGAGATTATCAGAAAGGCCTTGTTACAAAAGAAGAGTTAGATGCATGCTCAACGTGCGATATGTGTGCGGTTGTAAATGATGGATTATCTGTTGCTTCAAAAGAACAGTTAAAAGGGAAAAGTGGCGAAGAAATTGTAGATGCGGATATTTTAAATCAGCTAAAGAAATAATGGGAAATGCTAGAAAGTGAGGAAGGTACTGAAGCCATAAAGTACCAGTAAATATAATGTATAACATTCTATATATTACCAATATTGCAGTACCGTATAGAACTGACTTTTTTAATCAATTAAGTAAAAAAGTGAATTTAACAGTACTTTATGAAAGAAGCAAATCAAAAAATCGAAATAGTAATTGGATTACGTCAAAAAAAATTGAATTTAAATATTTCTTTTTAGATGGTATAAAACTGGGAAATGAAGCATCCTTTTCATTTCGTATTATAAAGTATATTCTGGGAAAGTATGATGCTATTATTGTGGGATGTTTTAACAGTCCTGTTGAGATGTTTGCTATTTTATTTATGAAAATATTTAAAATAAAATATTATATAAATATTGATGGAGAAATATTTAGACCTAAGAATCCTTTTAAACGAATAATACGAAATTATTTTTTAAAAGGAGCATATGGCTATTTTTGTGCAGGTGTAAAAAGTAAACAAACATTATATTCTATTACAAAAAGCAAGAATATTACGTGTTATAAATTTAGTTCTATGTCAGAAAAAAGTATTAAATTAGCATCCAAACAAAGAAATATTGGAATTCAAGATGAAATATTAGTAGTTGGACAATATGAGGAATATAAAGGATTAGATATTGCGGCTCAAGTTGCTAGGATAAATCCTGATTTGAAGTTTAAATTTATTGGTATGAATAAGAAAAAAGAGAAGTTTGAAAGATATTTGCGTAAAAATGATATACACAATATAAAGGTAATTCCTTTCTTGACGGTAGCTGAATTGCAAAAAGAGTATATTAATTGTAAAGTTTTGGTATTGCCATCTAGACAAGAATGTTGGGGATTAGTAGTAAATGAAGGAGCAGCATTTGGAATACCAATTGTTTCCACAACTGGAAGTGGAGCAGCCTGTGATTTCCTTGATGGGGAATATGAACAGTTTTTGGCAAAACCAAATGATGTACAAGACTTGAGTGAAAAAATAAAACATGTTCTATCATTATCAGAGCAACAAAGAAAACAATATGCTATATATTTGCAGAAAAAAGCAATAGAATACACAATTGAAGAAAATGTAGAAAGTTATATAAAAGGCTTAGGTATTATATAGTGGCTCACGACCGTTATATTTTTTATACAGCTTGAAGGAAGGTGAAAAAATGACAAACAAAATAAGTGTGGAATACCTGTTATTTCTTATTTTTTTATATTACTTTCTATTTAGAGAATTGTTGGAAAATATCATACCGTTTTTTAGTGTTTCGGATGAATTAATAGCAATAAGTGCTATACCATTATTTTTGTATAATCTTGTAAAAAGTGAATTCAAAATTGTACATGACCATAACTGGTATACAGTATTGATTGTTTTATTTGTTTGTATAGGTTTATTAGGCAATATTATTTATCGATATCAATCTTTATTGCATATTGCTTTGCCTGATGTCTTATTAGAAATAAAGTTTTGGTTAATGATTTATGTGGGTTGCAAGTTATTCAAAGATTTTTCAATCAGTAAACATGCAGATAGTATTTATCTACATGTAAAAATCATGACAATATTATTTATGATGTTATTTTTATTAGATAATGTAGCCGGAGGAATTTTTAAAGCTCAAATAAGATACGGATTACGGTCTACGCAGTTATTTTATAGTATGCCAACTAGTTTTGCTTGTATTTGTGTTTTTTTAATTGGAGTAATTGGAGCCATAAGACCTTATGTAGAAAGATCAAATTATTATTTAGCAATATTGCTTTGTTTACTCTGTTCAACTTTAAGAAGTAAAGCGATTGGGACTGCTTTTTTATTTGTATTATTATATTTATTCATTTTTGTATTTAAGAAAAAAATAAATGTGTTTACTTTGGTCATGTTTATTCCAGTAATTGCATTATTGGCATGGAATCAAATTGAATTTTACTTTTTTGGTAAAATTCATGCAGATTCTGCAAGATTACAATTGTTAATTAAATCTGTAGAGATTGCAAATGATCATTTTCCGCTAGGGGCTGGATTTGGTACCTATGCATCTCATTTTTCAGCTGTTCATTATTCACCATTGTATTGGAAATATCATTTATCGCAAATTAATGGTTTGCAAAAAGGTTCCACACTATTTATTAGTGATTGTTTTTGGCCGACAATGTTGGGACAGACAGGTTGGTTTGGATTAATGCTGATGAGCGGAGCTATCTATACTTTATATAAAAAGATTCAAAGTATACGTGAGTGGAATCTTAATATATATGTTTCTGCACTTTATGTTTTTCTATATATAATATGTGTATCATTGGCAGAATCTGCTTTTTTACATCCAAATGCTATGGTCATTGCATGGTGGTTGGGGATTCTTTTTGCCCAAAAAGGAAAAGTATGAATTTTGTATATTTCATAGAATTACGTATGAGGAGTTATAAATCATAAAAGGGAGAGGAAATTAAAATGAATTCTATGATATCTGTAATTGTTCCGATATATAATACGGAAGCCTATTTGGAACAATGTATTCAATCAATTTTACATCAGACACATAGCGAATTAGAGATTATTCTTTTAAACGATATTTCTGATGAAAGTATTATAAATAATCAGTGCAGGCAAATATGTTTGGATTATCAAAAACGCTATAAGGGGAAAATACAATTTTATGAAGGAAAGTTTTTAGGCCCATCGGATGCTAGAAACTTAGGAATTGAACATGCACGAGGTAATTACATTTATTTTATGGATAGTGATGATTATTGTGAAAAAACTTTATTAGAATCGTTATATCAATCGGTGTGCAGTCAGAAATGTGATATGGGTATTTGTGGATATGTAGAACATCAAGCAGGGAAATCGAAGGAATTTCTTTATGGAAAAAATGCAGTAATTACCGATAAAGAGTTTTTTATTTCTTTACTAGAGGGAGAAAAATTAGGAAATTACGTCTGGAATAAATTGTTTCGAAGAGAAATTTGGAAGGATATACGTTTTCCTTCAGGGGAGATATTTGAAGATATTAGTACTGTTTATAGGGTCGTTATGAAAAGTAGACGAATTGCAGTCGTAAACCAATCTCTTTACCATTACCTTAGGAGAATAGATTCTACTTCCAATGTGTTGGATGGTATTACGTTAAAGCAACAGTATTGTGCCATAAGGAAAAGAAATACCGATATTTTGGCTAAATATCCAGAGTTGTCTGAAAAAGTGATATTGAATCAGCTGAAGTATAATATTGTTATTTGGAATCAGCTATGCAAGAAATATACTTGGAAAGAATTACAAAAGTTACCCATGGGAGATTTATCTAATTTAATTGATGAGATCCATGAATGGAAAAGGGAAAATTATCTAAGAAAACTACAGTTTAAATATAAGATTATGGGATACGGGATTGATAAAAATCCTGAATTGTATGCAAAATGGATAAAGAAATTGTCAGAGAGGATCAGGTGATAGTATGGCTGAGATATCAGTGATTATACCCATATATAATGCAGAAAAGTATCTTGATGACTGTATTATATCGGTGATAAATAATTCCATATTTAATAAATGTGAGATTATTTTGATTGATG
>OBLI01002427.1_pt1 | contig 15941 bp, 14 predicted proteins | sample 1519701 | NCBI WGS metagenome assembly OBLI01 (sample SAMEA3663005, study PRJEB22513) | pig gut metagenome | biome: pig gut; feature: pig-associated habitat; material: faeces | place: France | collected 2012 | reverse complement strand
TTGAAAGCATGTGCCAACGCTTAGGCGTTACGTTCATCAACCTCTACCCACTTTTTGTGGGCGAAAACGGCAAGATGAAGCCCGAATACACCAACGACGGACTTCACCTCATGGGCGGTGCCTACCTCATCTGGCGCGACGCCCTGCTCCCATACATTCGCAAATAAACCCAAATGACCGATTTGGGATAAAGCGCGACAGCGCTCCACCAAAAATAATGGCTGTGCCCAAAAATGAAGGGCGCAGCCAATTTTTGTCTTATCGGAGCACTCAGAGCACTCAGAACTATCGGAACTATCGGAACTATCGTCTTAACTTCTTTAACTTCTTAACTCCTTAACTTCTAAAAATCTAATTTCTAACTTCTAACCTCTGATTTCTAATTTCTTCCCTCAAAACCACTTTAGCGAAATCGCCGCTTTTCAGGTCCATGATGCCGAAGAAGTCGGGTTCTTCTATTGTTTCGGTTTCGGTGCTGTCGCAGAAATTCACTTTTATGGCTTGCTTCAGTTCCGCCATCTGTTCAAGTGCCTCGGTTTTTGAGGTGAAGCGGTATTTGTCGTTTCCGCTTTCGCCCTCGCTGTAATATTCAAAATATACGATATAGTTGTCCATAGTGCAAAAATAGTGTTTTTCTGCCGATGATAGGCTCTATTTTGTAAAAAAATGTTGTTTTCGCGCCCTTTTTCGGCGTTCATATTTTGACGAATGACCTATTTGCTGTAATTTTACTTTTTAATTGGTAAATAGTGTAACAACGCAACGAAATATGAAAAAGTTTTTTGCTTTATTATCCCTACTTTTGCTCTCACTGGCAGCTACAAAAGCCAGTGCTCAAAGTAAAACTATGTTTGAATATCCAGTAGCTCCCGACACATGCACATCGCTTGAGAGCCGCTGCAACTATAGTACCACTCACTTTTGGGATAATTTCGACTTCCACAAACCACTCACTGCCGAAACCGACAGTGCACTTCAATCCACATTTGTTGACTATCTTCAAATCATGAGCTCTGCCAACAAGAATGTGGGTCAGAGTTCAGTTCGCTTGCTGATGAACAAGGCGCAAGCCAACCAGTCCAACTTTATGCGACTGATGGCAACTGCCGAGTATATGCTCTACTACACCCCACAGCCACTCATCGACGATGTGTATTTGGCGTTCTTGCAATCGGCTGTTGAGGCATCGTGGATGAAGAAAGATGCAAGAAATCACTATCAAGAGCAAATTCGCACCATCAACAATACCAAACTCGGCAATGAAATCTATAATTTCAGCATCACCGACGCGACTGGTGCGAAGCGAAAACTGTATGATGTGCCTGTTGACAGCGCTGAAATTGTGCTGTTGTTCTTCACTGGCGATGGTGTGGAAAGTTCATTGGCGCGCACTCGCATCGATACCGACCTCGGTGTGAACGAACTGGTGAAGCAGGGCTATACCAAAGTGATAAATGTGTATGTGGGCGACAAGCCAAAGCAATTCTTGGCAGAGGCGTCGCAATACCCCAACTGGACGCTCGTTGCAACCAGCGAGTATAAAAATCTCGACGTTAGAATTTTGCCATCGTTTGTGGTGCTCGACAATGCCCACCGCGTGATGAACAAAAACCAGTACGTCGACGATATTAAAAAAGCGTTTAATCCATAATCATTCACACGCATGAAAGTACCTAACGGCATTAAAAATTTCTTTATGTATAGTGCAGGACACACCTACACTAACCTTTCGCGATTATTTTTGCGTCTTTTCATCGGTTTGATGTTTTGTTTGGTGGCATTCCGCCAAATTCTGCACATCAACACCATTGCACCTCAGTTTTCAGGCTTCCTTTCGCTTGGTGCTGAAGATTCCATTATTATGATAGCTATATTGGAACTGTTTTGCGCCACATTTATCATGTTAGGATTTCTTATGCGCGTGGCTCTCGTTCCTTCGATTGCCATTATGGCTTACGCTGAATATCTGGTGTTCTCTCCAGAAGTGTCGTCGGGGGTGTTTACATTCACTCCTGGCTATCCTGTGATGTTCCTCGGTGTGTTCTTCTTCTTGCTGCTGGCTGGTCCGGGCAAGATTTCGGTTGACTACCTGATAGCCGTAAACATTGAGCGCAATAGGGAAGAAGACGAGGTGCTCGACAATGTGTAATGTGTTTATTTAAAAGAAAACTCAAATTCAACTACAGAGAACGAATAACGATATGAGTATAGCAGTATTGATTTCTGGCGGCGTGGATAGCGCAGTGGTGGTTCATAAACTGAAAGAGGAAGGACACGACGACCTCCAGCTGTTCTATATCCGTATAGGAATGGACACCGACGAGGGCGACTGTGCCGCAGAAGAAGATATTGAAATGTGTACGCTGATTGCCAAGAAATACGGCTTGCCACTTGAAGTGGTGTCGCTGCATCAGGAATATTGGGACAATGTGATGGAATATGCGCTCCGCGCCGTGAAGCAAGGGCTCACTCCAAACCCCGATATGATGTGCAACCGCATGATTAAGTTTGGCTATTTTGAGGAGCGCTGGGGCAAGGACTTCGACATGACTGCCACAGGGCACTATGCCAACACCGCATTCGTGGGCGATACCAAATATCTGGCAATGGCTGTTGACCCTGTGAAAGACCAGACCGACTTCTTGGCTCAAATCACCTACGAGCAACTGCTGCACTTGATGTTCCCCATCGGCAATTTGCCAAAGGGGGAAGTGCGCCGCATCGCTCAAGAGGTGCACATGCCCAACGCCTACCGCAAGGACAGCCAAGGCATCTGCTTCCTCGGACAAATTAACTACAACGACTTTATCCGTCGCCACCTTGGCGTGAAGAAGGGACCGATTATTGAAATCGAAACAGGCAAAAAACTTGGCGAGCACAATGGATTCTGGTTCCACACCATCGGTCAGCGCAAAGGTCTTGGGCTGAGTGGTGGACCATGGTATGTGGTGAAGAAGAATGTGCAAGATAATGTGGTGTATGTGAGCAACGGCTATGGCACAGCCAAGCAATATGGCAAGGTGCTGCATCTCGACGAAATGCACTTCATTTCGGGAAATCCGTGGGGTGAAACCACCGGACCTGTGGAAATCATGTTCAAGAATCGCCACACTCCAATCCTCACCAAGGCTAAATTCACGCATCTTCACGATGGTGAATGGGTGATTGAGAGCGAAAACGATGTGCAAGGCATCGCTCCTGGTCAGTTTGCCGTGATTTACGACGCACAAGGCCATTTGTGCTATGGTAGCGGCGTGATCACTGGTCAGAAAGTGGATTGATAATATTAACTCAAAAGATAAGATGATGGACAAGGTGGAATTGAAAGTGATGGGTATTACCTACAATCCTGTGCAGAGTGGGGCGTATGCGCTGCTGCTGCGCGAGGTGGACGGGCCGTACCGTATCCCCATCGTGGTGGGCGTGGCTGAGGCGCAGTCGATAGCCATGCGATTGGAGAATGTGATACCTCCGCGTCCGATGTCGCACGATTTGATGGTGAGTATGTTTCACGCCTATGGCATTTCGCTCGAAGAGGTGTTTATCTACAAATTCAGCGAAGGCATATTTATGAGCGAATTGCGCTTGAGCAACGGTGAGCGAGAAATCAGTTTGGATTCGCGCACCAGCGATGCCATAGCACTTGCGCTGCGCACTGGCTCGCCCATCTTCACCACACCGGAAATCGTGAAGAAAACTGGCATTTTCATGGAAGAGAAAACCGACAGCCCGATAGTTCACAAAAAGCATCAGAAACTCGAAGATTTCAGCGTGGAAGAACTTGAAGAGCGTATGCACCGCTTTGTGGAGCAAGAGGAATACGAACTGGCGGCGGAAATCCAGAAAATCATCAAAAAGAAGACATCTTCTAACCCCGACGAAGAAACTAAAAACATAAATAAATAAACAAGATGAAAAACTTAAAGTTTAGATTAATTGTGATGAACTTCCTGCAGTTTGCTGTATGGGGAGCATATCTCACATGTATGGGCAACTACCTCGGAAAAGCGGGTATGGGTGCCGAAATTTCTTGGTTCTATGCAATTCAAGGTATAGTGTCGATTTTCATGCCAGCCCTGATGGGTATTGTGGCTGATAAGTGGATTCAACCACAGCGTTTGCTCGGTATTTGCCACCTTTTGGCTGGTGCAGGCATGATTGCCCTGTTTATGATGGGACAGGCTTCCGACACCCCCGACAAGGCGATGTTTATTGCCACCTACACCTTCAGCGTGGCGTTCTATATGCCTACGCTTGCGCTGTCGAACACTGCAGCGTTTACCATTCTTAAAAACAACGGAATGGACACAGTGAAAGACTTCCCACCAATTCGTGTGTTTGGCACCGTAGGTTTCATCGCCACTATGTGGTTTGTGAACTGCGCCACTTGGCATGATGGAAACTTTGGCTTCACCATTGGCGAAGACCTCACCAAGTTCCAACTCACTCACTTCCAGTTCCTCGTGTCGGGCGTTTTGGGTGTGATTCTGTTTGCTTACTGCATGACCTTGCCACAATGTAAACTCGTGAAAACTGTAGGTCAGACACTCGCTCAACAACTGGGTTTGGACGCATTCAAACTCTTCAAGCAAAAGAAGATGGCTTTGTTCTTCATTTTCTCAATGCTTTTGGGTATGTCGCTCCAAGTGACCAACGGTTTTGCCACTCCATTCCTCACCAGCTTCAAAGGCTCAGACGTGGCTGAAATCGCCAACTCATTTGCTGCCAACAATGCCACCATGCTCGTGTCGCTCTCACAAGTGGCTGAAGCACTTTGCATCTTGCTCATTCCATTCTTCTTGCGCCGCTTCGGCATCAAGATTGTGATGCTGATTGCTATGTTTGCATGGGTGTTCCGCTTCGGCTTCTTCGGTTTGGGTAGCCCAGAGTTCCCAGGCGTGCTGCTCTTTATCCTCTCTTGCGTGGTTTACGGCGTGGCATTCGACTTCTTCAATGTGTCGGGTGGTCTGTTCGTTGACAAGGAGTGCGACCCAAGTGTTCGCGCGTCAGGTCAAGGTTTGTTTATGCTCATGACCAACGGTCTGGGTGCAACAGTCGGCACTCTCGCTGCAGGTGAAATCGTCAACCACTTCTGCGCTTGGAATGAAAACGGCTATCTGATGTCGATCAATCCTGGCGGCTGGCAAAATGCCTGGTTCATTTTCGCAGGCTTCGCTCTGGTTGTGGCTATCGCGTTCATGTTCCTGTTTAAGTACAAACACGAGCCTGAAGCAAAATAATTAAACGAATAAGACCATCAACGGTCTAATCTCTAACATCTATCATCTAATTTCTAACATCTAATTTCTAATTTCTAAATAGAAGTATGCATCGCTTTTACGACCCCAATATTGCCACCACGCTCCAACTCTCCGAAGAAGAATCGAAGCACTGTGTGCGTGTGTTGCGCTTGACGGAAGGTGATGAGATTGAGGTGGTAGATGGCGCGGACAACCTCTACCTCTGCAAAATAGCCATGGCGCACCCCAAGCGATGTGCTGTGGAGATTGTGGAGCACAAGGAGTGCCCACCGCACTGGGGGCATCAGATAGTGCTGTGTGTGGCACCCACCAAAAACCTCGACCGTATGGAAGATATGGCGGATAGGGTGACTGAAATGGGTGTAGACCGCATCATTCCGCTGCTGTGTCGCAACAGCGAGCGTAAAGTGCTGAAAACCGAGCGCATACAGAAGATTCTGGTTTCTGCCATGAAGCAGTCGCTCAAAGCGCAGTTGCCGCAGCTCGATGAACTCACACCGTTCAAGCAGTTGATGCAGATGCCGTTTGAGGGCAATAAGTATATCGCCTATTGCGATATGATGCTGCCTCGTGAGCAGCGCCGCGTGCTTTCGAAGGAGTATCGCCCCGGAGCCGACACGATGATTATTATCGGTCCGGAAGGCGATTTCAGCCCCGAAGAAGTGGCGATGGCGCTTGATGCCGGTTTTGTGCCGGTGTCGCTTGGCGAAAGCCGATTGCGCACCGAAACCGCCGCCATGTTTGCAGTGGCCACCTGCCACGCTTTAGATATGAACAAGGATTAATAAAACAGAAGAAATGATTATAGACCAATTGCAAGCCTCGACTTGCGGAAACTTTTTCCTGCTCGCAGGACCCTGTGTGATAGAAGGGGAGGAAATGGCACTCGAAATTGCCGAAAAGGCAGTTGCCATCACCTCTGAACTGGGCATTCCCTATGTGTTTAAGGGAAGCTATCGCAAGGCGAACCGTTCACGCATCGACTCGTTTACAGGTATCGGCGATGAAAAGGCATTGAAAATTTTGCGTAAGGTGCGCGACACATTCTGCGTGCCAGTAGTTACCGACATTCACACTGCCGACGAGGCCGCTATGGCTGCGCAGTATGTGGATGTACTCCAAATTCCTGCCTTCCTCTGCCGTCAGACTGATTTGCTCGTGGCTGCCGCTCGCACAGGCCGCATGGTGAACATCAAGAAAGGGCAGTTTCTTTCGCCCGAAGCCATGCAGTTTGCCGTGCAGAAAGTGCGCGATGCTGGCAACGCCGACGTGGCAATCACCGAGCGCGGCACCACATTCGGCTATCAAGACCTGATAGTGGACTACCGTGGCATTCCCACCATGCGTGCTTTCGCCCCAGTGATTGTGGATATCACACACTCGCTTCAGCAGCCCAACCAGAATGCAGGCGTGACTGGCGGTCGTCCCGAACTCATCGAGACGGTGGCTCGTGCCGCTATCGCATCGGGTGCCGATGGCTTGTTTATTGAAACGCATCAAAACCCATCTGTGGCAAAGAGCGACGGTGCCAACATGCTCCGCCTCGACTTGCTCGAAGGATTGCTTCAGCGTCTGTCGGTGCTGAAGAAAGCCGTGAATCAAATTGATAACATCAAATAATAACTCAAGAATATATGACACAAATCAAGTATCTGTTTCTATCCCTTGCGCTTTTGGCTTGCGGGTGGAATGCTGTGGCTCAAACTACCGATGAAGATGCGGCGTTGAAGCAAAAAATCAACGCGGCCGTGATGAATGTTTACGACCAGCAGCTTGAAAAAGAACCGGGCGACTACGCAACACGTTTTGCGCGCTCGTATCAGTACTTCTACAATGGTCAAATAGATGAGGCACTTGCCGACATCACCAAAACTATCACCGACTGCCCAGATCAGGATCGTGAAGTGCTCTACGATGCGCTTCTGCTTCGTGCCAAGATTTACGACAAGAAAAATGAATTAGACAGCGAATTTGCCGATTTGAAGCGTGCTTTTGCCATCAATTCCTCAAATCCGAATGTAATCGACATGATTGCGAAATTGGCGCTCAAGCGTGGCGATTACGCTACGGCTGAAACCAACTTTAATGCCATTCTGCGCATGTCGCCTCAAAACTACGACGCGCTCTACGGATTGGCTCGTGTGGCAGCCAAGACCAACGACTACGCCAAGGCACAGGAATACTGCGACCGTGCTGTGAAGCTGTTTCCAGCCGAGCCACAGGTGTATATCAACCGTGCCGAAGTGTTTATCATGCTCGGACAGTATAAAGTGGCTGCGCAAGACATCATTTTGGCAATGAGCGTGGGCAACGATGAGAACAAGGCGATTTCTGCGCTTGTGAACATGAGCGACGAGCACTACGACGATGTGATGAATGCGCTTCAAAACTCAATCGACAATGCGCCATCGGTAGGCACTTTCTACTATCTGCGCTACTCCATCGCCATGCGTCAGCTCCACTACAGCCAGGCATTGCGCGACCTCAAGCAAATCATCAGCAAAAACATCTACGACGACTACACCATCTACGCCGATGCAGCACGCTGCCAGTTTGAAATTGGCCAGTTCGCACCAGCGTTGATTAATATCGACAAGGCTTTGGCTAAAAACCCAAGCGATATTGCGTCGCTCGTTCTCAAGGCTCGCATCATTGAGCACAATGGCGCAGGCAAAAACTACGACGAGGCTCTTGGCGTGCTTGCCCGCGCATCGCGCATCAATGCCACCGACCCATCTTTGCTTTTGACACAAGCCCGCATCTACCTTGCTCAACGCAAGCAACCAGAGGCACTTGAGGCACTCAACAAGGTGATTAAGGCAAATCCTGCCAACAATGAGGCTCTCTTGCTCCGCGGCTGGGTGTATAAATATCGTATGCGCAATGCCGAGGCTGCACTTGCCGATTTCGGCATGATGCTCAAAAACGGCAGCGACATGACCAGCCTGAAGGGCTTTGCTCTCCACGAACTTGGCCGTGACGATGAAGCAAGAAAGTGGGCGCAAGACAATATTATGCAAGCGTCGCTTCCCGGTGGGCAAGCCTACGCTATCGCATCGTCGCTCCTTTCCGACATCGGCGACAACGACCAAGCGCTCCGCTACCTCGAAAGCGCATTGGCAAACGGCTATGGCAGCCTTTATGAAGTGTGCATCAGTGAAGACCCTTATGTGAACCTGAAACTCGTGCGTCGTCACCCCGACTTCAAAACGCTCGTCGACCGCTTCACCCAAAACTTCACCGAACACGAATAACTACGCCGCCCCCTCCGCCCCACGGAGTCAAGCGAAAAAACATCCAAAGCTCTCTTTTCACCCCCCTTAACTGAAAAGAGAGCTGTTTTTTACAAATCACCCCACCCAAATAGAGCAACACCCCTAATTTGAAAAGTCCACAAGCCAACAGCTCCACAAGTCCACGAATCCACGAATCTTCGAAATGTCGATTCTTCGAATTCTCGAAATTTCGAATCCCCCCCTCAACAACTTCCAAGAAGCCAAGTTGTCTCGTCATCCTCCACCATCTCTCGTCCGACTCGTCCGACTTGTCTGACCTGTCCGACTCGTCCGACACCCCCAAAGCCCCCTGTCTCGTTGACTGTTTTTTCAAAAAATTGCCATTTTTTGAAAAAACACCCCTGAAAAATTTGTAGATTCAGAAAAAAGCAGTACCTTTGCATCGCAATTAAGCGACAGGGCGTTTAGCTCAGCTGGTTCAGAGCATCTGCCTTACAAGCAGAGGGTCGGCGGTTCGAATCCGTCAACGCCCACAACCCAAGAGACTCGACTACTAAAGTCGAGTCTTTTTTTGCCCCCTTACCGAAAAAAGTCAGACCAGTCCTAATTATAATTGGTGTTAATTGGGTTTGAATGGATTAAATTGGTGTTTTCTGTTGGTGTATTGTTTGTGGTAATTTGTGATAATTTGTGGCTGATTTTTGTTACCACGAATTGCTCGAATTACACGAATTCTTTTTTGTTTAATCTCGTTGAATCTGTGTGAGAAATTCGAACCGCCCAGTTCGTCATCGCGCAAGCGCTTTCGCAGCGTAGCGAAGAAAGAATCCGTCAACGCCCACAAAAATAGACTCGACTACTAAAGTCGGGTCTTTTTTTATCCCCACACCCAAAAAAGTCCGCCCCGTCAGACGTGTCCGACTCGTCAGAAAATCTCCGCCGAAAACAAAAAACACGATTTTATCCATCATTGCACCATTTTCTGAAAAATATTGACTAACTTTGTTAAATTGAAAACCCCGACTTGCAAACGGACCGCAAAACACATACAAAGCCTAACAGCAAACATAAACAGTGAAACTCCTTTGTAGCACAAAATGGCAAGGTCAGCCCGCAAGCCCTACAAATCCGAGTTTCTCCACAATTCGATTATGGCAAAGAAAGCAAAAGTAAGCAAAGAAATCAAACTTGAAGATATTCTATTCAACTGTCGCAACCTGTTAAGGGGGAAAGCGTCGTTGGCAGATAAGCGCGATTTGCTTCTCACATTGGTTTTTCTTCGATTTATAGGCGAGAAATTCTCAAAAAAGCGTGAGCAAGTAGCCGCCAACCTTCAAGAGGAGGGCATCGTGGCAGACCAAGGAGAAATTTATGGAATGTTTCTGAACAATCCAAATGCTTACGATGATTGCTTCTTTCTCTCCGAAGATTTGAGGTGGGAAACTATTAAGAGCATGTCGGCTTCGGTTGAGCTTGCGCTGAATCTTGACAATATTATCAATGCCCTCGAAAGAGATACGCCCACTTTGCGTGGCGCACTTCCCCAAAAGATATTCACTAAGGCACAGCTCGAACCCAAGGTGCTTAAAGCCGTAATCGACGAGGTGGATAAAATATCACAGGAGCGCTTTCACGAAAAAGACATCATAGGCAGGGTTTACGAGTATTTTCTTCAGGCGTTTGCTCTCAATGCCGAAAAAGAAGAAGGGGAGTTCTACACGCCTCACAGCATCGTGGAGTTGATAGCTTCGCTTATTGAACCTTTCGATGGCACCATCTACGACCCTTGCTGTGGTTCGGGTGGCATGTTTGTGCAATCTGTGAAATTTGTTGAAGCTCACGGCGGCGACACCAGCGCCATCAATGTATATGGGCAGGAACAAGACCCCGACACTTACCGTCTTGCTAAAATGAACTTGGCTGTGCGTGGCATTAGCCACGACCTTGGCGATCGCCCAGCTTCCACTTTCACTCATCCACACCACACAGATAAAAAGATGGATTATATTATGGCGAATCCACCTTTTAATCTTAAAAAATGGCGCACAGAGGAAGAACTTGCCACCGACCCTCGCTGGTCGGGATATGGAATACCACCAGTTAGCAATGCCAATTATGCATGGATTCTTCACATGCTTTCAAAGCTCGATGTGAACAAGGGTATTGCAGGCTTCCTGCTCGCCAATGGTGCGCTTTCCGACGACGACACCGTTGGTATTCGTCAAAAGCTTATCGAAAACGATAAGGTGGAAGCCATTATCGTTTTGCCACGAAATATGTTCTATTCCACCGATATTTCCGTTACGCTTTGGATTCTTAATCAAAACAAGCGTGGGGGCATTTGGCATGGCCGTGAGCAACGCGACCGCTCTGGCGAAATTCTGTTTATGGATTTGCGCTCGTGGAATGAAAATATATATGAAAAGAAATACGTTCAGTTCCTGCCTGAGCAAATCGCTAAAATATTATCCATTTACCACAAATGGCAAGCCGTGGGCACCGACGGAGTCAATTTCGCAGAGCCTGAACTTTACCGTTCAGTAGGAAAAAATGAAATCGGGCAAAATGGTTGGAGTCTTGTGCCAAGCCGTTATATCGAATTTGTGGACCGTGACACCAATATCGACTACGAGGCGGTTATGAATGAGGCTTCAAACACTGTGGCCTCCCTCCTTGCTCGGCAAGAGGCTAACGACACTGCACTCCGCAAAGCATTCGCAACACTGGGTTTTAACCTTAAATAGTCAAAGAATATGGAATTTAACGTTAGAATTTTTCAATGTGCACCCAAAGTGCCACTTGGAGAGATGATTGCGGAATGCGACATTAGGAATTCTGCTAATCAATACACAATCGATAATTTGAAAGGCATAAGCATTGAAAAAAAATTCATTGAAACGAAAGCAAAAATGGATGGGGTTTCATTGTTGCCTTACAAAATCGTTAAACCCGAATGGATGGCATTTGTCCCTGTAACATCTCGAAATGGTGGTAAGATTTCTCTTGCTTTTAATGATACAGACGATGAAACATATATCGTTTCTTCCGCTTACACTGTTGTTAAAGTACAAGATGAAGAACGGTTAAATGCCAATTATCTTTTTCTAATGCTTCAAAGAGCGGAATTTGACAGGTTGGCTCGATTCAATTCATGGGGGAGTGCTCGTGAAACTTTTACATTTTCTGATTTGCAAAGGTATGAGGTACCGCTGCCTTCAATAGATGTGCAGAAACAATATGTTAATGCGTATCGCTCTCTACAAAAACTCGCAGAGCAAAATGAAGCACTTGCAGCACCGCTAAAAAATGCTTGCATGAGCTATTTGTCAGATGCTCAACGGAGGTATGACGTTTTTGAACTTGGTAATTTCATTACTGGTGTAGATTTTCGCAATTGCGATAATATTTATGGAGCAAACAGCGTAAAGGGATTAGCAACATCTAAAAAGATGATTGAGACGAAAGCCAATCTGACAGGTGTGTCCCTTACTTCTTACAAAATATTTCCTTCAAGACATTTTGCCTATGTTGAAGATACATCACGTAGAGGGGATAAAGTAAGTATGGCATTTAATTCCACATCTGAGAATTGGCTTCTATCTTCAATTTCTACTGTATTCAAAATTATAGACGAAGAAACTCTGAGTCCAGAATATTTATATCTGTTTTTCTGTCGAAGCGAATTTGATCGTCTGGCTCGATTTAATTCATGGGGTAGTGCGAGAGAAACTTTCCCATATCAAGAATTACAACGTGTGAAAATTCCTTTACCCCCTATTGAGGTGCAACGCTCCGTTGTTGCGCTATATAATTGTGCCGAAGAAGCTCGTGCAATAGCTCGTGAGGCTCGTGAACAATTAAAAAAAATGGCTCCTGCCATGGTGCAGCGAGCAGCTAACACTCCACAAGAAGTATGAAAAACGGCAAATTTTACGAGTCCGAATTTGAAAAAGGATTTTGCGCATTGGTTGAGCAAGCAGGTTGGAGTTATACTCACGGTAGTGAACTGAATCGTTTGACATCGGAAACGCTCTACGAAGCCGACCTCCGCTCCTATCTCTCGGCACAATATCCTATGCTTTCGGCATCGGAATACGATGCCGTAGTGGGCAACTTGCGCAACATAGGTGAAGACACGCTCTATCACACTTTGCGTGCCACTTTCACCTTGTATCGTGATGGCTTTATCTTCAACCGTTTTGAAGCCGACGAGCAAATGCCTGTTCACTACATTGATTTTGAGCACCCCGAAAACAATATTTTCAGAGTCACCAATCAGGTGGAGGTGGCTTATAATGGCGTGGAGAAAGTTCGCATTCCCGATGTACTGCTGTTGGTGAACGGCATACCCACTTGCATTATAGAATTGAAAAATCCTACCGACCCCAATGCCACTATGGCTAAGGCTCACGACCAAATCCATATTCGCTATCGCAGAGATATTCCGCATCTTATTCGCTATACAGCATTGTCGGTGATTAGCGACATGTCGAATTCTCGCCTTGGCACCACCTACACGCCTTATGAGCATTATTACGCTTGGAAAAAGGTGAACAATTCCGACAGCACGGCTGGTGCTGGGCTTCCGGAACTGCAAACACTCATTGCTGGTGCATTTTCACCCATTCGCTTTTTGCAACTGCTTCGCGACTTTGTTTACTTCCCCGACTTGAAGAAAGGCAAGGAGGAAGAAATAGTGTGTCGCTATCCTCAATTCTTTGCCACACATGCGTTGTTTCATCACATTCTTACGCATCAAAAGGGGAATGGTGGCGATGGCAAAGGTGGCACATATTTTGGTGCTACGGGATGTGGAAAAACTTATACGATGGTTTTCCTCGCTCGCCAACTCGTGCTTCGTGGGAAAAAGCAGCTTGGTTCGCCCACAATAGTTATTCTTGTCGACCGTGAGGATTTGCAAAATCAATCAGGAAAATTGTTTGTTAATTCTTCAGATTTTTTGAGCAATGGTGATGTGAGGGTGATTGAGAGTCGGCACGACCTTGCAAAAGAGCTGGGCAATCGTGGTTCGGGAGGTATATTTATTTGCACAATCCAGAAATTCTGCGAAGAAATGGGTTTGCTTTCCGACCGCTCAAACATTATCTGCTTCAGCGATGAGGCACACCGCACACAAAACAATATCTTTTCGAAGATTAAAATCGTAGATAATGTGGAAAAGCGCAAAAAAGCCACTAAGCGAGGTGCTTTGGTGTGCGATGATGGCTCCGTAAAATTAGGAGTTTTCATCACTCGTGGATTTGCCGCTCATCTTCGTGCAGCCTTGCCAAATGCCACTTATGTGGGATTTACAGGTACGCCTACCGACGATTGCATACATGTGTTTGGTGAAGTGGTGGATAAGTACACTATGCGCGAAGCTGTGCGCGACGGTATCACTGTGGATATTAAATACATTGCACGCCTTGCACGCGTCACATTAAACAAAGAGCAAGCCGAGGCTATCGAAGCGTATTACAAACTTTGTGCCGAAGAAGGTGCTACTGAAGAAGATATTGCCGCAAGCAAAAAGGCGATGAGCAGCATGGAGGGCATTCTTGGCAATGAGCAGCGTTTGGCTCGTGTGGCAGCCGACATCGCCTCGCATTACGAAACCATGTGCGATGATAAGCCCGACGTGGTTCAAAAAGCAATGATTGTGTGTTCAAATAGGGAAATTGCCTACAAGCTATACTGCGCATTACGCAAAGAGCGTCCAAATTGGTTTGTGCCACACCGTGCGCCTGACGAGTCGAAGCTCACCAAAGATGAACTTGAAAGGTTGAAAGAGCTGCCGATGGTCAATCTCGTTGCCACAAGAAATAAAGACGATAAGCCTAAGGAAATGTATGACCTGCTTGGCGATAAGCCTCATCGCCAAATGCTTGATGCACAATTCAAGGAAGAAAAATCCAATTTCAAAATAGCTATCGTGGTGGATATGTGGATTACTGGATTTGATGTGCCTTGCCTCGCTGTGCTTTACAACGACAAACCTTTGCAGAAGCACACGCTCATACAAACCATTTCGCGAGTGAATCGTAAATATCCAGGAAAGGAATTTGGCTTAATCGTGGATTATATTGGCATACATGAGAATATGCAACAGGCATTGAAAATGTATGGCGGTGATGCTATCGGCATAAGTGATGATGAACTAAAACTGGCTACTGAGGCATTCCGAAATGAGTTGCAAATCATTAAGGAACTGATGCACAAATTCAATGTAGAGGAATTCTTCACAGCCACGCCTTTCCGTAGGCTGTTCATTCTACAAGAAGCTGCAGAATTTGTACTTAATCAAATTTTGCCCGAAAAGCCCACTTTCAAAACTCGCTTCACTAAGCATGTGAAGCGACTGAAACAAGCTTACAATATTTGCCACCCAGCTGGATCACTTGATGATGCTGAAACCGCTTGGGCGCAATTCTTTATGGGGGTAAGTTCGTATGTGTTGAAAATGTCGGGCAGTCAGCACGACACGGAAAGCATGAATCGTGCTGTGGCTTCGATGGTTGAAGAAGCCATTAAAGTTACAGGAATGGAAAGTATTTTCAGCGAAGCAGAACAAGAGGAGGATATTTTTGACGACGAGTTTATGCACAAACTCAATGACATAAAAATGCCGAACACGAAGTTCCAAATGCTTGTAAAAATGCTGAAAAGAGCCATTTCGGAATACAAAAAAGTGAATAAGGTGGCGGCTAAAAGATTTGAAGAACTCCTTCAAGCCACAATTGACGAGTATAACACTCGCGATAATTTCACGTTCACTAACGAAACTGCAACCGACGCTATAAATCGCATACAGGAGGAAGTGGATAAAAAAGTTGATGCACTGTCGGGAAAACTGGTTGATATTTTCGCGAAACTGAATGTGGATAAAGCTAAGTTTAAAGACCTTGGTATCACTTTTGAGGAAAAAGCATTTTATGATATTCTTGTTGATTTGCGTGACTCTCGCAAATTTGAATACCCTAACGACCGTTGCATAGAGCTTGCCAAGCAAATCAAGACGTTGATTGACAAAACGGCAGTTCATGCCGACTGGCTGAATAACACAAATTTGAAGAAAAAACTTGCTTATGATTTAATGATGCTTCTTTACAAAAATGATTATCCGCCACGATGGAATCAAGAAATATTTGACAAAGTTCTCGACCAAGTAGAGCATTTCAGAACATATAACTAATCATAATTTAACGCAAATTCCCCATAAAGATATTTGTGTGAGATTTTCCATCCATAGTAACCAACCAAGTACCTTAAATAATAAAATTGGTGCAAATTGGGTTTAAATGGATTAAATTGGTGTTTTCTGTTGGTGGGTTGTTTGTGGTAATTTGTGGTAATTTGTGGCTGATTTTTTTACCACGAATTGCTCGAATGTTTTTTGTTTAATCTCGTTGAATCTGTGTGAGAAATAAACCCAAATCGGTCATTA
>OBLI01002425.1_pt1 | contig 15944 bp, 10 predicted proteins | sample 1519701 | NCBI WGS metagenome assembly OBLI01 (sample SAMEA3663005, study PRJEB22513) | pig gut metagenome | biome: pig gut; feature: pig-associated habitat; material: faeces | place: France | collected 2012 | reverse complement strand
TTTACAGGCAAGAGTTTGTTTATAACCTCATAACCTCAGCCCTCATAACCTCCGAAACAAAAATATTCATAATGTTGCCCGAGGATATGGTCTTTTCAATCGTTATTGCGTAATTTGCGTAACGCAATTAACGCAATGATATGACAGTAAGACTGAACAGCCGGTGAAAGCTGTGTTCGGAAACCGCATTTGTGCGGGGAAAACAGCCGGACTCTTGTCATCGCCTTGTCTGGTGAATTTTTCAATCATGAAACTGCTTCAGGCAGGCAGAGGCACAACTTTTTGCCGCCACATACCCCATGGTCCAGGCAGCCTGAAGGTTGAAGCCGCCCGTGATGGCATCCACATCCGCCACCTCTCCCGCAAAGTAAAGGCCGGGGTGGCGTTTGCACTCCAGCGTTGCGGGATGTAGTTCCGTCAGAGCCACTCCGCCGCAGGTGACGAACTCCTCCTTGTAAGGATTACGCCCCGAAATCTGGAAAACGTGGTTCGTCAGTTGTGCGGCCATCCGCCGCAGCGTTTTCGGCAGCTGGCCGTTCTTAAAAGTGCGATCTTTCGCCATGGCAGCGTATTCAAGCAAGCTTGAACGCTGCTCATTTGGCTTAACGAAATCGTTCTTAAAAGTGCAATTTCTCGCCATGGCAAAGCTCAAACAAGTTTGGCTTTGCTCATTTGGCTTAACGAAATCGTTCCAGCGCATCTCCGCCGACAGATGCAGGCTTTGCAACAAGAAATGCCACAACCGGCGGTTCAGCACCGTCGGCCATACGTTGCCCACCTGTTTCGCCCCGTTTTGGCGGGCCAACTCGTTTATCAACATCCCAGCTTCCTCCTCATTCATATCCCCCAGCCAGTTGATGGAAATCTCCGCCCGGTAGTCCCGTTCGTGTAACAGGCGTGCGGCATAGGCCGACAGCTTCAGCATAGCCGGGCCACTCAGCCCCAAGTGCGTGATGAGCAATGCCCCCTGCGCTTTCATTTTTGTGCCTGTGAACCGCACGGAGGCGTTCTCCACCACCGTTCCCGAGAGTGCGCGCAGCCCTTCGTCCTCCACCGTTACGCTGAACAGCGACGGCACCGGCTCCACCAGATCCAAGCCGAGCGGTTGCAGGAACGAAAGGCCCGCCTTTCGCGGACTGCCTCCCGTGGTGACCACCACCGTGTCGAACCATTCCGCCGGCCGGTTGTCGAAAGCCAACCGGTAGCCTCCCCCTTCTGCCGGGCATATTTCCTTCACCCCCTGTTCGCAGTGGAGCTTCACGCCGCTGCGCCGCATGGCAGCCAGCAGCGTCTGTACAATCTCGTCCGCCCGTTGCGATGCCGGAAACACGCACTCGTCCGTTTGCGTGACCAGCTCCACCCCTTCGCGTTCAAACCACGCCATCGTATCCTCGTGGCCGAACTCGCGGAGCAAACGCTTCATCAGCCGGTGGCCCCGAGGGTACACCGCTTCGAGGCTCCTTACCCCGGCGAACGAATTGGTCAGGTTGCAGCGTCCGCCGCCCGTCAGCGCCACCTTAGCCAGCGGCTTCTTCATCCGTTCAAACACGTGGATGTCCGCCTCCGGCAGTCTGCGCGCCGTTTCAATTGCCGCAAAGCAGCCTGCTGCCCCGGCACCGACAATTGCTACCCGTCTTTGTGTCATCATCAGCCGTCGTTATCTCCAAATCACCACTACGCTGTCAGCCTTCACCCTTGCTTTCAGGAAAGCCTCCAGCCGTTTACGTTCCTCTGCTCCCGTCTTCTTGTTGCCAGCCGCTTCCACCATGGCCGCCACGTAGCGGCAGGTCAGTGCCGTGTCCGTCCGTTGTTCCATCACGTTGGCCAGACACACCCTCTTCACCTGTGGGAACAGTGCCTTCAGCTCCTGTCCCATCTCCCCTGCCAGTTGTTCGTAGCGCGTATAGTTGTTCAGCCGGGCGTGCAGTTCGTTGTTGCGTGTCGATAGTTCCAGCAGTTGTTTCTTCTCCTCTGTCATCGCCTTGTTCTCCGCGTTCAGTTCGTGGAGCAGCATCAGTGCGCTGTCGCTCTGTTCCCCTTGGATAACCAACAGCGCATAGCCCTTCATCCCGTAGTCCTCCATGCGCCGCTCCGCATCCGCCATTTTCGCCGCCGTAATCTCCCGTCCCACGGCCACCACCTTCAGTTCCAGGCTGTCCTTGTTCACCTCGTGTGAGATAATTTGCGTGCCTGTGCCCGAAAGTTCCTTTTTGATAAAGCGGTTCACGTTGTTGTCGAACAGGCTATCCTTGATCATGCCGGCGGTCATGAATACCGAAGGCAGGATGGTAAAGAGTGCCAGCAGCAACGCCACGCGGCGCGTTTTCCGCTCCATCGCGTCCGTTCGGAGGGGTTTGCGATGGAAGTGGAGCAGGCGCACCCCCACGTAGGTCGAGAGACTGATGAACACCGTGTTGATGAAAAACAGGTAGAATGCCCCGAGGAAATACAGGAAATGCCCCGTGGCCAGCCCGTAGCCTGCCGTGCAGAGCGGAGGCATGAGCGCGGTGGCAATGGCCACGCCGGGGATGACGTTACCTTTCCCCTTGGTACACAGGGCGATAAATCCCGCCGCACCGCCGCAGGTGGCAATCAGCACGTCGTAGATGGTCGGCGTGGTGCGTGCCAGCAATTCAGAGCGTGCATCGCTCAGTGGCGTGAGCAAGAAATAGACCATGGCCGTCAGCACACTGATGAGCGTGGCCACCCCGAAGTTGCGCGCCGCCCGTTTCAGCAGTTCCAGGTCGCCGATGCCCACGGCCAAGCCCATGCCGATGATGGGGCCCATGAGCGGCGAAACGAGCATCGCGCCGATGATGACCGCCGTAGAGTTTACGTTCAGTCCGAGCGAAGCGATGAAGATGGCGAAGATGAGAATCCACAGTGTGGCTCCCCGGAAACTCACTCCGTCGCTGATTTCGCGGATGATTTCTTCTTCGTTCTCCACTTTCCAGTGGAAATACTCCTTGGCTTTGGCTTGCAGGTTGGCGAGGTTGGCAAGGTTCATAGTGGGAAAGTTTATGAGGATAGTGCGATTAGATGCGCAAATGTAGTATTTGACGGGAAGAAACAAGGCATCCCATCGCGGAAAATCTCATTTTCCCTTGTCAAGAGGGGGGGATAACTCCCGGAAGTCTCCGTGAGAGTATCCTGACCCCGGCCGTTCACAAATAGGGGATGATGAAATGTGCCGTCCGGCATCCCATGCCATGCCAGTAGCCTCGGGCACCCTCCACGTTGCCCCGGACATTTTGTGCAGGCGTGAAAAACTGGTTCGACCCGTTAGAGAGGATATCGTTGTAGCCCCGCCAGAAGCGGTAGGCTTCGGCATCTATTTGTGCCACCTTCACCGCCACGGTGTCGCCGGCCAGGAAATACGGCGTATAGATGTTGTTGCTGCCCAGCTTCCTCCCGCGATAGATGGGCAACACGGCAGGGCGTTTCAGCACATTGTCGTCAAAATTCCCCAGATAGGAAGTCAGGAACTGTTTCTCCTTTCCGCCCACGCGGCTGAACAGTTGGTAATAGTTTTTCGTCTCTTCTGGGTCGTTGAGTATGGCATTGACTATGTAGTATGTTTCCTTTCCTTCCGCCCGTTCCAGGTAGAAGCCTTCCACGGCAGGGGCGGCAGGAACGGTCGTGGTAGCTGTGGCACAGTAGTCGCGGTACTCCACGCGGAGATGATAGCTTTTGCCCTCCTTGCCCCTCATCGCGGTGGTGGTATAAACGTAGGGCGGGAAGTACCCTTTGTCATATTTCCCCGTGAGGAACACCGTCGTGTCGCCGTCGCTCACGCTCACTGTGGCCCATTTCACGAGGTAATTGGCCAGGCTGTCTTTCGGCTGCTTGTCCGTCGAAAGCGGCACCGTCTTCGTCACCATTACAACGGGAAATCCCTCCCCTTCAATCCAGCCCTCCACCACCAGTTCTGAACTGTAGGGCTGCCACACGTCGGCATCGCAGCCGGCGAGGAAGGTGATCAGGAAGAGGTAGGGCAGCAGGTGGCGCATAGTAGGTGAGATGAAGGATAAGATGATGGATGGGTTTCAGAGGGCAAGCGCATAGCCCACCGAGGGCAGGATGCCTACGAGGAACGTCATCGGCTGGTAAGCGAAGACACCTGTCTTGTCCGTGGTCAAGGCATAGAAAAGGGCGTTGCGCCGGTTCGTCGCGTTGTAGAGCGAGATGTTCAGGCTGTGACGCAGCCCTTTCCGCCCCGTCCAATGATAGTTTGCCGAAAGGTCCAGGCGGAAGTAGGCCGGCAACCGGTTCGCATTGTGCGGTCCGTAGTCCACGATGAGGTTACTGTTGAGCAGCGACACGGAGCGTGGGGCGGTGAAAGGCGTGCCCGAAGCCGCCGTCAGTGTGGCACCGTAACTCCAGTGGCCGGAGGGTTTCCATGTAGCCAGTGCGTTCAGTTCGTGTGGACGTTCGTGCGAGGCCGGGAACTCCCTTCCTTCAGCGTAGCCCACAAAGCGGCGTCGGGCGTGGGTATAGGTGTAGCCCACCCAACCCGTCAGTTGTCCCGAACACTTTTGCACCATCGGGAGGTAATCCCGAGTCTGCAGGTTAATTTGGGATGATGCAAGATATTCCGTTTCGGAGTGTCAAAGCATCGTATATGAGCTCTAATGAGCGATTATGTGCCCAATATATGGGGCTTTTACAGGTCCAAGGCGCTCCTTGAAACATTTTACGCAATCTGGAGAGACATTTCGATGTCATAGAGGAAAAGTCGGCGCATGTTGATCCATGCGAAGGCATACCGGGACTGCTGATCATGACGGCGGCCAACAGCAACGAACCTTCGTGGGCCGAGCAGAAGAATGCGGATATGCACATCTATCTCTCGAACACCTTTACCCGGACCTTCGAGGAGAGTGTGGGCGAACAGCCCGACATCACCCTGCGCGACCTCTATTACAACCTGGCCCGCACCACGAGTGGTTCGCACGTCATGGTCTACAACGAAGGCAGCTTTGGCAACTTGTACCAAACTCGTATGACGGACTTCTTGCCGTGATGCGTGGCAGAACATCAGGTGTACATACGCTTGATTGGTTACTTTTCAGCGTAAAGTGCGCGCTAAGTCATCCGGACTCAAATAGGGCTTGGATGGCATGGCGCGCACTTTACGCTGAATTGTTACTATCAGAAATAAAATCCCGCCACCGGCAGGGGGATGCCGGCAGCGGGACGCTGCTGAACTTGAAAATATAGATGAAGAGTATAGGTTGGGGGAATGTGAGTCTGCTGCGCCGCCCAAGAGTTTGGGCTTGGGGCGGACAACTTCTGACTTGGGAGCCGGTAACGCGCTACTTTATTCTTCTGCCAAACAGATACATACGCGGTTTTCGGCCACGGTGGCGAACGGTTGTACGGTGTCGCCCTTGCTGTCCTGACGGATGCGTTCGGGAGCTATGCCGCGTTTTGTCAGTGCTTCGGCCACAGCCTTGGCTCGGCGGGTGGCTATTTGCAGGTTGTAAGCCTTTGTGCCGGTAGCAGCGTCGGCATATCCCGTGATGCAGACTTGGGCCCCGGGATGCTGCCGGAGGTAAGCAACGAGTGCTTCAATCTTGCCCAGCTCCGTGGTGCGTACGATGCAGGAGTTGATGCGGAAGAAAATGTTTTCTTGCAAAGGTTTCACCTTCGTTTCTGCCGGCGGGTTGGGGGCAGCTTCTGTGGTGGCAGGTACGGGCTGGGCGGCTTCTGCCTTGTTCTCCTCCACGGGCTCCACCACGTTTACTGCGGGAACGGGGGTCGGCGCGCCATCCTTGGCTGTTTTGCCCAAGTGGATGGTAAGGCCGGCCAGGAGATTGAAGTGCCAGTCGGGGTTGTCCGCCTTCTTCGAGTTGAAGTGGTCGGACAGGAGGTTGGCATTTCCCTCTACGTTGATAGTGAGCCGCGGAGCCACCCGGAGATTTATCCCCAGTCCGGCGCGGCCTACGGGTGAGAGCCTGTGGTCGTCCCATAGGTAGACCAGTGGGTAGCCGTGGGTGTTGAGGGCTTTTGCATCGTCGTTGTTGAAGGCATAGTTCACGCCTCCTCCTACGAAGCCGTAGAGGTTGCATACGCGCTTGGGGTTGTAAGAGCAGCAGAGCGCGCTGAGGTCGAACACGACATCGACATTTCCCTGCACATAATTGAACGAATACGTTTGTTGGGGGCTGCTCCATCCGCCTTTGGCTTCCCATCCGCTCGCTCCGACGCGCAGTCCGATAACAGGCGTGAATTGGTATCCAACGTTCAGTGCAGCGGCCGGACTGATTAAATCCTTGAAGTCGGCCTCGCCGCGTGTAGCACTTACCCCTCCCTGTGCCTGGATGAACCAGTGGGGGTTGAAATCCTTCTTCACGGTGCTTTCCTGTGCCCAAGCTGTTTGTCCGCAGGCTATAAGGGCACACACTATCCATTTACTCGCTTTCATGTTTTATGTTTTTAAAAAATACGAAGCGAAGGTATACAGAACAAAGTAGAAAGCTGTCCGTGTTCTTAAAATACGGTGTAGGGAGGTGTGTTTCTTTTTGTTTATAGGACAAATGGGGCTTCTCGGTGCGGCTTTTGGCTGTGAGAATGAAGGCACAGTGGTGATAAGTAGGGCTGTAAGCGGGTACAGCCTGCTTTCAGGTGGAAGGGGCGAATGCTGGTGCATAAAATTGATGAGGCTTAAAGTTATAAGCCTGCTTCTTGAACGAATTTTACTCCGAACAATAGCCGTTTTATAACCTTAAACCTCATCATTGGTAGACCTGTCAGTGCTCAACGGAACAGGTCCTGACAGGCCTCCCCTGACTGCTAACGCTTCAGGTTGGGGTTCTTTTCTGTTTCGGTGTTGGGATAGGGGATGTAGATGCTTTCATCGCCTGCCCATGTGGACTTCGTCACGCTGACGCTTTCTTTCACTTTCACACCCGGAGCCACTTCGATGAGGTCGTTGCGCACGCGGTAGTCAAAGTTCTCTTTGAGGCGATTCATGCGGAACTCGTCGCTGCGGCGTGTAACCATGGCCACCCAGTAGCCGGCCACTTCCCAACCGTGTTCCCAGTAGGCGGCTTCGGCCAGCTGTTCGGCGGAGAGGTTGTCTATGGCGAAGGTTCCCAGGCCGGGGATAGTAATCTGGTCGGCGTCGTTGCAAGCACGAGCGTGTACGCGCTTCAGGCATTGCTTGGCCAGGGAGAGGTCAGCCACGCCTCCGCGTGCAGCACTCTCGGCATACCACAACAGCACTTCGGAGTAGCGGATGACGCGGTGGCGGTGTCCGTTGGTCATGCCGCGATAGTTGCGCTCCATGTAGTTGTAGGGCTGTGCCAGTTCCTTGCCGTCGGCATCGGCGTTGGTGGTGAACACGCAGAACATGGGGTGATTGGCAGCCACCACGGGTTCGCCCTGGTCGTCCTTTGCCCACCAGTCTACCACCTTGGTGATGTTGCCATTGCCGTCCTCGAAAGTAACTTTCGGTGCGTAAACAGCATCCTTGCGCGGCCCTTCGGGATAATTTTTCCAGAACTTGATTTCGCCCCAGGCATCGCCCCAGCCGCCATCGCCAAGACCTTCAAAGCGGCAGCAGGAGGTGAGCTGCGAATCGTGGTCCCAACTGCCGTTAATCGGCGAGTTGTCAATACCAACCAAGGAAGCCTTGTTATAGTTGTGGCCCATGGAGTAAACCTGGTTCCACTCGTTTTCAAGATAGAAGCCGTATTCTCCCTCTTTGTCTATCACTTCCTTGGCTTTCTCGGCAGCCAGTTTGTAATAATCCTGCCCCAGGTTGAGCGGATAGCCGGCCATGGACATATAGACGGCCGAGAGGGTGGCCTGTGCAGCCTGCTTGGTAATCCAAGCGTCCACTCCGTCGTGGTGGCGCGGAGCCTTGTCGTAACCGGTGGGGAGTTTAGCCTCGGCATCCTTCAGGTCGTCCACGATGAGCTTGTATACGTCTTCCACCTTGTCGGGCTTTTGGTCCGGTGTGGTGATGGCCGACGAGGTGATGAGCGGCAGCGGTCCGAAGATGCGCACGAGATAATAGTAGGCGTAGGCGCGCCAATATTTCGCGTTGCCTATGGCTATGTTCTTCTCCGTGTCGCTCACGGGGGCGTCGCCCGCCGTTTCAATAATCAGGTTGGCTGCCTTGATAACGGCGTAGTGGTTTTTCCAGGCGGCGGTCACGCCCTTGTTGTTGTTTGTTGCGCTGAACGCGTCCAACTCTGCGCAAGCCTGTTTGTTCGAGCCGGGATTGGCAGTGATGTCGTCGCCTTGCCACTGCGGGTACATCATGTTGGTCCAGCCTTGTGTGAGGTTCACCTTCTCATAGAGTGCCGTCACACTGCCGTCCAATGCAGCCTGCGAGTCGAGGTAGTTGCCCGGAGTGAGCAGTCCTTTGGGGTTTTCTTCCAGAAAATCGTTGCACGAGGCGGTAAGGAGTGCTGCCATCATGCATCCCATGAATATTTTGCTTTTCATTGTGTTATGCTTTATGATTTGGGAATGATGCAAATAAGGTTATGAGGTGTTGCGCTTCGCGCAGGTTATGAGGTTATAATATTACTGTTAATGGCAGATAATATGGTAGCATCAGCTTACTAAATAACCTTATAACCTTATCTCTTATAACCTAATGAAATCGGGCTTAGAACGTCATGCGCACGCCCAGTGTGAAGGTACGCGGATTAGGATAAGAACCCATGTCGAGACCGTTGTTCACGTCCACGTGGCTGCTGCTGAAAGATACGCCTGCGGGGTCGTTGCCCTTGTAGCCGGTGATGGTGAAGAGGTTCTGCACGGAGAAGGAGAAGCGCAGGTCGGCCACGTTGCCCACCTTTGTGCGCGGCAGCGTATAGGCGATGCTTACGTTCTGGCAGCGGAAATAGTCTGCGTCTTCCAGCCATTTCGTGGAGTTACCATAGTTCTTGTTCTGCGCACCTAATGAAGGCATCTCCTTGCCAATGAGGCCGATGTAGTCCTTGTCAGTGACGAACATGGAGGCACCCACCTGCGAGTTCATGGCAAAGCGTACGAGGTTCAGGCGTTGTGCGCCGAAGGAAGCGTTGAAGAACACGTTGAAGTCCCAATTCTTGTAAGAAATCGAGTTGTTCCATCCCAAGGTGAAGTCGGGGTTGGCACAGCCGATGACAAAGCGGTCGTCGCCCGACGGGGTGAGCGTGATGTTGCCATCTTTGTCGTAGTAAGCGTCAACATACGTGCCGTCATCCTGCTTTTGCAGTCCGGCCCATTTGTAGCCGTAGAATGTACCGATGGCCTCGCCTTCCTTGATGATGGTGCAGGCGTCAACAGTTCCCTGTGAGGGACTTTCACCGTAGAGGATGGGGTCTTCGGCGGTGAGCTTGGTCACTTCGTTCTTGATGTAGCTGCCGTTGAGGCTGGTGGTCCAGCTAAAGTCTTTGGTCTGGAAAATGCGGGCCGTCAGGCTTACATCCACACCCTTGTTGCTCACTTCGCCGGCGTTGACCCAGTAAGTCGGGCCTCCCTGATAGTCGGGAGCCGTCTTCTTCAGGAGCGCGTCGGTCGTCTTCTTGCTGTAATAGTCCACGCTCAGGGCGAGGCGGTTCTCCAAGAAGCCGAGGTCGATGCCCAAGTCGAACTGTTTCACCTTCTCCCAGGTCAAATCAGGCGTTGCGGGGTTGTTCGACCAGTAGCCCGTGAAGTTCGTGCCCGTGCCGTAGTTGAACGACATGGACGACATGGTGCCCAGAGTGCTGTAGGGGGTAATGTCCTGGTTGCCGATGATACCGTAGCTGGCGCGTATTTTCAGATTGCTGATGGCCTTGATGTTCTGCATGAACTCTTCCTGCGAAACGGTCCAGGCTGCGGCGATAGAGGGGAAGTAGCCCCATTTGTCGTTGGTGAAGCGCGAGCTGCCATCGGCGCGGAACGTACCCGTAAGCATGTAACGGTCGTTGTAGTTGTACATCACGCGAGCCACACCCGAGAGGAGCGTCCATTTGTTGTAGCCGTTGGCGGCATTGCGGGTGGCGGCGTTCTGCACGTCCCAGTAACCCACACTCTCATTGGCCAGGTTGTCGCCGCTCACGCTCATTGTGCGGTATTCGGACGACGTAGCCTCCCACACACCGGTAGCGGTGAGCGCATGGCCTCCCCACTTGTGCGTATAGGTCAGGTTGTTGGTGGTTTGGAGCAAGAGGCGGTAAACGTCGGAGTTCGACATGGAGCTGGCACCCATAGCCTTGCTCGAACCGAAGCTGTAAGCTTTGCGGTCAGAGTAGTCCACGCCGTTTGTAGTGGTGAAGGTGAGGCCGGGGAGGATGTTGAATTTCAGGTCAATGTGGCCGCTGGCAGTGCTCTTCTGTCGGTCGTTCTGCGTACCGTACAGGTAGGCCAACGGGCTTTTCTGAATACAGTTATAGGGGTCGAGGCTGTACGAACCGTTGTCGGCCAAGATTTCCATGGTCGGCGAGTAGTTCAGCGCAATCCAGATGGGGTTCCACTGGTTCTGGTTAAAGCCCGTTCCCTTTCCCTTACCTTGCGACAGGTTCACGTCGGCGGTGAGTTCAAGCCAGCTGAAGAGTTTGCTGTGAACGTTCATTTTGGCCGAGTAGCGTTCAAATTTGGTGTTTTTGATGACACCCTCGTGCTGCATGTAGTTTCCGGAAACATAGAACTGCGTTTCCTCGTTTCCTTTCGAGATGGCCAGTTTATAGTTCTGTGTAACGCCGGTGCGGAGCACTTCGTCTAACCAATCAACTCCCGGATTACTGCCGTTCAGGTAGCCGTTCAGCTGGTTGGGGTCAACACCTTTATAGTCAATCAAGGCTTGTGCGTATTCTTTCGTGCCCATCACTTCCGGCATGTTATAAGCCTTGGCGATACCTACTGTGGCGTCGAACACCACTTGCGTTCCCGATGAGCGGCCTTGCTTGGTTGTAACCAACACTACGCCGTTGGCACCGCGCGAACCGTAGATAGCCGTTGACGAAGCGTCTTTCAGCACTTGCATGCTTTGGATGTCCTCCGGGTTGATGCCTTCGAGTCCGCTTTCGCGTACGATGCCGTCGACAACATAAAGCGGGTCATTGCTTTTATTGATGGAGCTGACACCGCGTACGCGGATTTTCAAATCACCTCCCGGCACGCCGCTCTGCATTACTTCGATACCCGAAACGCGGCCTTGCAGTGCGTCTTCAATACGAGTAACCGGTTCGTCCTTGAACGACTTGTTGTCCATCACAGCCACCGAGCCGGCTAAGTCGGCCTTGCGTACGGTGCCGTAACCGATGACTACGGCCTCGTTCAGCGTGTTGTCCATGCTTTTGAGGCTGACGTTGAGGGTCGTTCCGCTCACTTTTTTCTCCAGTCGTTCGTAGCCGATGTAGGAGAACACGAGTGTCTGTCCCTGGGCGGCTTTGATGCTGAAACGGCCGTTGCCGTCAGTAAGCGACCGGACTTTCGTGCCTTTCACCACCACGGTTACGCCGGGCAAGCCTTCGCCCGTTTCGTCCGTAACCGTACCGCTTACGGTACGTTGCTGTTGAAGTTCATTGACAATGGCCACTTTGTCAGTGGGTTGCAGGGCATAGGCGTTCAATCCTGCCGATGCGCACAGCAACAAACCCAAACATACGGGCCGGGCATGCTGAAGGCTTTGCAACCCCTGCAGACCGACGGCCCACCGGTTAATCTTCAAGTTTTTCATAAACAGGTAAGAAAATAAGGTTTGAAAAATACTGGTTAGTATGTCGGCAAAAATAAAGGCTTGGTAGAGGAAATGCAATAAAAACCGAATATTTTTTTCAAAAATTGAAAATATTTCTGATTATATAGGTAAACGAAAGGGGAAAAACAGGACAATGGAAGAAGAGTTTCGGGCAATGAAAATGCGGTTCTTATATTTGTTTTTTCTGCATTTCCCCGAAAGCGCGCAGGGCCAAGGGCAGACAGAGGGCAAAGGCGCAGAGGTCTGCCACAGCCTGACATATTTCCACGCCCGTCAGTCCTAACAGGCGGGGCAGCACGATAATGAGCGGAATGAAGAAGAGTCCGCTGCGCGTGGCGGCGGCCACGTTGGCCTGAACGGGTTTGCGGATGGTTTGCAGCATCATGTTGGTCAGCCCCACGGTAGGCATGAAGACAAAGGCCGCCATCTGCCAGCGCAGAGCCGCCGCTCCCACTTCCACCACGGCGGGTTCGTCGCGGAAGAGGCGCATGATTTCTTCCGCCAGTGCGATGCCCGGCACGGAGCACACGAGCAGGAAGAGCGTCCCCAGTTTTAAGCAGTAAACAAAGCCCTCTTTCACCCTGGCATACAGCCCTGCACCGTAGCAGAAGCCGCACAGGGGTTGGTAGCCCTGCCCCAGACCGATGATGATGGCGAAGATGAAAAAGCAGACGCGGTTGACGATGCTCATGCCCGCAATGGCGGCGTCGCCAAATGCCCCGGCGGCCACGTTGAGGGCAATGGTGGAAGCCGCGGCCAAGCCTTGGCGCGAAAGCGAGGGCGTTCCACCCAACACAATCTCCTTCAGCAGCGCGGGACGCGGAGAAAAACGCCGCAGGTCGATGGGCAGCCCGCCGTTTTGCCGCATCATGCAAACCAGTACGCCGAAGCTGCAAGCCTGGCTAATCACCGTGGCCCACGCCGCGCCGCTGATGCCCAAGCCCAGGCCGAAAATGAGTAGCGGGTCGAGCACCATATTGAGCACGGCCCCCGTCAGGATGCCATACATGGCGTAGGCGGCGTTGCCCTGGAAGCGCATTTGATTGTTCATGGTGAGCGAGGCAGTGGTAAACGGGGCGCCGAGCAGTACAATGCCGAGATACGTTTCGGTATAGGGCAGAATGGTGGGCGTGGAGCCGAGCAGCACGGCCAGTTCGGTGAGATAAAAATGGCCTATCACCGCCAGCAACACCCCAAAGGCGAGGCTGTAACAAAATCCCGTGGCCGACATCGTGTGGGCCTCCTCCCTTCGGCGCGCTCCCAGCTTGCGCGACACATAGTTGCCCGAGCCGTGGCCAAAAAAGAAGCCGATGGCCTGCACCATCGACATCACGGAAAACACGATGCCCACCGCCGCCGTACATTGCGTGTTGATTTGGCTCACAAAGTAGGTGTCGGCCAAATTGTACAGGCTGGTGACTATCATGGAGATGATAGTGGGAACGGCCATCGTCAAGACTACGCGGTGGACGGGGGCTTGGGTCAGAAAAGCATAGTTGTCGCGTTTGGTAGGCATTGTTTTGGTGAAAAAAGTTGTCGGGTTGTCAGTCGGGGTGGTGGGGAGGCGCCTATGTAATTTGAGTTATCAGTTTAGGGTCGCTTCGTTCTCGCGTCATAAGGTGATGGCGTTATTGTTAGAAAGGGAAAATTTCATCGCTCAGTAAGTTACGTTATCACCTTAGAACCATTTCTCTCATCACCTTCGAGATGCAATTTATATAGGGGCACAGCCGGCGCGTCGCCTGGCGTCAGTCAGCTGTTTGGCGCAGGAGGTCTATGTGGCGGGCCAGCTCGTCGGACACGCCGCTCACCACTTTTCGGCAGAACATCTTGCCGCTTTGTTCCAGTCGGGGCAGGTCGTCCAAGGTGAGCTGCTTGATGCCCGCGCCATAGTCGATGAAGTGGAGCGGCGTGAGGCGTGTCAGGCCCGGATAGGGGTTGGGGAGCACTGCGTCCGCCGGGGCGAAGCGTGAGTTGTACACGATGGTCTGCACACACAGCTCGCTGGGCACGAAGGTCGTGCGGAAATAGCGGCAAAGGGCAGGTTCGGATTCGAGCACGCGGCACACGTGGCGCGCACAGTCGGGGGTGAGTGCCCAATAGTCGGAGCCGAAGAACACGTGGCGAACTTTTCCCTCCAGCATCACCACAGGCCGGCGCCTTACGCCCAAGAGGCGCAGCAAGGTGCGCGAGGCTACAATCAGCTTGTCCTTCAGCCATTGGTTGGGGCCGTTCAGGTCGCGGAAAGGATGCAGGCAGGTGATTTTGCGCAGCTGTTGCGCGTCGTCGGTCAGCGTCATGTCGTAGCCGCCGATGAACTGGCGGTCAGGATGTTCACGAAAAAAACGGTGGATGCGGTTGTTCGACCACAGCGGGTAGTCCTGTGCACTCAGACACACGAGGTGGCTGTAAGCGGTTCCGTCGGCGAGTGCGGCGCGCAGGAGTTCGTGTTGGTAAACCACCTGTTGCCAGCCGCCCCAGCTGATGCGGTGGCGCGGCACGAAGCGTACCTTTCCGGGCAGCACGCTGCGAAACGGCCCCTCGTCCACCCGGGCATCAAGGTGTACGTAGAAGTCGGCGCGGTCGTCAAGCGCAGCGATGAGGCGTGCCAAATGTTCTGGGTCGCGGTAGGCCGAGATGAGAAAAGCCAGGCGGTCGGGTGGGGCGGTCCGCTTTGCTGTTTCCGGGAAGTGCTGCGAGGAGGAAGAAGTCATGGATTGAGAACGTGTAGAGTTAGTAGAGAGTGGGGCCATCCGGTTTGCAAAGGTGCAGGTGGTGGTCTATGCAGTCTGGCAGTTCGTCTGCGTAGTGCGTCACCATGATGAGCGTTTTACCGGGCCGGGCCATGTAAGCCTCTATCACGCTGCGTGCCAGCCGGCGGCGACGGGTGTCGAGTCCGTGGAAGGGTTCGTCCAGGATGAGTAAGTCCGGATGTTTCACAAAGGCGCGCACGAGCAAAATCAGTCGCTGCTCACCCGACGAAAGTTGCAGATAATTGCGCCGGGCCAGGTTTGCCGCGTCGAAAGTGTCGAGCCAGGCCATGCAAGCCTCGCGCTCAGCATCTGAAATGCGGCGGTAGAGCCCGATAGTGTCGTGCAGGCCGCTCGCCACGATGTCGATGGCCGGCAAGTCCTTGCGGTAGGTGGAAAACATCTCGGGCGACACGTAGCCAATGTGGCGTTTAATGTCCCAGATGCTTTCGCCCCGTCCTCGTCGGCGGCCAAACAAGCGGATGTCGCAGGCGTAGGCTTGCGGATTGTCGGCACAGACGAGGGAGAGCAGCGTGGATTTTCCCGCCCCGTTGTCGCCCGTCAGTGCCCAGCGGCTGCCGCGCTCCACCTGCCAGCTCAGGTGGCTCAGGATGAGGCGGTCGCCGTAGCGGATGCTGACATCGTTGAAGCAAATCAAAGGACTCTCCGTAGGCAGTGGAGCAGCCTCCGTTAGGGGAGGCGGAGGCAGTGTCGGCAGTTGGCTTGGGGGCGAAGCAACTTCTCCGCTTAGGGCTTGGCGTTCCACGGCCCGGCCCACGCGGCCGCCTTCGACCGGCACCACCCGCCGGACAAACGGCGGAATGTCCGCCAGTCGGCTCACCACCAGCACGAGGGTCAGTTGCCGGCCCAGCTCTTCGAGCAACGAAGTCAGGAGTTCACGTGCTCCCGCGTCGAGTCCGATGTAAGGATTGTCAATCACCAGCACCTCCGGGCGGCCGTTCAACGCCCGGGCCAGTTGCAAGCGGCGCAGCTCGCCGCTCGAAAGCAGGTTGACCGCCTTCTCCATGTGCTCTTCCAAGCCCAGTGCCTTCCACAGGGCCGCTGCGCCACCTTCGGCGCGGCCCAGCACCTCGCCCACGGTGGGGAAGGTCTGTTCGTCGAAGCGGTTCCAGCGTTGCTGGTAGTAAGCCGGTTCACTGCCGCCGTAGACATCGCGGAAGGTGATGGAGCGGATGTGTTCGTGCAACGGGCGCGGCGCAGAGTCCGGCCAATGGTAGTTCACCCCCTTGCCCTGCAACGGCTGGGCCCCCGTAATCATGGCCGTCAGCAACGACTTGCCGCTCCCGTTGGGGCCGTAGATAGCCGTATGTGCGCCTTGCGGCAGCGTGAAGTCGACAGGGTAGGGCAGACGGAAGGAAGGGTGGCGCGTCACGCCGTTTTCGATGCGGATGAGTGGTTCGTTCATAGAGCTTGGGGCGAAGGTGGCGTGGCTTGTGGCGATGCCGGGTGGTGAAAAGCCGGTGCGGGAATGGAGCTCCGGCGTTTGT
>OBLI01002423.1_pt1 | contig 15950 bp, 11 predicted proteins | sample 1519701 | NCBI WGS metagenome assembly OBLI01 (sample SAMEA3663005, study PRJEB22513) | pig gut metagenome | biome: pig gut; feature: pig-associated habitat; material: faeces | place: France | collected 2012 | reverse complement strand
TATCAGCTTGAAAGACACGCTCCGCTCTTGGTCGCTCATGGAGATCATCGTCTCTATTGTCGGCATCTGCGGCGTGATGCTCTTGAACCAGTTCGTGGGTGCATAAAAAAGCATTTTCAGATCAATGTTTAATTTATAAATGTATCAAGTATGAGAAATCTCTTCTTCTTAATCCTCTGCTTCCTTTGGGCAGGGATTGCGCAAGCACAACAAAACGTAGGTTTCCGCAAGGGGAACATCCAATCTCCGGAGATCAATCCGGACAACAGCGTCACTTTCCGGCTACAAGCCGACAAGGCCAAGCAGGTGCTCGTATTGGGCGACTGGGAGGCCAATGAGGGAAAAGGCGAAATGAAAAAGAACAAAGCTGGTGTCTGGGAATACACCACGCCGGTACTGCCCTCCGAGATGTACACCTATCGCTTCAGCATCGATGGCGTAGTGGATCTCGATCCCGTAAATCCCTTCACCAAGCGCGACGTAGGCAACATCTTCAGCGTCTTTTTTATCAACGGAGGCTTCGCCGACATGTATCAAGTGAAGGATGTGCCCCATGGCGACATGATCACTACCTGGTATCACTCCAACCGATTGCAAGCCGATCGCCGTCTCTCCGTCTATCTGCCTCCCTTCTATGGCAAGGAGAACAAGTCCTATCCCGTCTTCTACCTCTTGCATGGTAGCGGTGGTGATGAGACGGCCTGGGTAGAGCTGGGCAACGTGGCACGCATCATGGATAATCTGATCGCCGCAGGCAAGGCAGAGCCGATGATCGTGGTCATGCCAAACGGCAACTCCGGCAAGCAGGCTGCTCCAGGTGAGACCTCCGAAAACCATGCCTACAAACCAGTGATGACTAACCAGCTGCCGGGTTACAAAAATGGCGATTATGAGTTGGCCTTCCCGGAGATCGTGCAGTTCATCGACACGAAGTATCGCACCATCCCCGACAAGGCACATCGGGCCATCGCAGGTCTCTCCATGGGCGGTTTCCACACCCTCTACACCTCACTCAACCACCCGACCTATTTCGACTATATCGGTCTCTTCTCCGCCGGCTTAAACATGACTACGGTCGATCAAACGCTCCCGGCCTATGAAAACTTAGAAGGGAAGTTGAAGGGATTGAAGCAGGCAGGCTACAAGTATTTCTGGTTGGCGATTGGCAACACCGATTTCCTCTATGAGGCCAACCAAGATTTCCGCAAGAAGATGGAGGCAGTCGATTTCCCCTATGTCTATCACGAATCCACCCGCGGACATATCTGGGCCAACTGGCGTCAATACCTGTTGCTTTTTGCGCCGCAATTGTTCAAATAAGCAAGAAAAACGTTGCCCATCGTTTTACCGGCTGATGGGCAACGTCTTTTTCTTTTAGCGAACCTCCTCTTGTACCTGCTGCTTGATGAACTTTACCGGACCGATCCATCCTGCTGGTTGCAACGGAGAATCGGGGCGATGATAATACCAGATCAAGAAGGCTTTGCGTCCCTTTGAAGGGCGAGGCTCCCCCCGCAAGAACCACTCCGGAAAGGCTTTCATCGCTCTACCCATCTCCGGACCACGATCCTCTCCCCACTCGAAATCGGCGGGATATTGCTCATCTCCTATCAAACGATTAGCCCAGTTCGTGGTGACCGCCACCTCTAATTGGTTTTCACCGGGCCGCAGCCAAGGAGTCAAATCAACCCAATAAGGAGGAGCCCAAAGCGTTCCGGCCCGCTGTCCATTCACAAAGACCTCAGCCAAATCATGCAGCTCACCCAAATCCAACAGGTAACGCAGAGAGTCATCTTGCTGCATAGATACCACCTTGAGGGAGCGAGAATAGGTAGCCGTTCCCGCAAAATAGCGTAACTTCGGATCTTTAGCTTGGCTAAAATCCACCAACGCAGGAAGTGTTCGCTCGAAACAGCTATCCAATTTCGGTTCAAAACGCACCGACCAAGCCCTCTCCAACGGGATCGTGTCGGAAGCACATACAGAAAGAGCAGGAGAAATAGAAGCCGCATAGCCAAAGGATTGCTTTGGAACAATCACGAAAAGAGCCTCATCGGGCTGCAACAAACAGGTGACACGGATCGAGTCTCCCTCATTTTCCCAATGCTCCACCGCACGGATCACCCCTCGATAGGGATCCCAGCACTGCGGAGCCTCTGCCTGTCTCGCCACCCGAAGAGCGATGTGACTAACGGTGTCCGCCGGATTCGTGAGGAAATAGATCTCCGCATCCGAACGGCTCCGATGCAGCACCTGCTCATCCGAGGAGACAAACTCACTCTCCTGCAGTAGCATCTGGCTACGTGACAGATAGGTGAAAAAGGCTTTTCCCGGACGAATCCAAGTCTGGTGCCGGCTGAAATGGGTGCCCCACCAACCCATCCCCATGCCGGGTTGATAGGTATCGTCAAAGGGCTGATGCACCCAATGATGCAAGAAAAGCCGATTCGCTCCCGAGCGGAAGGCTCCATCCGCACTGTGTTTCAGGAAAGCGGGATCTTCGGTATATTGACTTCGTTCCGGACGGCTGGTGAAAGCCTCTGCCCCCACGATTCGCTTCCCCGACTCTTTGGCCGCCTCGACCACCTCTTTCGAGATCGCACCACTGCTGCCCGTCCAAAACTCACCCATCGGCAGATCAGCCAAGGTGGTCGCCTCCCAAGTGCTGAATGGCCCGGTATAGGGCTCCCAACAGAGCTGAAGCCCAGCTTGATGCACCTGTTCCACCGCCACCTTCCATCCTTTATCCAAAAACAGCCGATTGATCACGGCCCGATAGTCCTCCTCAAACTGCCGTACGGTATCCGATTGGGCATTGGCCGCCCGCAAGGCCAAGAAGGGCAAAGGATCATAACCTTTCAAGCGCTGGAACTCCGCTGCGAATTCCGCAGTCCAATCTTGATCACCAGCCTCATAACTGTCAATCAAGATGTGGGTGAAAGAACGTCCGATATAGTCCCGCAAATGCATCACTAATGGATCGAGCACCTGCTGCCAATGATAGCGGCTCTGCTCCTCGCTCATCTTATCAGCCTCCAGCACCTTACCAATCAATTCATCCGGCAATGGATGCGGATTGGCCATCGTCGGCGCATGCCCCATACGGAAAACACGCCATTCTCCCGCTGGGGCCTGCCAGCTTAACCGCCCCGTCGAGTCCATGTGGGCAGTCAGATTGACCACCTGCTCCACCGAGACTTCCGCAGTGTCTGGGAGTGCCATGACCGCCACATCCCGATAGTAGGTTGCCCGTTGATGCGTCGTGCCCCATCCCTCATAGACAGGTAGTTCCGGTCGAAGCAGATCAATGCACACCGACTCACTGCCCGTCAGCTTGGTCTCGCTCCAAACCAATCGCTGCATACCCCGCTCCTCCGTGATCCAAGGGCCACCAGTCGTGGAGTAGCCCGGTGTATTGTGCAGTCCCAGCTTCAAACCCAACCGTTCCGCCTCAGCCGCCGCATGACGCATCGCCTCCCAATAGGCCGCACTGCGATAGGTCTGCTCCGGCCACGGATTATGTGCGATCGGATGATGCGTCTCCTGTACGGCCGAAGAGAGGTTGAAGATTGTCGCTCCGGCAATTCCCGCCTCCTTCATCGCCTCCAGATCCTTAGTGATCCCCTCCTTGGAGAAATTGCTACCCATCCAGTGCCACCAGACATAGGGGCGATACGCCATGGGTGGCGCTTCGAACCAGTCAGCCAACTGATCGAGCGTCACCGGCTCTTCCGCAGCTTGCTCATTGGGTGAACAAGCCAGCAGGCAGGTCGCTAAAAGCCACCCGAAAGCCAAACGGAGTATCAGGCCATGCGTTGCCATTTCATCTCCTCACCCTGTACATCATATTGCTTCCGCTTACCTGTTGGAGGAGCCGTGAGCTTGATACGGACAACCGCCGTGCGTGCCAAGCTCCGTTCGATAGCCGCATCGAAAGCCGCCATGTGCTCAGGCAAGAAACGAACACAGATAGCCCGCATCGCCTCGATCTTCTCCGCCTCGTCTGTTACCACCTCAGCAATTCCAAAAGCGATAGCCGACTTAAACTGCAACGTAAAAGATTGATCCAGAGGTCCCACCGTAGGCATGCAACGAGTCACTGCCGAGAGACATACCTCAGGATGTGCCGCAATCGCCTCTAACTTATCGCCCTCCAAGGCACAATGAAAATACCAGGTCTGCGCATCCGTGCAGGCCAATGACAACGGCACCCCATACGCCGTCCCATCCGGACGGGTGAAGCTCACCGTGATAAAAGGGGCCTTACGCATCACTTCCAAGGCCCACTCACTACTCATTTCTCTACTTTTCTTTCGCATAGGCCACAAAATTACATCTTTCCATGTAATCCTCAAATAATTAAAGGCTGTGCCGTAAACTCTTATTACGGACACAGCCTTAATCTATTAAGAGTAAAGTACCCAATCGGAGAAACCGAAGGGCGATACTCACCCTTATTTCCGATAGTTTGCCAACTGCTCAGCTTGGAACTTGCGGATGAAGTTGAAGTGCTTCTCTACCTCAGCCTCCGCATAGTTCACATAAACATCGAGCGACTTGCTGAACAACTCAGGCGCCTTCTGCGCATCCTGCAACAGGAGGGCACTCATCACGTTCACAGCAGCCATCTCATACAAACGGCGGGCATGGAAGTCGAGCAATTCCTGGTTCTGCGCCTCTTTCACCGCATTGGTGCAGACCTCGAACTTCGTGGTCATCTCCTTGATACGACGCAAATAGTCTTCGAACGCCGGATCAGAGAGGGTTGATTCCATGTCGTGCAACGTAGCCGCGTAAGAACCATTCGTCACATAGCGGATCGCAGCCACTGTCTGCAACTGCGTCGTACCCTCATAGATAGAGGTGATACGGGCATCGCGATAGATGCGCTGGCAAGCATATTCCAACATGAAGCCGGAACCACCGTGAATCTGGATACAGTCGTAAGCATTCTGATTGGCATACTCGGAGTTCATACCCTTTGCCAACGGCGTGAAGGAATCGGCCAACTTCGCATATTTCTTCTGCTCTTGACGCTCCTCAGGAGTCAACTTGCGCTCACGAGCGATGTCGTCCAACGCTTTGTAAATATCCACGTAGCGAGAGGTCTGATAGAGCAATGCACGACCAGCATCAAGCTTTGCCTTCATCAAGGCCAGCATGTCGTAAACCGCCGGGAACTCGATGATCGCCTTGCCGAACTGCTTACGCTCCTTCGCATAGGCCAATCCCTCGTTGTAAGCGGCCTGACTCAAGCCAACAGATTGTGCGGCAATACCCAAACGGGCACCGTTCATCAACGCCATCACATATTTGATCAAGCCTAACTTGCGGTCGCCACAAAGCTCTGCCTTCGCATTCTTATAGACCAACTCACACGTGGGAGAGCCATGAATACCCATCTTATTCTCGATGCGACGTACATCCACGCCACCCTGACGCTTGTCATAAATGAACATGGAAAGACCACGGCCATCCCTTGTACCCTCCTCAGAGCGAGCCAATACCAAGTGCAAATCCGCATCACCATTGGTGATGAAACGCTTCACACCGTTCAAACGCCAGCAGTTGTTCGCCTCATCGAAGGTAGCCTTCAGCATGACGCTCTGCAAGTCAGATCCGGCATCCGGCTCCGTCAGGTCCATACTCATCGTCTCACCGGCGCACACACGCGGGATGAAACGGCTGTGTTGATCCTCATTACCGAACTCATACAAGGTCTCGATACAATCCTGCAACGACCAGATGTTGCCAAAGCCCGCATCCGCAGCAGCCACGATCTCCGCACACATGGTGTAGGGCGTGATCGGGAAGTTCAAGCCACCAAAGCGGCGAGGCATGGTCATACCGTTCAAGCCGGCTTTTACCATCGCATCCAAGTTCTGCTTCGTGCCTGAAGCATATTCCACACGGCCATTGGCACAACGCGGACCCTCCGCATCAACACCCTCCGCATTCGGAGCGATAATCTCACCCGTGATCTCACCGGTGATCTCCAACACCTTGTCATACGAATCCATGGCATCGGCATAATCTAACGGCGCATAATCAAACGCCTCCTTATCACGGTATCCACGCTCCTTCAACTCGCAGATACGCTCCATCATCGGATTATTCAAGTGAAACTTGAGTTCCGGTACCTCTTTATAATAGTTTGCCATTACTTGCTGTTTTTCTTGTAATACTTAATCATCTTCGGAATAACCTCCTCTACGGAGCCATTGATCACATAGTCCGCAATCGTATTGATCGGTGCGTTCGGATCGTTATTGACACTGATAATGATACCCGCGTCTTGCATACCCGCAATGTGCTGGATCTGGCCTGAGATACCGCAAGCGATGTAGAGTTTCGGACGAACCGTCACACCTGTCTGACCAATCTGACGATCATGGTCGCAGAAACCAGCATCCACAGCCGCACGGCTGGCACCTACCTCTGCGTGCAACTCCTTCGCCAACTCAAACAACATGTCGAAACCCTCTTTGGAGCCCATACCATAGCCACCGGCTACAACAATCGGCGCACCTTTCAAATTGTGCTTAGCCTGCTCCACATGACGATCGATCACCTTAACGACGAAATCATTCTCCGGCACATACTTAGCTACCTCATGACGGATCACCTCGCCTTGGTAGTTCGGATCAAGCACCTCCTTCTTCATCACGCCCTCGCGAACGGTTGCCATCTGCGGACGATGCTCCGGATTCACGATGGTCGCAACGATGTTACCACCAAATGCCGGACGAATCTGGTAGAGCAAATTCTCATAGCTCTTGCCCGCCTTTTTATCCTCATGGCTACCAATCTCCAACGCCGTACAGTCTGCTGTCAAACCACTGGTCAACGCCGAAGAGACACGAGGACCCAAGTCACGACCGATAACAGTCGCACCCATCAAACAGATCTGCGGTTGCTCCTCCTTGAAAAGGTGAATCAAGATATCCGCATGGGGCAAAGAGGTGTAAGGGAAAAGACCCGGTGCGTCAAACACATGCACCCGATCCACGCCATAAGGCAATACCTGCGCCTCCACACCCACCAGGTGCTCACCAGCCAAGATCGCCTCCAACTGGCAGTTTAATTGGTTGGCCAACTTCCGACCTTTGGTCAAAAGCTCCAAGCTGACATCGGCCACCTTCGTACCTTCCAGCTCGCAATATACAAATACGTTATTCATCTTCTTATCCAATCGTATGGTTAGCTAACAGTTCAACAATCAGCGCCTCCACATCCTGATCCGAGCCGGTCAGCGTCTTGCTCTCCTTAGCTTGGAACACAATATTTTGTACGGCCTTCACTTTCGTAGGTGAGCCACTCAAACCGCATTGCTGCAAGTCGCCCTCCACATCCTTCACGCTCCACTCCTGAATATTCAGGTAGGGACGTTGCTCATACAGCTCCGGATAAGCCAACGTAGTCTCGCCATGGCAAGCGGGAGCCGCCTTTTCCTGCGCACCCATCGCCCGTTTGTACTTCATCACCAACTTGGCGTTTCTCGGACGACAAGGAGCAGCCGACCCATTTACAGTCAACAAGATAGGCAGCGGACCCTCCACCGTTTCCACTCCCCCATCAATATGTCTTTTCGCTGTGATGCGACGAGCCTCCTCGTCCACCTGAAGAATCTCTTCCGTATAGGTAATCTGCGGTAATCCCAGCTTCTCAGCCACCTGCGGACCTACCTGCGCCGTATCACCATCAATAGCCTGACGGCCACCCAAGATGATGTCATACGCACCAATCTTCTTAATAGCCGTAGCCAACGCATAAGAGGTCGCCAAGGTATCCGCACCCGCAAATGCTCTATCTGTCAACAGATAGCCACCATCCGCACCACGATACAAACCCTCTCTGATGATCTCAGCCGCACGGCCCGGACCCATCGTCAACAAGGTCACAGTAGAACCCGGATGGCTCTCTTTCAGGCGCAACGCCTGCTCTAAAGCGTTCAAGTCCTCCGGGTTGAAGATAGCCGGCAGGGCAGCACGGTTTACCGTACCCTCCGCAGTCATGGCATCCTTACCCACATTTCGGGTGTCGGGAACTTGCTTCGCTAAAACGATAATTCTTAAACTCATATTAGTCGTATTGTTAGATAATCCTTACTCTGGTCCTTACGGGGCGCAAAAATAAGCAATCCTTCTTGAACTTTCGACACGCAACGTCCAAAAATTGCACATTTTATGAAAGAATGCGCAAAGTATTTCCCCTTTAGAGGGGTATCCCACAAGAATTAATTACCTTTGTGGCAATAATCATTAAAAAACGAACACATGAAAAAATTTTGGATTTCATTTATGGTAGCATGTTTGGCCACAGTTCAGCTATTTGCTACCCAAAAAGGTGATGAGATGAACGTGATGAGTTACAACATCCGTATGGATACGGATAATGATCAAGAGAACGCTTGGCCCTACCGCAAGGACTTGGCCGGGAGTATGCTCCGTTTCCACGAGGTGGATATCTTCGGCGCCCAAGAGGTGTTACACCATCAATTAATGGATTTGTTGGAGCGATTGCCGGGTTACGACTACGTAGGTGTAGGTCGTGAAGATGGTAAGACCAAGGGCGAATATGCGCCCATCATCTATCGCAAGGATCGTTTCTCAGTCGAAAAACATGGTGACTTTTGGTTGGCGGAAGACATCAATGCCGTTGGTAAAAAGGGCTGGGATGCCGCTTGTGAGCGTGTAGCCACCTGGGCTATCTTGAAAGACAAGCAGAGCGGTAAACGCTTCTTCTTCCTCAACACCCACTTGGATCACATGGGTAAGGTGGCTCGTCACGAAGGAGCCAAACTGGTGCTGTCGCAAAGCACTAAGTATGCGGAGGGTTTACCGATCATCGTCACCGGTGATTTCAATGCCACCCCTGATGATGATCCAATCCAGGTGCTGACCAATACTTCCGATGCCAATCACCTGACACACGCACGTGACTTGGCTACCTTAAAATATGGGCCAGAATGGACTTTTCATAATTATGGTCGAATTCCCTATGAAAAACGTCAGTGGATTGACTATATCTTCGTGAAAGGGAACTTCAAGGTAACACGTCACGGAGTAATTACTGACACACAGAACCATCTGTACCCCTCAGACCACTGTCCTGTTTTATGCACATTGACGATAGAATAAGCTATCCAGCGAAAATAATTGAATAATATTTGCGGGTTACTTATAAAAGCCTTAATTTTGCGGCCGTCAAATATAAATTTACATTGGTCTAAAGAATTGAGAATTAAAAACACAACTAGCAAACGGCTGCCTGCGAAGGTGGCCGTTTTCGTTGATTGATACCTTTTCCTAATCATAATACACACAGCTCATTATTGATATTTTAGTATTCGCTCACAAATTAAGATGGATATTTCAAATGCATTCATGAATTATTTTACAAATAGTATTATATTTGCATCGTTTTACACACAAAGTAAAAAAACATCCAGTGTATTACCTAAACAATAATAGCATGATGAACAAAAATTTTGATTTTCGAAAAGGTAGTCTGAGTTTTGCGTTATGCTGCCTGATCAGTGGAGCAGGGATAACCTCAGCGTTTGCATCGACTATCCCTACATCAGTGACGCAACAGACCCGGACCGTCACAGGAATCGTGACAGACTCAAAAGGAGAACCTCTTTTGGGTGTTAATGTAGTCGTGAAAGGCACAACGAATGGTACGATGACCGATATGGATGGACATTTCTCCTTGCCTGCGGAATCCAATGCGGTTTTAGTAATCTCTTACATTGGCTTTGTTAGCCAAGAAGTTCCAGCCAACAAGCAATTGATCAAGATCGCTCTCAAAGAGGACACACAGAATCTGGATGAGGTTGTTGTAACAGCTTTGGGTATCACTCGCTCAGAAAAAGCCCTGGGTTATGCCACACAAAAATTCGATGGCGAGGAGTTGACCCGTGTAAAAGGCGTGAACATCGCAACAAGCTTAAGTGGCCGTATCTCTGGCTTGCGTGTGTATAACTCCACAGAGTTTGGTGTAGCTCCCAACATCAAGCTGCGTGGAGAAAGTCCTTTGATCGTTGTTGACGGTGTACCTACCAATCAGGCATTCAGCGACTTTAACCAAGATGTAATTGAGAACATCACCGTGTTGAAGGGTGCAACAGCTTCTGCCTTGTATGGCTCACGAGGTGGTAATGGTGCCATCATGATCACCACTAAGAAAGGCAACGGCAAGGGCTTCAAAGTTGAAGTGAACACCAGCAATATGTTCAATGCCGGCCAGCTGAAGATTCCTGAGGTGCAAACCTCTTATAGTGCTGGATCGGGAGGAAAATATGACAACATCGACTATGTATGGGGAGACAAACTCGACATTGGCCGTGTCTATACACAATGGGATCCGATCAACAAGGAGTATCGTGAGATGGAGTTGACTTCCAAGGGAAAGAATAACTTTAAAAACTTCCTTGAGTTCAGTATGATCAGCAATACGACGGTCAGTGTTTCTACCTCAGGAGAAAACGGAAGTGTACGTGCATCACTCTCCTATCTGTATGACAAAAACCAGTACCCTAATACACATAAGAATAAATTCTGGTACAACATTGGCGGCGACCTGAAGTTAGGCAAGAAAGCCTCCTTAGAGGGTAACTTAAACTTCACGCATGAGACTGCGCCTAACACCGCAGGTTATGGTTACGGTACAGGCTATATGTACAATATCTTGATGTGGACAGGTCCGGAATATGATCTGAGAGAATACAAGGACTATTGGATCATTCCCAACGAGAAACAAAACTGGCACTATACCGATTGGTATGACAACCCCTATTTTGAGGCATACGAGAAGGTGAAAGCAATCAATAACTTCACGACCAATGGATCGTTGTCATTCAAATATGAGATCCTTCCCTGGTTGAAGTTGCAGATGCGTACAGGTGGCGTCTATAACTCCAATAACATGGTGACTCGCTCTTCTGTAGGTACCATCTCCAAGAATCGTGGTGGATGGCGTGATGGAGCTTTAGGTTATTATAAAGAGGCGAAGGAAACCAGCTTCACGATGAACTACGATTTCTTCTTGTTATTCGACAAGAAATGGAAAGACTTCAGCATTGACGGTTTGTTAGGAGGATCTTTATACTACACAAAGACAAACTCCCTCTCTGCAGCGACAAAGAATGGACTTTCCGTGCCGGGTTTCTACTCAATCATGGCCTCTGTAGAGAGTCCGACGGTTGAGGCATCGACCCGCGAGAAAAAAGTGAACAGTATGTTCGGCACCTTGACCTTAGGTTATAAGGACACCTACTATTTAGAGGCAACCGGACGTAACGACTGGTCATCCACTTTGCCAACTGATGACAATTCCTATTTCTATCCCTCTTTAGGCGCAAGTTTTATCCCCTCTAACCTGATCGAGATGCCCTCATGGCTGCCTTTCTGGAAATTAAGAGGATCATGGACTGTATCAAAGACCGACTTAGGAATCTATGATTTAAATCGAGCCTATTCAATCAGCCAAAATGTTTGGAACGGACTGAACACGGCCTCTTATCCTAATTCCTTGCGTGGAAATGTGAAACCGATCACGAACCGTACTTGGGAGATCGGTACGAACATCCATTTCTTAGAGGGAAGTCGCATCAAATTGGACTTGAGTTACTTCAACAAACTCACCTATAACAACACGATTAGCCAGACAATCTCGGCAGCTACAGGATTTAGCTCTCGCTTAATGAATATCGACGAGGAGTATGTACGTCGTGGAGTAGAGGCAACGATTGATGCAACCGCTATTAAGACTAAGGATTTTTCCTGGGATGTATCGTTGAATCTTTCGAGCAGCAAGCGCTATTATGCCAAGTTAGATGATCAATTCAGCTCTGATAACCTTTGGGTATATAAAGGAGCCCGCACAGACCATTATGCTTATCGCGGTTATGAGAAAGCTCCTGATGGTAGCTATATCATCAATAGCAACGGTTTGATGGTGCGCAGTCAATACAGTTCTTTGATTGGCTACACGGATCCCGACTTGGAGTTTGGTTTGGCAAATACATTCAAGTATAAGGACTTCACTTTGACATTGAACTTCGACGGACGCATTGGTGGAAAATCATGGGCCAATACCGAGTTTTACATGTATGAAACAGGTTCGCATCCCGACACCGACAATCAATGGCGTTATGACGAAGTGGTGAATGGCAAGAAGAACTATGTAGCCGAAGGTGTTAAGGTAGTTTCTGGAGAGGTTACTTATGACCAATACGGACGCATAACCTCCGATACGCGTGTATTTGAGAAAAACGATATCGAAACCTCTTACGAAGACTTTGTGCGTGGTAGTCGCAATAATCCGGACAAGCTGGTTCAGAACAAGACCTTCTTGAAATTACGCGAGATGTCTATCGGTTATAACCTTCCTAAAGCATGGGTTAACAAACTGGGTATGAACAGCATGTATGCTGGCTTAATTGGTCAGAATCTATTTGTGCTGACAAAGGATTTCCGTTTCTCCGATCCGGATGGCTTCGAAAGTGTAGAGGGTGAGGATTTGGCCTCTCCATCTGTGCGCTATATCGGTGTAAACTTAAAAGTTGAATTTTAAATGAGTAATCTTATGAAGATAAATAATATAATTTTAGGCGGATTGTCGCTCCTATTGATGGTGGGATGCGATGATTTTGAGACGGTGAACACCAATCCTGATGCTTCAACGACTGTCACGTCAGCCATGTTGGCAACAGGCCTGTTGCGCAATATTTCCACAATGAACAGTGGAAACGACAAGAATTTCATCCGTGATGAATTGTTAGCCAAATCCCTTTCATGGACAGAGGCACAAGACATTGACTTAGCATTTAACCTGCTCGGTCGTGGCAGCTTCAGCCCAATGAGCAATCTTCGCAATTGCGAGAAAATGATTGAATTTGCAGCAACGGACGAGCTAAAGAATTCTTACACGGCATTCTCGCACTTCGTACGGGTATATACATTCTTCGACCTGACCCTGCGCATGGGTGACATACCTTATTCAGAGGCATTGAAAGGTGAATCAGAGGAAATCTATTTTCCTGCCTATGACTCACAACGAGCCGTGTTCCTCGGCATGTTGAAGGAACTGGACGAAGCCGATCGCCTCTTTGCAGCAGGTGCTACGTTTGAGGGAGATTATATCTACAATGGAGATGTCACGAAATGGCGCAAAGCCGTCAACGTGCTACAACTGAAACTGTTGCTCAACCTCTATCGAAAAGTAGATGATGCGGAATTGAATGTTAAAGGCCGCATACAAGATATTCTTGCAAATCGTCCGATCTTTGAGTCAGAGGCAGATAACTTTCAGATTATCTTCTCTAACAAGGCTGGGCAGAAGTATCCATTTTTCAAGGAAATCAATAGCTTCACCAACAACGATCGTATGACCAACATCCTGATCGACAAGCTGAAGGAATTAAAGGACTACCGACTGTTCTACTATGCAAAGCCGACACCTAACGCAGAGGATGCTTCCATGGACGCATCTGATTGGAATGCCTATGGAGGTGTAGATCCTACGTTACCTGAGGCTGAGATCTTGAGCTATGTGAGCGAAGGTAATGTTTCCCAGTTGAATGATCGTTATGAGGAATTGGCTGAAGGTGAACCAGTCTTCTTGCTGAGCTACCAAGAGATGAACTTCATCTTGGCAGAGATGGCACTCCGTGGATTCATCAGCCAAAATCCAGAGCACTACTATCAAGAAGGTATTCGCTCGGCCATGCGCTTCGTAGCGAACAATACACCTGATAATGCCGCTTATCATCATAATCGCAAACTTACAGACGACTACATCAATAGCTATCTGGCAAGTAAGGAGGTTGCTTTGGCTGCTAACTTTGAGGAACAGTTGAAGCAGATCATCTGGCAGAAGTACATCATGCTCTTCTTGCAAACTCCATACACGGCCTTCTATGAGTATCGCCGCACAGGTGTGCCAGAGTTTCCTATCAATCCAAAATCCAACCGCAATACACCGACTGACAAGATGCCATTGCGTTGGATGTATCCCTCTGATGAGTTGGACTATAACATGGACAATGTTTCCCAAGCGATCGCTTCGCAGTATGGCGGTTCAGACGATTATATGGGAATTATGTGGATCTTGAAGTAGAATGCGATATACTACGGAGGAAGCACGCAAAGCTTCCTCCGTATAAATATAAAGGTAAACATGCGGTAAGTATGGATTATTTATGTATTTTTGCCCGCGAATTAATACGATTTAATCTATAAATTTTTACAACATGGAAGAAAACAAGCAAGCTAACAGCAACGAGATCCAGATTGCATTGTCTGAGGAGATGGCTCAGGGTACATACGCAAACTTAGCCGTAATCTCTCACTCAGCCTCTGAGTTTATTTTTGATTTTATCCGTATGGTGCCTGGCGCACCGAAGGCTGAGGTAAAGAGCCGCATCATCATGACTCCGGATAACGCACAGCGTCTGTTCTTTGCATTGCAAGACAACCTGAAGAAGTTCGGTGAGCAAATGCAAAAGGCTGCAGAGAGCGCAAAGACCGCTAACTTCGCAGATTTCAACGGACCGAAGGGAGAGGCTTAAAAAATTCCCACCCATAAAGAAATGCCGCTATCTCAAAAACGGGACAGCGGCATTTTTTTATTTTATCCCACATAAGGGATGTGGAATCCACGGGAAATCGCTATCTTCGCGCAAATATATAAATCAGATCTTGTAAATAGCAAAATATCTATGGCAATCTATTTAAACGATGTTTCAAGAACTTTCGGTGAGTACCTTCTCATTCCTGGTTTAACAACTAAAGAGTGCATTCCTACCAACGTATCGCTGAAAACGCCGCTTGTCAAGTTCAAGGCAGGTGAGCAATCCGCTATCGAGTTGAACATCCCGTTCGTCTCTGCGATCATGCAATCTGTATCGGGTCCGGAGTTAGCAATCGAGTTGGCACGTAATGGTGGCCTCTCTTTCATCTTCGGCTCACAGCCTATTGCCAACCAAGCAGACATGGTACGTAAGGTAAAGAAGTTCAAAGCAGGATTCGTGATTAGCGACTCCAATCTGACACCGGATCATACCCTGGCAGACGTATTGGCCTTGGTACGCCAGACAGAGCATTCCACGATTGGTGTCACCGATGATGGTACACCTAACGGCAAGTTGTTAGGTATGGTCACCAGCCGTGATTACCGTGAGGGTAAAGATCCGATGGATAAAAAGGTAAGCGAGTTCATGACTCCCTTCTCGAAGTTGATCGTCGGTGAACTGGGCATCACGTTGAGTGAGGCCAACCAGATTATCTGGGATCATAAGTTGAATACATTACCTATTATAGATAAGGAGCAGCACCTGCAATATTTCGTCTTCCGTAAGGACTATGACAGCCATCGCGAGAACCCGATGGAGCTTTCGGGTGCAGACAAGAAGCTGTTGGTGGGTGCCGGAATCAATACCCGCGACTACAAAGAGCGTGTGCCGGCTTTGGTAGAGGCAGGCGTAGATGTAGTCTGCATCGACTCTTCGGATGGTTACTCCGAGTGGCAATATGAAACTTTGAAATGGATCAAGGAAAATTATGGCAACAAAGTATTGGTAGGTGCCGGTAACATCGTTGACCAAGAGGGTTTCAACTATTTAGCGAACGCAGGCGCAGATTTCATCAAGGTAGGTATCGGCGGTGGTTCTATCTGTATCACCCGTGAGCAGAAAGGTATCGGTCGCGGCCAAGCAACTGCGTTGATCGACGTAGCGAAGGCTCGTGATGCTTACTTCAAGGAGCATGGCGTTTACATTCCTATCTGTAGCGATGGTGGTTTGGTGCACGACTACCACATGGTATTGGCCTTAGCAATGGGTGCCGACTTCTTGATGATGGGTCGTTACTTCGCTCGCTTCGACGAATCTCCGACGAAGAAGCTGAAGATTGGTAACAACTTCGTGAAGGAATACTGGGGCGAAG
>OBLI01002422.1_pt1 | contig 15959 bp, 13 predicted proteins | sample 1519701 | NCBI WGS metagenome assembly OBLI01 (sample SAMEA3663005, study PRJEB22513) | pig gut metagenome | biome: pig gut; feature: pig-associated habitat; material: faeces | place: France | collected 2012 | reverse complement strand
GATAGAGCATGGAGCCGACATCGTCGTTCACTCGGCAACCAAGTTCCTTGGCGGTCACGGCAGCTCACTTGGTGGAGTAATAGTAGACGGAGGACATTTCGACTGGAAAGCTAATGCCGACAAGTTCCCTACCCTCGCAAAGCCCGACCCATCATACCATGGTGCGATATTTGCAGATGTGGCAGGAGCAGCAGCCTTCGTCACACGCATACGTGCCGTCATACTGCGCGATACCGGTGCTACCATCAGTCCGTTCAACGCATGGATATTGCTGCAGGGCGTCGAGACACTGAGCCTCAGGGTTGAGAGACATGTTGAAAACGCACTAAAAATAGTGGAATACCTATCCAATCACCCCAAGGTGGCTAAAGTCAACCATCCGTCATTGCCTACTCATCCCGACCACGAGCTGTACAAGAAGCTATATCCCAATGGTGCTGGCAGCATCTTCACATTCGAGATTAAGGGCGGACAGGAAGAGGCATGGAGGTTCATAGACCACCTGCGCATATTCTCACTTCTGGCCAACGTTGCCGACGTAAAGTCGCTCGTCATACATCCAGCAACAACAACACACTCACAAATGAGTCCCGAGGAGCTTGAGCAGCAGCACATCTATCCGTCTACGGTCAGACTGAGCGTCGGCACCGAGAACATCAATGACCTCATCGACGCCCTTCAGGAAGCATTCGAGTATGTATAGGGCGAAGGACTAAGGTCTAAAGACTAAGGACTAAGGTCTATCTCATCTATCTCCTCTATCTTATCTATCTTCTCTATCTCATCTAAAAAAAAGCAACAACTATGTCAAAAATAGCAAAACAGATTACAGAACTCATCGGCAGGACACCATTAGTAGAGCTTGCCAAGGTGTCAAAGCAAAACGGGCTGGACACACCCATCATTGCAAAAGTGGAATTCTTCAACCCTGGCGGAAGTGTCAAGGACCGTATAGCATTCGCAATGATTGAGGATGCAGAGAAAAAAGGCATCCTGAAACCAGGCGCAACCATCATTGAGCCTACAAGCGGAAACACGGGTGTGGGACTGGCACTGGTATCTGCCGTGAAAGGCTACAAGCTGATATTAACCATGCCCGAGACCATGAGCGTGGAAAGACGAAACCTCGTAAAGGCTTATGGTGCCGAGGTAAGGCTCACACCAGGACAGGACGGAATGCCGGGAGCTATCAGGGCTGCTGAGGAACTAAGAGACAGCATACCCAACGCTGTCATCCTTGAACAGTTTGAGAACCCTGCCAACCCACAACGGCACTACGACACCACAGGTGTGGAAATATGGGAAGATACCGATGGACAGGTGGACATCTTCGTTGCTGGTGTCGGAACAGGAGGAACGATATCGGGTATAGGAAAAAGGCTAAAAGAGAAGAATCCAAACATCAGGATAATTGCCGTAGAGCCGGCATCATCGCCTGTTCTGAACGGTGGCAAGAGCGGACCACACAAGATACAGGGTATAGGTGCAGGCTTCATACCAAACACATACAATGCACAAGTAATTGACGAGGTGTTTGACGTGGACAACGACGATGCCATACGCACGGGACGCCTGTTGGCACAGCAGGAGGGACTGCTTGTCGGCATATCCTCTGGAGCAGCGGTCTTCGCAGCCATTCAGATTGCCAAGCGGCCAGAGAACAAGGGTAAAAAGATTGTTGTTCTTCTCCCCGATACTGGAGAAAGGTACCTCACAACGGTACTATATGCATTCGATGAATATCCGCTATAAAATGCCAGGAGCAAAAAAAGTTACGGAATTATTTGGCTGTTTCGAAACTTTGATGTAACTTTGCACCCGCAAACAAGGATGGCGGGGTAGCTCAGCTGGTTAGAGCGTCGGATTCATAATCCGGAGGTCGTGGGTTCGGGTCCCACTCCCGCTACACAAATTCCCCTGTAAATAACAGATTTACAGGGGAATTTATTTTTTACGTTGTTCATTCCTTGTTCACTCCTTGCTCAAACCTCAAAAAAGACATGGCTCAGTGGATGCTTAATGGTGACCGAGTTGCCAGAAGGCGACAGCGGATGCAGCGGCTACATTCAGGGAATCGACACCATGTGCCATTGGAATTCTGACAACATAGTCGGCTGCATCGATATGCTCCTGTGGGAGTCCGTCGCCCTCAGTCCCCATAACGATGGCAAGACGTGGCTCGGAGGCAAGGATGGGCGAGTCAAGGGGTATGGAATTCTCGGCGAGCGCCATAGCGACAGTCTTAAAACCGAGGGTGGCAAGGTCAGAGGGACCGCCAGGCAGCCATGCCCATGGAACAAGGAACACAGAGCCCATGGACACACGTACGGCACGGCGGTTGTATGGGTCGCAAGAGTTGGTGGTTACCAGTACGGCATCCATGCCAAGTGCTGCGGCAGAGCGGAAGATGGCTCCTATGTTGGTGGAGTCCACTACTCCATCGATGACGCACACTCTCCTTGCCCCCTGGCACACCTGTTCTACGGTGGGCAGTTGCGGACGGCGCATGGCACACAGCACGCCACGCGTTAGGACATAGCCAGTAAGTTTCGCCAGCAACTCGCGGCCACCAGTATAGACGGGTATATCCCCGCAACCGGATATGATATCATAGGCATCGCCGGTAATATGCCTGCGCTCGCAGAGCAGAGAGACAGGCTCGTAGCCGGCACCGAGGGCAACGCTGATGACCTTAGGGCTCTCGACCACGATGAGTGCCTTGTCTGGATGCAGCCTATTGCGCAACTGGGCATCTGTCAAGGCACAATACGGACTGACTCTCGGGTCATCGAGTGACGTAATCTCTATGATATTCATCAACGGCCGGTGCGTGTATTGTCAAACTTCAATGTCATCTTGCCGACAAAGGCTGCATGCTTGCCATTCTGGTCGACGGGCACCTCCTGACCGTCAAGATTCCTCACATACCTTAGAGTCTCGAAATAGGTATGGCTGTGACCGCCGAGCACAAGGTCTATCCCCCGCGTATTGGCTATGACATACTGGTCGGAGAGCGTGCCTTCGTCCCATCCAAGATGCGAGATGAGCACCACGAGGTCGCACTTCTCCTTGTACCTAAGTATATCGGCGTATTCCTGAGCCTTGGACACAGGGTCGAGGAAGGTTACACCCTGGCAGTTGGCCTTGGACACCAGACCATCCATCTCCGGGTCAAGGGCAAAGACTCCAATCCTCAATCCCTTGCGCATCAAGACTACGTGGGTCTTAATCTTGCCCTCAAGCACAGTGCCTGTGAAGTCGTAGTTGCTGCAGAGGATGGGGAAGTTGGCCATGTCAGCGAGACGCGCCAGATTGTCGAGTCCAAAATCGAACTCATGGTTGCCGATGGTTGAGGCATCGATATGCATCATATTCATAAGACCAACCTCAACATCACCCTTGAACATGGTATAATAGGCCGAACCCTGAGAGAAGTCACCGCTGTCGAAATACAGCAGGTCGGGGTCTTTCTTGCGCTCCTCAGCCAGCAATGCTATGCGGCGCAGGAAGCCTCCCCTACCAGCCACAACGGTATCGGCAAGGTTACTGTTTTGAGGCAACACACAGCTATGGGTGTCGTTGGTATGCAGAATGGAGAGTATTTTCTTCTTGGCAAACGCTGGCGACACTGCTGCTGCAAGCACAAGCACGACGAGCGTCATCATGCCCATGCGGAAAGCAATATTTTGATTAGTCTTCATCATATCTGTCATGTTAAGGTTGCACAATAATCCTTCCTTCTACCTTGCTGTCCACAGCCTTACCTTTAGCCTTGGCTGCACGGAAATAGTCCATTATTATAAATCTGACATTGTTTGCAGCATCCTGGGGAGATACCAAGTCGGTGCCGTCCTGAAATGCCAGCAGGCCATCGTTGCCCTGAGCCAGATAGTCCAATGTAGCTATACGGTAAGTGCGGTCATCATGGATTTCCTCACCATTGAGCCTTACCTTCAACAGTTTGCCATCAGGAGCGATGGTCATCTCCACCCCATGGCTCACTCCCTCTCCTTTGCGTGATGCTATCTGTTCGCAAAGCTCGAGCATCTTTTTACCCGATAGGGTCAGGAAACAAATCTTGTTCTCGAAAGGTGCCACAGCAAGCACATCACCATAGGTCACTACCCCCTTGGACAGAGCGGCCCTGATGCCGTCCATATTGTAGACGGCAAGGTCTGGATGTTCGCCACGGCGGTGCCCTTCCCACATCAGTATATCGCACAGCAGGTTGGACAACTCACTCTCGGGCTTGCTGGCAGACATGTATCTGGCTGCCTCGCCCACCACAGGACTCATTACTGAGTCAACCTGCCGCTTGTAAGGAGCCAGCCACTCTGCCGCTTCCTTAACATCAACGGCATCATAGGTACTGTCTACAACTATGCGCGTACGTCCAACTTCGCTCAACTGCCAATGGGAGGAGCATGCGCCGCACATTGCCACAAGGGCACAAAGGAATGTTTTATGTTTTCTCATCTTCATACTATATTAATGTATTCGCAGAACAGGCACAAATAGGAGCCTATTCCGTTTCCTCGCATGCCACCATCTCCACACCGCTGTATACGACATACACCTTGTGGAGGGTGGTGTGCGCTATGTTCTTCTCAACGTTCACGGTGTCAGCATACCTGCACACCTGTTCTCTGGCCTGCCCTACCGCTGCTGCTATCTGGCTTTCCGATGCGTGGGGCTTTAGGTATTTCAGCTCGATGATATACGAGTGCTGCATGTCACGATATATCTCATGTAACGGACAAAGGAATATGTCCGCATAGCCGCCTTGATTATCGAGCTCGGATATTGGACGGTAATAGCCGCACTGGCTTGTCAAAGCGAGAGTATAACCGTGAACGAAGGCCTCACCCTTCTGGCGGTCACGCTGTGATGCGTAGGTGTAGATGCTGTCGGCGATATACCGGAAGAAAGGCTTGAAGTCACCAAGATACGCCATCAGCTGTCCTTTCTTGCGTATGTCGTAGCTGTCGTACGAAAGGTCGTTCTCCTTGTATGTGTCAAGAAGGTATGTGAATATCTGTTCACGTACGGTCTCGTTGGGTATCACAAACTTGGTGTCACCCATATATGTTCCTCCTATCGTCACCAGCCCGAAGTAATAGAGCAGGCTTACAAAGTTGTTGCTGTCGGCTATGTTCTCGGCAGGGAAACCTTTCTTGAGTTCACCAGTTATGAAACCTTGCGAAACAAGAGTCTGTATGACGGAAGCGTCATGTGCGAACTCCTTGTCCTTGCGTATGAGCATACGCAGCTTGTTGTAGTCAACCCGGATGTTCTCGTCCAACATGTCCTTCGGCGTTCTGCACCTGTTGTCAATGTATTTATACAGGAACGAGAGCACCATGTTCGAGTTGTACATGGTAGTCTCTCCGTAGGCCTCCTCGGCAAAGCAGTAGTTGTCGTAGTAAGGCTTCATTATCTCTATCAGCTCGTCGACGGTGTGGTTGAACTCATGATACTGTGCATAGTAGCCGAGCATCTCTCTCACCTCCTTCTCCGTGAAGCCCACCATTTCGTTGAAGGCGTATGACAGAGAGTAGTTCGTACCTATGTTGAAACCGCTTGTGAGGTCATCGAGGGTGACGGGACTCACACCAGTCACGAAGACGCGCTCTATGGAAGAATACGTACCCGACTTTATGGTGTCGAAGAACGATCGCAGGTAGCCTGTGCCGTGTGTCTCGTCCTTGTATTCCTTTAGCCGTGTGGCATCTGAGAGTATGTGGTTGGTAAAGTGGTCGTACTCGTCGATGAAGAGATATATCCTCAGTCCCGCCTTATAGCACACGTCATACAGATAGTCGAGCTGTTCCACGCATCCGTTCTTCGTGTTCAGTTCTTCTTTCGTCCCTTCGGGCAGTAGAGACGCATACGAGTCACAGAACGAGTTGAATCGTGTGTTGCAGTGTGCGTCCATTGAGCTTCTGTAGTTTCCGAGGTCGGCGTTGATGACGGCGAAGTTGAGGTATATTACGAGGTACTTGTTGTGATCCTGTGTTGGGTTCTTACCTATATACAGGTCACCGTACAGTCTTTCGAACTTGTCTGCATCGTTGATGTTGTAGTAGTGGTGCAGCATGGACAGGGTGAGGCTCTTGCCAAAGCGGCGAGGGCGGATGAAGAAGAAGAACTTGTTGGCTTCTTCCACCTTCTGTATAAACCTTGTCTTGTCCACATAGTAGCAGTTGTCTTCGCGTACTGCCACGAAGTTCATCATGCCATAAGGTATGCGTTTGGCTTTTCCTTTCATTGTCTGTTCTTCCATAACCGATATTTTTGGCAAAGTTAGTGCAAACGAGTGGAATAACAAAAACAAAAAGGTATTTTTTGTTTTTGATTATTCCCGAGTGCAGCCTAACTTATGTAAAGCAGCCTCTCCCCTGACATTATTTCTTTTGCGGCTGCTTGTTAAACTTGTATGCCATGCTGAAAAGGAAATATGAGGGTAGCGAGACCGCACGGGTCTCACGGACACCTCGCTCGTTTACGACATAGGCCACGCTCTTATATTAGCGCAAAAGGTGACAGATGACACTTATGACACTTTTTCTATATAGAGATATTTGAAATTAATAAATAAAGCTCCTTTAAAAGGAACGTATTTTATATATATATAATAAATGTCTATAAAACATCTGTCATATCTGTCATCTGTCACCCAAAAGGAGTTGAAGGTTGAAGGTTTAATGTTGATGGTTGAAAACAGGCGTTTTACGACCCGGAAAACGCCGTTTAATTTTTGTAAAACGCCGTTTTACGACCTGAAAACCGCTGTTTTACAATCCGGATAATACAGCGTACGTCCGCAAGCGGACAGCGGTAACAAAATATGCTTTGTTAATGATGCCAGTATACCACGGAATGAATTATTATAGATGTTTCTTCTTCGGGTTGATATTGAATCGCCACGCCAGAGAGAGCATCACGTAGCGTGGAATGGAGTTTTGCCACGTCTCGGTGCGGCCCTGAGCATTGACGGCATAGCTCGTGGTGGAAAGCTCGTGCAGGATGTCGAACCCTTGGAGTTTGGCGTGCAGATGCCCTTTGAGGAACGAGCGCGAGAGCTGTGCGTTCCACACCCAGTCCGTGGTGTTCATCTCATTCCGCTGATAACCGCGGCGGGCGAACATCGTCAGGTCTGTAGTTAGCAGGAAGTGCCATGGCAGGCTGAGCGTGGCGTTGGCACCAACAATGTAATCACCTGCATGGATATCGGCAAACCCCTCACGGTGTCCATGGATAAAAGAATAAGCGCCACCAGCGTGGAGCGTGAACTCGTATAGGTCGTTAGGCCGGTAGCTCAGCTTCAGCTCATCCTTCACATGCCAGTTGTCCACGATGCTGCGCATACGGCTTTGGTCATTGGAGGTGGTGGCCATGTCAACGCAGTGGTTGTAGCTGCCCAACAGTTGATTGTCAACAGACAGTTTCCCGGCTTTGTCGATCGAGCGTGCGTAACCTAATGAAGCATCTGTGCTCCAGTTGCCGTTCACGCTGACGGGCTTCAGATGCGACACGCCCGTCTGTGGGTCGAACGTCAGACCATATGCCACATCATTGTCGGTCTGATGATAACCAACACCAATCGACAGCACCGTCTGATGGGCATAATGATGCGAGGCCACAACCTTAACATCGTAACGATGAATGAGCTTTAAGTCCGGGTTGCCACTGATGATGCTCAAGGGGTTGGTGTCGTCAGTGTAGTTGACCATGAGCGTCATATCGGGCAGACGGTGGCTCATTGCCGCCGAAGCATCTATCCGCCAGGCACGCTGTTGTTTCAAGGTGAGGCTGGGTTCAAAGAGCAGAGGAGAACGGCTAACCTTGTTGTATTGCCTGCGATAGTAGTAAAGGTCTTGACCGAGCCAACGCAAGGGCAGCATGAGCTTCAGATTGGATCCTGTACACACCGTCTTGTTGAGCGTCAACGCCAATTGGTGCTCGCGTTTCAGCTGCGTGAAATGATAGCTATTGTTCTGGTCCATCATCTGTGCCAGCGCCTCTGCCGTGGATGGCAGCAAATCAAAACGTGTGCTGTCGCCATTGACCGGCCAGTCGAGAACATATAGCGGATTGTCTTTGGTGTCTCTTGCGAAGCGGAAGTCATAGTCAAGTGCCATATAGCTATTCCTCAGGTTGTAGGTGTAGCTGGCATGGGAGTTGAGTTGCAGATGGTTGGACAGCTGGTTGCGATAGTCGTTGCGCAGGTAGCGGGGAGTTGTTCCGTCGGCATAGAGCAGGTCACGCAGGTCAAAAACACGTGTGCGGTTGTGGCTGTGCTGCACTCCAACATCCCATCTCACCATGTCGGCCACCACACGAAGGAACCCCTTGTGCGAGAAGTCAACATTGAACGTGCGGTTGTGTGACTGACTGCCGTAACGGCTCTGGTTCAGCATCCGTGTCTGGTCGGAAACCGTCTGCTGTTGCCAGCTGTTGCTGAATCCATTGTCGTAGCCCAAGGCCAGGCGTGACTCTACGCGGTAGGTCTTCTGCTCATCATTCCAATGGCCGTTCACGTTCCAGCCAGTATTCTTCGACCTCGTCTTGCTCCAACCCTGTTCGAATGAGTCGCCGTTGGGCAGAAAGGTTTGAGATGTAGTGCGCGTCTCGTTGTCATAGTTGTTGTGGTATACCGAGCCATGTGCGCCGATGGAGGAATTGGGGTTGCTGAGGAATCGGTTGTAGGCCAACGATGCTGTTTTGATGTCCTTACGTCCTTCGGCAATCTTCATGGGTTCCCATTTGTCATTATTTACGTCCACGTCCTCCCTATTCAGGTTGTTGGCATTGCCTATCAGTCCGAATTCCTCTTTATCAGAATGCCGAACCTCGAACATACGGCCCAAATACCGTTTGTCTGAGCCTACGCCAACCTCGTTATTAAATATATACATGGAAGCGTATTCCTTTTTCAGTCGGACATCCATCACCGTGGCCTTGTCGCCCATGTCCTTATTCATCAGACGTGAGGCGGCTCCAGCCTTGCCGTAGACCTTAATCTTGCTGACAGTATATGCCGGCAGGTTGCGCAAGAGGGTCAGCGGATTGCCGTCAAGGAAGTCGCGGCCATTTACCAACAACTCCCTGATGGGATGACCGTCAACCGTAATCTGCCCGTTCTTCGACAGTTGTACGCCTGGTAGTTTGGACACAAGGGCGTCAAGCATTGAGCCCTCGGCAAGGTTGAAGGCATCGGCATTGTATACTGTGGTGTCGCCATTGACCACCATCTTGATTTTAGTGGCCTTCACAAGCACTTCGGGCAGTACGTGGAGTGTCTTGCTCAAACGGATGTCACTGGGCAATATGGCACCTTCACGGTTGCTGCGCAGCCGAAAGTCCACAAATCCGTCATCATATCCATTGCGTACTGCCTTGACAATATATCGGTCAACCTTCCGAACAGAGAGGCTGTACCGGCCAACGAACCGTCCGGCCTCCTTGGGTAGCGCCTGGGTAGTGTCGATGGGTACGCTGTCGGCTGTCATCAAGATGACACTCACGCTGTCCAGTCCCATGCCAGTTAGGTTGTCAATGACCTTTCCCTGCACGATGTGGTCCGTCTCATTAGCCATTCCCACTGACGGACAGAGCAAGACTGTCATCAAGATGATGAAACATCTGGCAAGTATGCAAAAATCCGAGATTTTGAACACCTCGCATATCAGCAGCTCGCCGAGGTCTGACGGGTTGAATTCAAATATCTTCATAACCTCAAATTATCTACCGTAACTGTTCCCGAATATTGTAATCAGCACACGCTGTAAGTGCAGAAGCTTCTGTACTTACAGCGCGGGCTGAGTGAGAAAACAATTATCTCGTGACAATACGCATTCGCTGAACAGATACTTTTAATCATTTGCCTGCAAAAATATAAAAAAACAGTAAGCTGACAAATTTTGAGGTGTTAAAATAGTATGCAAGCAGGCAATATCATTATCTGTAGATAATTTGTCCCCGTCCCTCTATCGTCTTATGACCGCGTACTGTCATCCTTCTTTTTCTCACAGAGGAATTTGGTGGTAATTAAGAAAAAAGGCGAGGATTGAAAGTCCTCGCCTTGAATGAGTTATAAAAATCTATTTGATGAATCTACAAGAAATTACTTGATGCTTAATGCCTGCTTAGCAGTCTCGTTTTCCGGATCAATCTCAAGAACCTTGTTCCAATAAGTATCGGCAGTAGCCTTGTCATCCTGTACGAGATAGTAGTAGCCAAGATAACGATAAGCCTCTACAAGACGGATGTTGTCAGTGTTGTCACGGTTGGTGTTTGCAGCCAACGAGTTGGCAAGAGCCTCATAGAAAGGCTTTGCAAGACCTTCCTTTGTCTCAGGGTCGAGAGTGGAGTTGATACGTGCACGCATAAAGTTGGAGAAGTCTGCCTGTTCAGGATGCACCTCTACGAGCTTGGCGTAAACTCCATCGGCATTCTTGAAAGCTGCGACCTGTGCCTCGCCCTCAAGGGTAGAAGCCTGCTTCTGATAGATTGTACCAAGACCGGCAAAGTCGAAAGCTGATGGTTTCTCGATATTTGCAAGATACTCGTTATAGAACTTGATGGCGCTCTCATAGTCCTCCTTAGCGGTATAGGCATCGGCAAGGTTCTTACGGGCAATGTTCAACTGCTCCTTGTTGTCCTTATTCTCCTTAGCAGCATTCTGGAACATCTCGATAGCCTTGTCATACAGCTTGGCATTCTTCAGGGCAGTACCATAATAGGTATAGTCGAAACCGGAAATCTTTGCACTGTCAGATGCCGTGAAGAGAGCCTCAGCATACTTCAAGGCCTCCTCTGTCTGGTTCATGTCAGTGAGGTTATAGAAAGCCAGACGGTTCCATGCAGCCTTGCGGGCGTTGCGAGTCAAACCATACTTTGCCATCTCAAGACTCTTGTCACGCTTCTGAAGCATCCAAGCACCAGTAGCATAGTTGGTGATGTCTACATCCTCAAGCTTAGACTTGTCGGCAACATTATCATAGCAATTTATACTCTTCTCCAGAAGGTTGGATGAATAATATATACGTGCGGCAAGAGCATCTACAGCTATGTCAGGACGCTGCTGACGCAAGTCGTTAAGGTTAGCGACAGCCTCCTCAGGACTACGTCCACGAAGTATGTTCGCGTACTTGAAATATCCCTCAGGATCCTTCGGGTCGAAATACTTAGCCTGCTGATACCACTCAGCAGCCTTACCACCATCGTCCTGAGCTACGGCGATATCACCAAGCAGGATGTATGCCTTAGCATATTTCTTGTCACGTGCAAGAGCCAGATTGGCATACTTTGCAGCATTGGCGGTGTCCTTAACTTCAAAATAAGCCCTACCCATGCCGAGAAGCACCTCCGGGTTCTTCTTGTTAGCCTTGAAGATGTCTTTAATGGCATCAGCACTACCATTTGACTTAATGAGTTTGCTTACTTGCTCAATAGTGGCCTTATTGTCCTGAGCCACAGCGGGAGCGTTGAATCCTAACATCAAAGCTCCAATTACTAAATATTTAATAGTCTTCATAATCATCATGTTAAGTTAGACCTATTTATAATCATTGAACGAATGACAAAGAAGAATGTTATGTCTATTCACCAACATTAACATCTCTTATTGTTATGTTACCATATACAGGCAACAATCCGGCCTTGAGGATAATGAGCTGTCCCTTAGGCGATGCTATAAAGCTGGCAAATCCCCATGGCAAGCCATTGACAGGATCGTTGAGCAGTGCATAGATAGTACGCACCAGAGGATAGTTGCCATTATATATATAGTATTGGTATGGTTTCCAACTATTCTTTGGGTTAGCCTTATCCCACTTGCTCACAGACATCAGTCGGATGTTTGCGTTGAAGGTGAGATTGGTAGTGTCCCTCTTGTCATTGAGCCAGTTGCTTCCGATAATGCCTATGGCACCCTCGGTTTTCTCAACATACTTGATTACCTCAGCTGATGTCTGAGCAGCAACAACATTCTGGCTCTTTATTGCATTTCCTCCGAGTATGGAGTCCTCAACAAAGTGTACAGCGCTCGACTTAGGATTGTCGAATACGAGAGTAATATCGCCCCTCTTGGAACCGGGGTAGAGATCGCTCCACTTGTTGGCCTCTCCGTTAAGAATCTTCTTGATATCGCTAACAGAGATACATGTGTCTGTATTAGACTTGTTCACGATAAGCGCAAGGCCGTCATACGCCAATGGCATAGCCTTGGGAAGGAAATTTCTATCCTTGAGTCCCTGCAGCTCGTCAGGCTTGAAATTTCTAGCCGTAATGACGAGCCATGTACCATTAGCTTTAAGCAGGTTCGTAATGCCCTCGCTCTCGCTGGTATAGACTGGCTTAATCTTTGCTTCCGTATAAATGGACTCAAAGACCTCTCGCTCCTCCTCTACAATGGGTTTAAAACTTTCGTCAGAGGTAATCGAAATTACCCCTGACGAATATGTATCTGTACGTTTGTCCTTCTTCTGCTTGTTGTCAGAACAAGCGGTAGCAAGACAAGCCGCAAGTGTTAATCCTACTAAGATGTAAGATGCGTTCTTTTTCATTTGTTGATGTTTACTGTAATCTGAATGCTACAGGCACGTTGTACTTAACGCGCACTGCCTGACCATTCTGCTTACCAGGAATCCAGCGAGGCATGCTCTTTACCACGCGTGCTGCTTCCTTGTCAAGCGACGGGTCAACTGAACGTACAACCTTCACGTCGGTAATAGAACCGTCACGCTCAACGACGAACGATACAACTACACGACCCTGTACACCATTCTCCTGAGCAACAACAGGGTACTTAACATTATTGCTGAGATACTCCATAAGAGCCTGCGGGCCACCAGGGAACGATGGCATCTGCTCAACAACATCGAATACCTTGTTTTCAACCTCAGGCTTAGGCTCTGGCTGAGCGACAGCTTCCTTGATTTTGAGCACCTCTCCGTTCGCATCATCGTTACCCTTTACGTCAAGAGCACCGATGGCGGTCTTAGTACTCATCAACTCGTCCTGTGTCTTGAGCTCGTCCTCAGGCTTAACCTCCTCGTCCTTCTTGATGACAGGAGCGGTAAACTTTACAGAGCTCTTAACACGCTCAACGACCCTCTCGGGCTGCTCAATCTTCACCTGCTTCTGCTTCACCTCAGCCTTCTTCTTAGGCTGGTTGAGTGCAGAAAGCTCGGTAACGGCGGTAACAGCAACTTTCTTGGTGCTATTCTGCACAATCTTTACGACTGCGATACAAGCCCAGATTGCGATTGCAGCAACAAAGATCGTGATGAGTGAGTAGGCATTGCGCTTGCCGGCATTCTTGCGAAGCCTGTAGGCACCATAAGCCTGGTTCCTACCTTCGAACACCATGTCAACCCATTCTTGGGATGTCAAATCTATTTTTGCCATTTCTAAATCTTTTTTAATAGTTAGCAATATACCGGCTTACTCAACACCCTTTTCCTTGAGAAGTTTCTCATCGTCAGGATTGATCTTGTCGATAACATACTTACCAATACTGCAAATCTGCATTTCGTCGAGAGCGTCAATCAAGTTCTTGTACTTAGATTTGTCAGTAGCCTTGATGATGACTGTCATGGTCTGTATCTTCTGGCCATTGATGTCACCGGCCTTAATCTTAGCCAATTCCTTGTGGTAAACAGAGTCTGACATAGTATTGTTCAAGTCGTTGGCCTTCTTCTCGTCAAGTTTAGCCTTGGCGAGCATTACCTGCTGAACAGGCTGTGTGCCATCCTCTGTCACGTGAGTAATCAGGACTTTACGAATACCTTCCTTGCCCCATGTTGTTTCCTTGAGACATGTCGGGTCATCATATTTTGGAAGTCCAGCAACATAATAAATCTTGTCGTTGGCAGCTACATAGATAGTGATAGTGTATGAAGCCTTCGTTACAGATTTATCCTCATCCTGCATGTTCTTGTCGTTACTTGGCATACTCAACTCCATTGTCTGTGGCTTAGCCAAAGAGGTACAGAGCATGAAGAACGTGATAAGAAGCATCATCATGTCCACCATAGGTGTGAAGTCCACGCGGACATTAATCTTCTTTTGTCTACTTGCTTTCTTTTTTGCCATACTTTAATCCTCCTTTGCCAATGAAGTGATAAGATAGTAACGGTTCGCATTGATGTCCTGAAGTTCAGACATAAGCTTCTTCACAACGCTGTACGGTGTTTCCTCGTCGCACTTGATAGACACCTTAATATCAGGATTGATATCCATCGCCTGCCTTACCCACATCTGGAACTCGCTCTCCCTGCCGTCTATAGAGTCGGTAGGAATACCCTCGTTCTGCAAAGCCTCAGTCATCTGCTGCTGGTCGAGCGAGAGGTATGTCTCGAGTTTTTCCATAGGAACACCCCACATTGGGTCGTTCTGGAATTTCTTAGTCTGTGCTGCAGTCAGCGACACACCGAACTGGCCCGTCATGCCCGAGAGCACGTCAACGAGGTCGTTCTGGTTGTCCATGCTCATGAACACCTTTCCTGTCTTGTCGACAAGGATGCTGAGCACGTTCTTCTCTGGAACCTTGATCTCTGACACCGAACCTGGTGTGGTAACCTTTACCGGCTCTTGCTTCACGAACGTAGATGTCAACATGAAGAAGCACAGCAAAAGCACCATCACGTCGGACATAGGGGTCATATCTATCCAGACGTCGTTTTTCTTAATTTTTACTTTACCCATAGCGATAAAAATTTAAAGGGTTAGTAGAAAATTAAGCTTCTTCTGTGTGGTTTGCTTCGTATGTCTGAGCGATAGTGTAACCAACTTCGTCAAGTGCGTATGTCAGCTTGTCAATCTTGTTAGTGTATGTGTTGTAAGCAACTACAGCCACCCAAGATGTAGCGATACCTGATGCGGTGTTAACCAAGGCCTCTGAAATACCCATAGAAAGTGCGAGTGAGTCACCACCACCACCAGCAGCCAAAGCCTGGAATGAACCGATCATACCGAGCACAGTACCGAACAGAGCGGTAAGAGTACCGAGGGTAACGATAGTAGCGATGATAGGAAGGTTCATCTGCAGAGTAGGCATCTCGAGCTGTGTAGCCTCCTCGTGAGCCTGCTGTATCTTAGCAACCTTCTGTGACTTCTTGATGCCTGTGGTGTTCTCCATCTCAGAGTATGTGTTTACAGAAGCGAGAACAACGTTGGCTACAGAACCCTGCTGCTTGTCGCACAGAGCGCGTGCCTTAGCGAAGTCGTTAGCCTTAACGGCAGCCTTTACCTCCTGAACGAACTTGGTGAGAGAGCCCTTACCGAAAGCGGTGCGGAGAGCGAAGTAGCGCTCGATGCTGAGTGCGATTACAGTGAACATAAGGGTAAAGATAAGACCTACAACGTAACCACCATGGTAAACTGTTCCCATGAGGTTGAGAGGACGGCCCTCGCGTGTACCGCCAGCGAAGTTGTCAGGGTTACCAAGTACGAAGTACCAGAAAGAGTATCCAAGTACCAAGCATACTGCCATCACCCAAATAGCTGATTTAATACCTGTGAAGCCCTTGCTTTTCTTTGGGCTTGCTGCATTTGTTTTTGTTGCCATAATGTAAGTTTTTAATTTTTAGTTATTAATAAAATTACGTGTAATGTTCGTTTGTTTTTGCGATGTACCAACATAGCTCCATAGTAGTATGGCTGACAAGCTAAATACAACGCAAAGATAACAATTTAAAGGTAATTATAGACACAATTAAGAAGTTTTAACGGAATATTTTTCTTTCCATATCCTCTTACCCTTGTCAACGTACCTTTAGGGATTGTTTTTCACTTCAGTTTGGCAAGTGTTTCCTTTATCCTTCTCATAGCCTCCCTGATATTGTCATCGCTTGTTGCGTAACTCATGCGGAAGCACTCTGGGTCGCCGAAGGCGTCGCCTCCTACCGTAGCCACATGTCCTTCCTCAAGAAGATACATGGCAAAGTCTGTGG
>OBLI01002421.1_pt1 | contig 15959 bp, 16 predicted proteins | sample 1519701 | NCBI WGS metagenome assembly OBLI01 (sample SAMEA3663005, study PRJEB22513) | pig gut metagenome | biome: pig gut; feature: pig-associated habitat; material: faeces | place: France | collected 2012 | reverse complement strand
ATAAGCAGACGATGGCAACCTCGGAAGGCATACCCTCGTCTATAGATATTGAATTCTTAGAATTAAACGACAACCCCTACAATAAGGTGGTTCCACATGTCGCGCAGCCGTCATTCATCGTTCCCCCAATTCCACATGAAACCCCAAATCGTCATTATATTTTAATTCTTGTTTGCGTTTGTTTCGAGCAGGGTGCCATGGCGGGGGTGTAGATTCCGTAAAGCATTGGGGTGTGAGCATAAAATGACGCCAAAGCCATTTTCTTTACGATATTTAAGCCACAAATTCCCAAAAAGTATTACCTTTGTAGGAGATAGGTGCACGCCTGCAACGAGAGCAAGCTCCATGAACCATTGGCTGCCCCTACTCGCTAACCTGTAAAAACACCAAACGGCTTGGAGAAAACAACACCCAACCTATAATGGTGGAGATTCTATATAAGAACAACAGGAAATGTAAGTTAGAAAAAGTTGGCTGAATATGGAATCGGACTGAACGAAGTCAAGTCGTATGAGGTTGACATGGATTTCTTTAATTCTTTAAATGATGATTGATTCTAAAACAATAATTGAAGACTTTGCGAAACATGTTGTAGGGAAAACGATTAAGATAAACATCGTTTTTGATAACAATAACATTATATTGCATAATTATGACACTTTAGTGGAGAATATTATGCAAGAATGGCTTGAAGGGTGGCTTCGCCACAACGACATAGAGTATGCTACAAACGACAACACGCAGATGCCCCCCGATGTGTTTCTCGATCCCCAAAACAAGAAACACAACCTCGTGGAGGTAAAGGCTTTCAACTATGATGCGAGCCCAGGGTTCGACATCGCCGATTTCCGAATGTATGAGCGAGAAATCAAGGAGAAGCCTTGGATGCTCGACGTCGACTATCTTGTGTTCGGTTATGACATGAGCGAGGATGGCGTGGTAACGGTTAAGAACCTTTGGCTAAAGAAGGTTTGGGAGATTTGCCGTCCAATGGCATCGGGTGCGGGCAAGAATAAGGTTGTCTGGCCATTAAACCTGCAAATCAAGCAAGGAGTGGTTCACAAGATTCGACCAGCCAAGTGGTATGGCGCTTCAAAGAGTTTCAAGACCTTTGAGAGCATAGAAGACTTCCTCTCGGCCGTTGAAGAGACCGTCTACAAAAACAAAGACACTCGCGACGATGGCCCAAGCTGGCTCGACGGCACGCTTCGAAACTACGAAACATTCTATGGCAAAAGGCTACGCGTACCACGTTGGTATGAAATTGAGGACAAGTATTACCTGAAAAAATAAATCTAAAACCTAAACAATTCATGGCAAAATTCCAGATATACACTTACATGTTCCGTCCTGTGATGGAGAAACAAATGGATATACCATTTGAAGAATTTCAGAAGATTAACGTGCAGGATTCTCTTGACAAAAAGCAGGATTTAACGAGAGAAATCCTTGACGACAATGAACACCTCAAATTTACATTCAACGCTGTTGAGTATGCCCATAAGATGTACATAGGACGAGATGGCATATATGCGCTTCGCATAGCGAATACCATACATAAGCCCACAAAGTATGAGACTGACTTTAAGGTGATGAAACAGGATAACCACCCTTCATGTATTGCCATCATCGACAATCGCAAAGACAGGCAAATCATAGCAATTGAGCAAAATTCAGCTTTTGGCAAAGACCCTTCATTGGCGGTTATCATCCAAACCACTCTACGCAAGGCCTTGCAACACCACCGTCTGACACTCGATGTAACGCCAAAGTTTCACACATCCGACTTCTGGCAAGTTGTCGACACCTCAATGATGTTGAAAGGTATTGAATATGTAGATTTCCCATTTGCTTACCCAAATCTGCCTGAGATTTCTAATCTGGTTGGCGAATATATGAGTAATATAGCTCGTAAAACGAATAGTGAGCCCACCTTACATCTAAAAGGACAGAACAAAGAAAGCGTCCAGCTCAGCCGAGAAGACCTATGGTTGCTTAGTGCCATCAAGGCTTGTGCTGCGAGTGGCAGACCTATCCTAATCAAGCCCAAAGGCTCAGAAATCAGAAAAATCGGCGTGGACAGTCCTGTCTATGAAGAAATATCGGATGCGGCATTGAAAGAACTTGGCGAAAAAGACCTTTTCGACTCTAAGTACAAAGCAATTGTTGAGTTCTTGAATACTATCAAACTTGTCTATGAGTAATAACATTGACCTGTTAACTATCTGCCTTGAAGACAGCCTGTTTGCTGCCTTGTACGATGCCTTGTGCAATTTGGAAACCAAGTGGCATACTTCATCGCCTGTAGACATGTGGATCGAGGCTTTGTCGGCAAGGCAAAAACTATCAAAAAGCAGACGGCCAGACTTGTTGCTACGACAGTTGTTCGTTGGTTTGAATCCCAACGAGGCTGTTGTCGCAAAAGCTATACTTATGTGGATACTCTTCAATGAAGATAGAAGCACTGGCAAATCGCCTTTGAAAGATGCACTCGCAAGAATGCTATTGGAACATCACGAAACTTGGAACGTTGTTTATTCGGAATTTCGGAAAAGTGAAAGCAGAAACGAACAAATGGGATACGAGATAACTCAAACTGATTATTCCAAAAATGCAGTTCCAACAAAGGTGCAATGCCAAGAAATATCACAAAACTGCAACCTGGCACATGAAATGGTTTCTTATGCTTTGGAAAGTCATAATCTTCAAATGTGCTATGCTCTCTATTACATTCTCTCTCACATTGACTATCAAGAAGGACATACCTACGAAAATGAGGTCAGACGGCTTGCCAACCAGACAAACGAGATGGCAAAAGCCAACCATGAACCTCGCAAGGTAGAAAACATATTTCAAAAAGACAGTTGCAACTTTGAACCTGGCAGCACGCTAAATGGAGATGTATTAAAACAATAATAGGAAAAACAGAATGGCAAACATAACAAACAATTTTGCGGAAGGCAGTTGTACATTTGAACCTGGCAGCACACAAAATGGTGATGTCACGATTACAGGGCCTATATATCAAGGCGAGACTAAACCAAAAGAGAATGCACCCAACAATCCTTCCGACATAGGAAGTCCTCTACATCTCTCACAGAATGCAAGCAAGATAGACCTCATCCGTATAATGAATGCTTGGTATGAATGTGGCAAAGTGGTAGATGCCAATGGAGGTAAACTTACTAAAAAGGAATTCTTCACATGGGTTGGCAAACTTTTCAACATCGACCTTACAAACTATGACAAGGACCTCTCAAACTCAATGAGCAGTAGCGTGGCTCGCGATAAGCAATTACAAATCTTTAACGAGCTTAAAGATAAACACGAGAGCATATACCAAAGCAAGTAGTCGGCAATCTTTTATAAATACCTATCTGAGCATCCTACCGCGGTAGGATGCTCTTCTTTTTTTACATGGGGTAAAGATAGGGTATAGGAATAGTCTCACTAAAGAGCCTTACATTTGCAGCAGAAATTTCAATCATCGGAATTTCTGCTGCTTTCTTTTATATAGATCTCAGCCAGCAGTCAAAAAAAACTGAGCACGGTTCCGATGGCGTAGAACATGAATAATATTGTCTATATGATCTGCGCAAGTGCGAGACAATGCTAATGTCAAAAAAAATAACGAATATGGCAAAAGCATTAAGTTCAGGCTCTGAGCGCAACCAAGAGCCTCGCCTCGTAGGAGACATCCTCGCAGAGATGCTCCAAAGTAATTCACCATTGGCCAGCGGCTACCGCCAGCACCAGCAGGTCTACCCCAACACCGAGCCGGGCGTCGACCTCAAGCTCCTCACACGCCAGCCTGGGCGCATCCCCCTTGGCAGCTACCTCGACGGGGCGATCACGCGCGATGCCGACGACCACTTCCTCTTCATCGAGAACGCCACCTACAAGAAGCGCAACGATGTGCAGCAACGCAACCCACATGTATATGAGGGCGTCTACATCAACATCAACCGCAAGCCCGACGGAACGATCTACCCCACCTTCTGCCGACCGCAGTTCAACGAGCGGCTCACCTTCGCTGAGTTCTGCCGAAGGGCTGCCGACGAGCTCACGCAGGTGGCGAGCGGCTTCGCCTATGGCCTCGGAGAGGAATGAGCAGAGCTAAGTTTACGCCAATCTGGATAATACGAATCTTCCAATATTCCAAATCTTCCATATTCCAATAAGGGCATGCACATTCCAACCTCATCTCTATAGACTATCTAACTAACTAATTATTAGATAGTTAGATATATAAAGAAGCAAAACGCACACCCTTGAAAACTAATTGGAAGAACTGGAATTGGAAGAATCCCAACACCCCCACTCTCTCTAAAAGGCTCATTATCAACCGTTTAAACTTTAAAACAAAAGAAGAAAATGAAGTACGATATCAGTAAAACCACCGCTCCGAAGATGCCAAACCTCGGTCGCGGACTCGAATGCGTGGCGCTTTTGCTCTCGCAAGTCTCAAAAGACATGCACCAGCCCATCGTTCCCATGCTTTTCCCTATCCTTGGAGCGCACGTAAGTGGAGCCGAATTTACGTATCCCGACCTCTCGTGGAAGGAAACAAGCGGAATGATGGCCAATCTCGTGGCAGATTGTGGCGCCGGAAAGGGCCAACTGTCGAGCATCGTGGAAGCCCTTTGCCGCGACTTCCGCACCCACGACGACGAGGAGCTGGCAAAGCTCGTGGAGTGGCAGAAGATGATGAAAACCAAGAGTGCCAACAAGGAGAAACCCGCACGGCCCGACGTGGCGTTCTGGTTCCCGCCCGCCGACGTGACCAACGCGGCCTTCATACAGAACGCCATGGGATGCGAGAAGCTCGGACAGCGCACACAATACCTCAACATGCCCGAGGTGGAGATGGCCGACCGCGTGTGCGGAGGCCACCGGCAAATATCGCAGATGATGCGCAACCTCTACGACCGCCAGCGCGCGGGTGCGCTCAGGGCCACGGCCGACGGCGTGACGGGCAACCCCGTGCTCAGAGCCAACATCACCATCTCCTCCACACCCTTCGCCGCGCGCAAGTTCTACAAGAACGAGCTCTTCAACGGCACCTTCGGACGCATGGTGTTCTCCTACAAGCCCCGGCAGGGCCGCGACGGGCGCATACCGCGCCAAGGCAAGTATGGCGACGACTTCTACCTGCGCCTCGACGAGTTCCTCGCGCGACTCGCCATCTGCAAGGGGCAGTTCACCATCAAGCAGCTCAACCGACTCGTCGACCAGCTCGCTGCCGACATGGCCTCGCTCGCCGACCTTGCCGACGACGACACCCTGTGGGACATATCCAAGCGCGCCCTCGTATCGGCATGGAAGGCCGGATGCATCCTCTGGGCGCTCAACAACCAAACGTGGACCAAGCCCATGGCTTCGCTCGTGGAATGGCTCGTCTACCACGACATCTGGTCGAAGATGCAGGTGTTTGCCGACATGCTCGGACAGGACGAGGGCAGCCTAAGCGAGGCGGGACGACGCGGACCGAAGAACCTGCTCGACGATCTGCCCAACTCGTTCAACGAGGCCCAGCTGGAGGCCCTGCGCATCTCGCTCGGCAAGACAAAAGAGGGCACGAAGAATCAGATATACAAATGGGTGTTCCGCAAGTTCATAGTCCACTCAGCACAGACCGGACTCTACACCAAGACCCCTGAGTATCTCACGGGCAAAGCCTAACGGGTGGGCGCGATGTGCCAACCCCTCACGTTGGGGGGGGAGGGCGCATCGCCCACTTTCACCACAAACAAAAAACGGATCATCCGATATTTGGAGTCTCGGCGAAGCCCCAACTGACCGTAGGGAAGTAAAGTCTATAATTTTTACGCTCAGACGCGGTAACAACGAATTGCACGAATTAACGAATTGATATAATCGTTTTACGATTAGCAATTTGAACGAATTTGGCTAACGCAATTTGGAAAAAATTCGAAAATTCGAGAAATTCGTTGTTATGCCGTCTGAGGCCAAATAAAACTATTTGTTGTTCTTCCTTGCCGAGCGACCGCGTCTGAGCGTAAATTCTCACGTGTGTCATTTATCTCTCCAAATGCCGGATGAACCCAAAAAACAACACCCACCATGGACCATTTCGAAATAACCCGGCTCCGCCAACTCCCCATAGAGGGAGTGGCCCAGCGCATCGGGCTGCACGTCAGCCGCCATAAGAGTCTCTGCCCCTTCCACGACGACCACCACGCCAGCCTGTCGTTCAACACGCGCTCCAACACCTACCGATGCTTCGCATGCGACGCACACGGCGGCACCATCGACCTCGTGATGCGACACCTCGGCAAATCGTTCCCCGACGCCTGCCGATGGCTCGCCGACAGCCACAACGTCATCCTCACCGAGTGGAAACCCGCCACGCAGGCCGCCGAGAGCCAGCCGCCCACATTCGACGCCACACGCTACGAGCCCTTCTTCGAGCGCCCCTGGCTCTCCCAAGAGGCACGCCGCTTCCTCTTCCACGAGCGAAGGCTCAGCCCGGCCGTCGTGCGATGGTGCCGACTCACCTCATGGACCGACAGGCTGCAAACCCATTGGCTGCAAATTCCCTATTACGACGCCAACGGAAAGCTGATTGGCATGCAGAACCGAAACCTCGACTCGGGCAAGCACGACGACCACAACCTCCGCAACGTGCCGCGCTTCCGATTTCCCTACGGCGCGCAATGCTCCATCTACAACCTGCCCGTAACAGCCATGCTCCAACAAGGCGAGCCGCTCTACATCACCGAGGGCTGCTCCGACTGCTGGGCCATGCTCTCGGCAGGGCACAAGGCCATAGCCATACCATCGGCCACCCTCCTCAGCAGGGCCGACACCAAGCTGCTCAGGGCGCTGGCAACCGAGAGGCAAACCACCTTCCACATGTACCCCGACCGCGACGCGCCCGGAGAGAGGCTCTTCATGCAGCTAAAGGCTGCCTTGCCCTCGTTGGAACACCACCAGCTGCCGCCCACCTGCAAAGACTTTGCCGACTACTACATGTCTCAGCATTCAACACCCAGCCGCCCCGAAGGTGCATAAGCGCATAGATGCGCCCCCAATGGGCATAAGCGCATGGAAGCGCCCTGAAAGGGCATAAGCGCATAGCCCAGGGCAAGCGAAGCGACACCCTGGGTAGTAGCCATAGCGTTTTACATGCGCCCTGAAAGGGCAAAAGCATAGAACAATCGCTACCCCCCAAAAACCGCCCATTAGATTTTTCAACATTACAACACATTACCATGAACAAGTTTGTTATCCGACCCTACACCAAGAAGGAGCTCGCCCTACTCTACTTCCCCTACGTAACCGACTCGCACGCGGCGGTAAACCGACTCATGGCCTGGATAAACCGTTGCCAACCCTTGCTGTCGGCGCTCCATGCCGCGGGCTACCGCAAGACCACCAAGGTGCTCTCGCCACGAGAGGTGACCCTCATCGTAGACCACTTGGGCGAGCCATAAAACCATAACAAAGGGCTGCAATCATATCGAACCCGAATCGAATCCCGAATCGCATCGAATCCCAATCGAATCCCAATCGCATCGAAACGTATCAAATCGCATCGAAACGTATAGAAACGTATCGAAACGTATGATTGCCAACGCCCTTTGTTATATCTTTGCACATGTAAAACCCACCAACCCACCAACGCCACAGCCCTATGAGCCCACCACACACCAACGCCCATCGCCACCCGTATGACTCCAGCGCCCGCCGTTCGCCATCTCTCGCCTCGCCTCAGATGAGAGCAGCACACGTTAACGGGCATTAACGGGAACACGAAACCACACGTCGCACAGGCGCCGAGCCGAGAACGCCCAACAACCCCAATTTTCAGGACACAACCCATCAGACGATGAAGCTACGCCGAGCCTTATGAGACAACAAACACCTCTGGTGTTTTTGGAGACGAACACGAGATTCGTGAGATTGCAAACACCTCTGGTGTTTAGGAGACGAACACGAATCTACCGAATCTACCGAATGACAATCAACGTTAATATCCGTTAGTCATTACCTCCCGTTGGTCGGTGGGGCTACGCCGGGTCTCGTGAGATAACAAACGCCAGAAGCGATTCCTCTCAGTCGTCATTCGAGAGATTCCAAACGCCAGAGGCGTTTCTCTCAGCCGTCATTCGTAAGATTCGAGAGATTCGTGTTCTAAAAAAAAGACATCGCAGAGCCACGTGTTCTAAAAAAAAAGACATCGCAGAGCCACGTGTTCTAAATAAAACAACAAGCTATGAGCATCAAGTTCAAACCCACACAGATAGCCATGCCGCAAAGCCCCAACTACGGCAAGTGGTACGCCAAGATGGTGCCCACGGGCACGATAACCAGCAAGCAGTTGGCCGAGGAGGTGTCGCACGCCTCGACCGTCACCCAGTCGGACATGCTCGCCGTGCTCTGGTCGATCGCCGAGGTGATACGCCGCCACCTGCTCAACTCCGAGATCGTGCACGTCGACGGCCTGGGGTCGCTCCGCGTGGGCTTCCGCGCCCGCGCCAAGGACAGCCCCGACGACGTGGTGGCCGACGACATACACGGCCTGCGCATCGTGATGACCCCCGAGCGCACCTTCCAGCAAACGGGCGTGAGCCACAAGCAGGGACGCACCGGCCACTACACCGGAGAGCTCATACGCGGCGTGGAGCTGGCCAACATCAACGCGCCAACGGAGACAAAAAGCTACAGGTAAGAAGCGTCGTCATTCAGGATAACACCCTTCCCCGCACGCCCCCGTCGGGAGATTCACGCTCAGACGCGGTCGCTCGGCAAGGAAGAACAACAAATAGTTTTCTTACGCTCAGACGCGGTAACAACGAATTACCCGAATTTTCGAATTTTTTCAAATTGCGTTAGCCAAAATTCGTTCAAATTGGGAATCGTAAAACGATTACATCAATTCGTTAATTCGAGAAATTCGTTGTTGCGCCGTCTGAGGCTAAAAATGAAATTCATTCGGGGTGAGAGAGAGAGAAGAGAAAAATTATAACCAAATATATTTAATGTTTAACTAAAAATTTCAGGAGGACAAAACTATGAGTATTCGTTATCGCAAGTATCAGGAGAAGCGCGAAGGCAACAAGAACTACGGCAAGTGGTATGGCCGCGCCGTGCATCTCAACAACGTGACGACCAAGGAGCTGGCCGAGGAAATAGCCCACTCCACCACCGCAACCTACGCCGACACGCTCGCCGTGCTCAACGAGCTCTCTGTGGCGCTTCGCCGCCACTTGCTCAACTCTGACCGAGTGGAGATTGAGGGCATCGGAGCCTTCAAGGTGGGCATCAGGTCCGTGGCTGCCAACACCTCGGCCGACTTCGGCGCGCAGAACGTCAAGGGCTACAAGGTGCTCTACCAGCCCTTCAAGCGCTTCGTGGGCAACGGACAGGTCACCGACAAGAACCGCCGCGCCGGCAGCTACGTGATGTATCTGCTCGAGGGCGTGACCGCCAAGGAGGCGCCCAAGAACGTCGTGGTCGACTCGAAGGACGTTTCCGACCCCAAGGTGTAGCGACCGGAGCCGTGAACGAGCCATCGAAGCCGAGAGCAAGCCATCGGAGTAGAGAGCAAGCCATCGGAGTAATGAACCAACAAGCCAACAGGAGCCATGAACAAGGACAAGTGGAAGACCCTGCTCAACCTCATCGTGACCATCCTCACCGCCATAGCAGCCACGCTCACCACGCAGAGCTGCATGGGGGTGTAGGGGAAAGCGGAGGAGTCGAAGAGCCAAAGAGCCAAAGGGCCGAAGAGCCAAAGCGACATCGCCGAGCCTACATAGTTTGATTTTAGTAGCCAATACGTTCTCGTCAGAGAACCCATGAGGAAACGCCGGTTGCAGCGATTGCAATCGGCGCTTTTGTTTGATTCATCACCCCGAATGGCTTTCTCTTTTTAGCCTCAGACGGCATCTGCGCGCATCAGCGGGATCTGTGGGATCTGTGGGAGAATAAAAAAACGCACCCTTGTTACATTGTTTCATGTTACATGTTACAATAAGGTGGTTCCACATGTCGCATTCGTCACACCCTTGCCATTCTACCTCGCCCTAAGCCATCCGGACAGGCTATGTAGCATGGCGGCGTCGGACGGCGTAAACTCGAACGAGTAGAAAGGGGGCTTAACAAGAGCTGGTTTGCTCCTCTCAACTTATGGTGAGGAATGAATAGAGCAGCCTTATATGCATCTTGAATTATAGAGATAATTCCATACTTCCAAAGCGGGTCTTTTCAATCTGATGATTGGATCGATGAAATATAACCTCCCGTCTTCGTCGCATAGTACATTGTCGCTAAGATTTGAAATATCAGTTATCGCCAAGTATTCATTTCCATAGAAATACTTGTCTTCTTTGGCTAAGCCGAGATTGTTCCGAAGATAATCGTCTATCATTTGTTGAGTTGGCACTCTAAACATAGCCGAAATGTTTTTTTGCTGCAATACGATTCTGATACCTTTGATATCTTCTGATATTCCGATGAAGCGGTATCTGGTATTAGGGAATAACATGTTGTGTATCAGATGCTCGTAGATGATATCCTCCGGATGTGTCTGCTTCAAAGGAGCCTTGGAAAATGGAGATTTCATCTTGGTAAAGACACTTGCGTCTTTGCTTAAAAAGACAACACTCTCTCCTGTTGGAATCATCCGTTGGGTGCCGAATTTATTCCAATCAGCCTTATCTATATATAAGCCGTGCTTCTTGGCAATACCAATCAGCCGATTACATTCCGCTTCCTCAGCAGTTCGCGAGCTTTGCCTGATATTTCCATGTCGTTGAGCGGATACCCCAGTCTCAAACACTCGAATATCGCTTCGGTCGCTATCTGCCTGTACTTTTTGCTCACGTTCATAAGATATTCGAGAGCCGTTTGACCGCTTACCAAATATATAGTCGATAATTTTTCTTCCATAATTCTCCATTTTGGTGTTTTTGTGCAAATATACGCCAATTATTTTGAAACAGCCAATGATTTAGCGAGATTTATCCATATCATTTATTTGTGGTAAAATACGGTTCTTGAAATACGTATGGTTGGCGTCGCTTTGCCAAGAGGGTTTTACCGAAGGGTGTGCCACCTCCTCCATATACATTTATTGTTACATGTTACATTAAGGTGGTTCCACATGTCGCACGTTTCATAATGTTGAATGGTCCAAGGCGGGCTGAAGTCCAAGAATACGCATAGCCCAGTCAACCCAAGGCGGGCTGAAAGCCCAATGGCCTCCATAGCCCAGAGCTATGAACTTCTGCCCCTTCTAACGGCCCGTTCTGACTTCCACACATACAACTCTCCGCCTGCGAAAAATCTGTGCCATCTGCCGCGCCAAAGGCGCGATCTGTGGAAGCCCATCACCCCGAACGGCATCTGTGCAAATCCGTGAGATCTGTGGGAAAATAAAAACGTTACATTGTTACATGTTACATGTTACAATAAGGTGGTTCCACATGTCGCCATCCGCGGGGCGCGCCCCTACTGCTCCCGATGCCGTTCCACGAGGTCGGCCATGATCTTGCGGTCCGCCTCATCCACCTCGTATCGGTCGAGCAATGCCTTGTCGGCCGCCAACTGCTCGCGGACGGTTAACGTTTGGCGAGGCGCTGACTTGTTGGCCGCCATGCCGCCAGCCATGAGGCGCACAGCCTCATCGATGCGACCCTCAAACCAGCAGCAGTAGGCCGCGTTGACCGAATCGGTGGCCACACGCTTGTCCGACGCAAGGAGCGTGGTGTAGATGCTGTAAGCCTGCTGCGTGTTTTTCATCCACAGCTCGGCCCATGCCAACGCGCGCTTCACGTTGAGGTCGTCGGGATGCTCATAATGGAGCTTGAAGAGCATCTGCCGCGCCTCGTCGGCCTTGCCACAGTTGAGAAGTGAGACCGACAGGTAGAGGGCGCAGTTGCGGTTGTCGGGATGCAGCGCCAGCATAGCCCTGTAATGCTTGGCCGCCTCCTCAAAATGGGCCTGGTGGAAGCAAGCCTGCGCCAGGGAGCGGATGGCCTGCTCGTCGTGGGGCTGCATGCGCAGCAGCTGGCGGCAGGCCTTCTCTGCCTTGGCATACTGCTTGAAATGGAGGGCCACACAACCCTCCATGCGCAGGTCGTCGGCGTTCTGGGCATCGTAATAGGCCTGAAGAAGGGCCGACAACAACGCAAACTTCTTCTGCTTGAGCAAGAACAGCTGCATGTTGCGCGCCTCGTCGGCCATCGCGTGGGTGAAAAGCGGGGCAGACAAAAACACATGGTTCTCGTCGAACGGGTTGGCAAAACGCTTGCGGCCATCGTTCAACATGGCAAACCGATAAAGGTCTTGCAGGTATTTTCGGCGGATATAGGCCTTGCCCTGTGGGCCATCGCCTTCGGGCATGCCCGATTGCAGCTCGCCCTGCTCCATCATGTTGCGGAGGCTCTCGGGCAAACTGCTGAAGACCGATGAGACGCCAAGCGTAAAGCTATACTTGTCGGAGTCGCAGAAAGGTCCATGCAGCATGAGTTGCTTGATGAAGTTCGACTGCAACAAGCCTTGCGTAAGATGCTGCAGCTGTGGATGTTCCGTATAGAACGGCATAAACCAGTTGCAAAGCGTATAAAAGAAGGAGAAGCGCTTCATGTGGGAGAAGCCGCCAAAATAGATGTCGGCCCCACGCTTCTGCATATCAGAAATCTTTTGGAAACTCGCCTCGAGCTCCTCCATCTTCCTGTCGTCGTCGTCGGGGTGCAGAATATCCATCATAGGGTCCTCCTCTTTCTCCTTGATGCCAAACCGCGAAACCTCGAAGTTCTGGTTCTTCATGATGTTGGGCATGATGTCGTTGCGGAGCGTCTCTTGGTCGCGTGCCGCGTTCTGGCAGAACACCACCTGCTTCTGCAGTTGCAGCACCTCCTTGCGCACCTCGGGCTTGGCAAGGAGGTCGGCAACCCGCTCACCCACCTCAGGAAAGAGCGCGAACCCGTCGTTGCCAACGGCAAACACCCATCCCACGAGGGCCCGTTGGCGGATGGCCTCGTCGTCGGCCAGGGAGAACACCTCGGTCAGGGCGATGGCCTTTTGCGGATCGGGTACGTTGAGGGTGGCCATGGTGATGGCCGACACCAGCGTCAGCGCATCCATGGCGTCGATGGTGGGCGAAGAGAGCAAGCGCGCCATGTCGTGCGCCATGTCGGCGTTCCATTGGCTGGAAACCACAATGGCGTTAAACAGGTTGCGCATGAAGTTGAAATGCGCCTCATAGAGCTCCTTGGAGCGTTGCTGGCGCACCTGCTCCTCGTCTAACGAGAGCATGGCCACGTCCTGCACATGCTTCACCAGCTTCTGCTCGATGCCTGTTGGGTCGAGCTTGGTGCTGGCCGTGAGCCGAACCAACGGGGAGAAGAACGGGTCGTACTTACGCTCAACCTCCACCTCCATGTTGCGCAGCAACGACGACATGCCCCTCACCAAACGGCCGTAGAGCGCGTTGCGCTGAGGGTCCTTGAAGCCCTTGAGCATAAAGTCGGCCATGAGGCGATAATCGTTCTCAAACTCTTCCAGCGCCTCGCTGGAGAAAGCCCCTGGCGTTTGGCCCTGCAACAGCCGTATGCCCTGCAAAGCCTGCGCGAAGTCGTGGCTTTCCACAAGTTGCCCATGGAGGTTGGCTATTTGCTGAATGAGCTCCACCCCATCCTTTTGTTGTTGGTCGTTTACCGTCTGCATCGTTTTCCGAATCGTTACTTGGCACGCTCAAGGTCTGCCTGTCGTGGCGCCGAGGCGTGCGGATATTTCATATTGGGGAGGGCGTTGATGGTCTTCTCGTCGGCGCCCATGTATTTGGCGATGACCGGGGCGTAATGGCGCACCCCGTTCTTGTTGATAGAGTCGCACATCTGGTTGTACACCTTAATAAAAAGCGAGAGCTGGCGCTTTCGGTCGGCGTCCTTCATGGCTTTCTCGCTAAAGGCTATAACACCCAGCCTGATGTCCTTGCTCTTGGTGTCGAGCAGCACCGTGTTCTTCCACAGACGCGCCGTAGTGGCCTGGGGCTCAGGGAGCAGCATGGCGTCCATCTCGTTGTTGAGCAGCATGCGCAGCCTTGTTTGCACATCATTGACCTGTATGCGAAACACGTCGCCCTTGGGCTTCGCCTCCCGCACGGCCAAGTCGGCGAGATAGTCGGTGGCCGAGAAACGCGTCATGGCTATCATCTTCTCAGCCAGTTGGGCCACGCTTTTCACGCGCGCCGTGCGGTTGGCTACCAGTTGCCAGGAGGCGTTGGTGGCCGCCACATACTGAAGGGGCGTGCCCATGCGGCGCAACCTCTCGGTGCGAACCAAATCGGACACCACGCCCTCCACATAGCCGTTGGCAATGAGCGTGTCGCCATCTATCTGGGCGTTGCATTGGCGAAGGTGCACATCCACCCCCGCCTGCTTAAAGCAGCTGTCGGCAACGGCCACGAAAAGCGGCAGGCAGTCCATCGTGGGCGTGGTGGCTATCTTGAGGGCGGCCGAATCGGCGCGCAACAAGGCTTTGCGTTGTTCACGACTCAGCCTCCGCTGTTTCTTCACATCCGCGCCGCACGAGGCGAGCACGGCAAGGAGGGCTATTATCAAACACAACTTCATATTATTCATAATTGCAAAGTTACGAATAAAAATTTTGTAATACTGAGAAAAATATATTATTTTTGCCTAAAATTAATAGTGCTCATGGCAAAAGACAAGACGATGTTTGTGTGTTCCCATTGCGGATACGAGTCGGCCAAGTGGTTGGGCAAATGCCCCTCGTGCGGCCAATGGTCCACGTTTAAGGAGATAAAGGTTGCGGCCGACTATGGCACGGCAGCCGCCAAACAAGCGGCCCTGTCGGTAAGGCAAGGCAAGGCGGGCGGCGTGAGCGACCCGCGCCGCAACCATCCGGTGAAGCTCCACGACATCTCGCATGAGGCCGAGCCACGCATCGACACCCACGACGAGGAGCTCAACCGCGTGTTGGGCGGCGGCATCGTGCCAGGCAGCATCATCCTCTTGGGCGGCGAGCCCGGCATAGGAAAATCCACGCTGACCCTGCAAACCATCCTTAGCATGCCTGAGCGCAACATCCTGTATGTAAGCGGAGAGGAGAGCTCCCACCAAATAAAGATGAGGGCCGACCGACTGCGCCCCACCAGCGCACAGGGCGAGACGCCCAGGGGCGAGGTGTTCGTGCTTTGCGAAACATCGCTCGAGAACATCTTCGCCGAGATACAGGAGGTGCACCCAGAGCTGCTCATCGTAGACTCCATACAAACCATCGCCACCGACACCGTCGACTCGTCGCCCGGAAGCATCACCCAGGTGAGAGAGTGCGCGGCGGCCTTGCTGCGCTTCGCCAAGACCAGCGGCGTGCCCGTCATCCTCATAGGCCATATTAATAAGGAAGGCACATTGGCCGGACCGAAGATCCTGGAGCACATCGTCGACACGGTCATCCAGTTTGAGGGCGACCAACATTACATGTACCGCATCCTAAGAAGCATCAAGAACCGATTTGGAAGCACCTCCGAACTGGGCATCTACGAGATGGGGCAAGAGGGCCTGCGACAGGTGTCGAACCCCTCGGAGCTGCTGCTCACCGAAGACCACGAAGGCCTGTCGGGCATAGCCATCTCGTCGGCCATCGAAGGCGTGCGACCGTTCCTGGTGGAGACGCAAGCGCTCGTTTCCACAGCCGCCTACGGCACGCCACAGCGCTCGGCCACAGGGTTCGACCAGCGAAGGCTCAACATGCTGCTGGCCGTGCTGGAGAAGCGCGTGGGATTTAAGCTCATACAGAAAGACGTGTTCCTGAACATCGCGGGAGGCCTGCGCGTGACCGACATGGCCATGGACCTCAGCGTCATAGCCGCCGTGCTCTCGAGCAACGTCGACACGCCCATCGAGGCGGGATGGTGCATGGCGGGCGAAGTGGGATTGAGCGGTGAAGTGCGCCCCGTGAGT
>OBLI01002420.1_pt1 | contig 15970 bp, 26 predicted proteins | sample 1519701 | NCBI WGS metagenome assembly OBLI01 (sample SAMEA3663005, study PRJEB22513) | pig gut metagenome | biome: pig gut; feature: pig-associated habitat; material: faeces | place: France | collected 2012 | reverse complement strand
TATAATCTTTTACCCAATTTCCTGTCATTGTTTTATCATCAATTTCCATTGAATGGGCTTTACCTTCATCAATAACACTTTGACATTCAGGATATTGATATGTCCAAAGATAACCTTCTGTCATTAGATATTCTCTAATTATTGAACCATTTATTTCATCATAATCTTCAAACTTTTGAAACCAGACCCTTGCATCCGTAGGAATAAAACCATAAGGTCTAGTAGTGCATTCTTTTTTAATACCATCATGGTCAATAATAACTCTTTTGCCATGATCTCCAAAATCTTGCTTTTCTGCATTATAAGTTCCAACAATAGGAGTTCCACGAAGTGTGGTAGACATTTCCTGTAAGATTTCTTTTGAAAAATAAGTTTTATTTCGATTTTCTCCTACGTAAAGAACTTTTATTTCACATTTAGATATTAAAGGGTTAATATCCAATGGTTTCAAATTTATAAATTCTGGAGCATCAATAGTAGCAACAGATTGGTACATTACTATTTCTCCTTTCTATAAATCTTCTATATTATATTAAAAGAACAGCTATGCATTTTGAAAAATCTGACCAAGATATAGAGAAAGTATTAAGACATACTTTCTCTATTCTGTAAAGTTTTATCAGATTTTTTATCATCATCTAATTCTTTTCTACCTACTTGTTTTTCTTCTATTTTAGGTACTGCACCTTTAGAATTATTAACTTGGTTTAATGCATCTGCATTCATTGTAGAAGACATCATAGGTGGGATAAATAAGTTAACCAAATCTAATACTTCTGTCTCAAAATGCGCGGTCGCGAGTATGCTACTCTGACTCTGGCCGAGTGCAATCTGCGGAAGCATCTTAGAATAGCCAAGCTGAGTTTGTTCTTTATAAAGTTTAGACAATTCTTTATAATTATAAATTGTTGTAGTTAATAACTGTACTTTATAAACAACTTTTTTAGGCGTTGCATTAAAAGGATCAAGTAAGCTATTTAAGAAATCTTCAAATTGAAGCAATAAATTATACATTGTAGCTTCATCATTCATAATAGATTTTTCCAAAGCTGTATTACCTGTTGTATTAAACAAGTTTAATGACATACCTGCTTCATTATATACCTGTCTTTCAATACGCTCTAAGTCATCAGTCTTAGTTGCACTATCTTCAGCCATGTCCGCCACTTCGACGTCCGCGAATGTAGTTAATACTTTGATACCAATCGCATCAGCTAACATTTTTACTGCATTATTATGAAGCTGTTGTGCTTCATCCATATCAAATATTAAATCTCCATTTTTATCAAATGGCATTTTTTGAATAACAATTTTTAATAACTTTTGTAAAGTTCTTTGCTTATCAATAGCTTGCGCTTCATCTAAATCTATAAGCAATGGAATTACTGCAATAAAAGGTGGATAATCTTCTCCATTTACAGTAAATTTAACTGTCATTTTTGGGTCTAATAAATACCAACCACTAGTATCTCCAAAGAATTGCGGAGGAAGCTTTCCTTTTTTATAAAGAACATATCCTTTTTGAAACTCTTTTGGAAATAATTTTAAAATAGCCATTCTTTGTGCAACAGTTCCAAATTTATCATCAAAATATCTCATATTAAACTCAACCGCAGGCTGATCTCCATAGTTGAATCTTGAACGACAATAATCTTGAGGTAACTCTTGTAAAACTATTTTTTTAGCTGTTGGAACTTTATACCCATAATAGCAACCATTTAATAAAGTTTTTAATGCAATTTCACCTAAAGTTTTCTTAACTCCAAAATTATCTAATGTAGATAAAACATTATCAAAATTAGTAATTAGCTTTTCATTCTTATATTTTTTATCTTTAACATATGGAGTTACATACCAATCATATCTATACAAGAATGCCATATATCTGACAATTCTTGCATAAATACCGCTTGTACGATAAAAGAAATTAGAAATTTCTCTCATGGTTTTTAGGTCATAATTATCAATAGCTCTAAGCACCGAGCACTTATCTGCTAATCTTGGATTAGTTTTTCTTAAATCTCCTAATTTAAAAACTGCATCATCCAATGTCTTAACTCCAACTCTAATAGAATTAAAATCTACTGCTGGAGCTTCTTTAATAACTGGTCTATTAGAATAACTAATTTTTTGGTCGGTATCCATATCAAATCTTTTATTTGAATCATTTGGTATCGCAAAAACCATAAGATACCTCCTTTATCTAAAATAATTATACTAAAAATTTCGGATTTTGTCAAATTTATCTAAAATAAATTTACCATCCATTGGCTGCTTTCATTATATAATCATAATTCATAATATGCTCATCCCAATATGGTATTGCAATTAAAGTAATATTATGTAGTTTACAATATTTCCTTTTTTGCGCATCATTATACTTTTGTTTATTTAAACCTGACACTCCACCAAATTTACTTTTTGGTTCATAATGTTGGATTCCTTGAAATTCAATTAAAAAGTCAAGGTCTCCATTATCATCAAAAACTGCAAAATCAAAACGAAGCGGTCTTCCGCTTGAACTCACCAAGTCAGGGAAAGTATATTCCTCCTGATAGTCTAAGCCCGCAGCATCTAAAATTTCACAAATTTTAATTTCTCCTCTTGAACTCTTCATAAATTTCACATCCTTTACTTATATATTTTAAATTCAATCTTTTCATTTTAATAATTCTTGACCTAACTATAAAACATCATATTAGCAAAATTTCTAGAACCACGTTTTTTTCTTTTTGCTTCTTCTTTTTTGATATATAACAAACCATATTCAAAAGCAGAGAATTTATCCTTTTTAATTGTTTTTGTACTTTGTTTAAGAATTGTATTAACGCCTTCATTTTCTTCAACCAAATTCATCATTTGATCTCTTAAAACAGAAGTTAAAACAAAAGGTTTTAATTTTTCATTTCTTTGATCTATTGACATATTTTGGCCCATCTTAGTCTCCATTAACTTCATTTTAGCTTCACGTTCGTCAATTAAAAGTTTTATTTTACCACTACTTAATTGTGTTTGAGCATAAGTATGAGCTTCTGTATTAACAGGAGCATTAGCCTTAATAAGATACATAGCATCACGTTCCATATCATCAGTTCTAAATTTTTTATATTCTTGTCCAGCTTCTTCATATGTTCCGCCTTCAACACCAAAAGGAGGTAATGTTTCACCAGTTTCTGGATCTATTTGACTCTTAACCATATAATCAACAAGACCAACACCAAGACCATTTGCATCAATAGCGCAACATCTAGCTTTATATCTATAAAATAATCTTTTAATATAAATAGCTTGTGTTTCAAAATGTTCTGCTTCATAAGTATAAATATTTACTAAACTCTTAATTGCCGAGCCTTGAACTTGTGGAGTAACTTTAAATACCATAACTTCAGTTGTACATCCTATACGACCAACATCTATACCTAATACATAATAAGCTGATTTAGAGCTACGTCCGCTCCATTCGTATTCTGGTTGATTAAGTTCTCTATGTTTATCAAATATCTGCGCACTAAAATATGCATTTTCCGCATCACCGCTCCAAACAGAACAATATTCTCTTTCAAATGATGCTTCGTTAAATGTACCTGACATTTTTAATTCTTCTACAAAATCTTCATTTAAAAGTCCTTCTGTAACAGGAGTCTCATAAGTTCCGCCCAAAATCATTGTTTTATCAGGTTCAATAATTGATTCTACTAAAAGCTCACATAATTTATCATAAGCAAATGAATTTTTATATCCAGCAGTTGTAATATAAATCTGACTCTTATTAACAACTTCTCCAGGTACACGAGAACCATCTGGAAGCCGCCTATCTACGTTTGTAGTAGGAATAATAATTTCGTTAAGCGCAGTCTGATCAATAAGAACACACTCCTCCATAAGTCCACCTGTTCGACGTTGACCTCTGGAACTTTCTCTTGCTGCAAGGATATCTATCTTAGATCCATTTTTAAAAATATATTTTACATTATCTTTGGTTTTAGTAGAGACACCTCTATCCCAGTTAATTTCATTGTTAAGTGCAGGAATCAGCCTACATATCTCCTCTATTTTAGCTACTGTGATACTAGCAGCCTGCTCTTTTCCGCCCGTAGTAACGAACAATTCTGAACCGGGATATAATATACATCTAAGCATAAGAACCATCATCGAAAGAAATGACTTCGAATAAGCTCTGGGGAATGTGGCATACACTTTGCGGTGCCGCATTACAACTCTAATAAAAACTCTCTGATAAAAATAGAAATGGAAAGTGCTATCTGGCCCCTTTATAAAATCTACAAAGAGGTCAGGGTACTTTCTATAAAAAGATATAGTATATCTGATTTCATCGATATGTTCATTGATTCGTTCTTCTGACATTCCTATTTTTTTATTTTTTGAGCCAGAGAGGTCTAATAAGCTTTGTAAACTCAATAGTCTTCCTCCTCTCCTAACTCAGATTCTAGAAGAACTCTATCTTCTTCAATTTGCTGTGCAACATTTTCTCTATATTCAACAGTAGCATCATCATCAAGCTCAATATGATCAAGTCCTTTAGCTTTAGCAGCCTCTTTAGCAGCACGCTGTTCATCAGCACGCTCTCTTTTTTTAATGTATTCTTCAATCTGTTGAGCAAGACCAGAATCTGAAGTGATAAGATTTCTTGTATAAGCCTGTAAGTCATCAATTACCTTATCTACAATATCTAGAGGTGTATCAATAACATATTCTGGAATTGCACCTTTTGTTTTTTCACAATAAGCTACTAATTCACCAATAGCATCAAACTGTTTAGTTTTTTCATCTTTATTCTGAGCCGCAGTAAATTTACTAGATTTCATTTGCGCATCATAGACTTTACTTAATTTTTGATAAGTATCAAAATCTCCAATATCAAGAGCTTGATCCATTTTAAGCGAAGTCTTACAAATAAACATTAAAGTCTTATCGGTTGCCGCATCTTGAATATCAAATGAATTTTGAAAATCATTATACATCTTTTCAAGTGCAACCCAATCCGCAGCAGAGTACATTTTACCCCATTTCATAGCAAGATAAACTTTATCCTCTGTTGTTAAATCAGCACCTACATCTATTAACTCTACATCTTGCGGGAAGCCGCCTCCGACTTCTTTAATCTGGCCACTGATTTGCTCAAATCTAGGTTCTGGAGCAGTAGTTTGAATATACGTTTTATATTGAGCTTCTGAAATTTCTCCATTTTCATAAGCTTCTTTGATATGCTCTTGTTCTTCTTCAGTTCCAGCTGAACCGCCCATCATCTGGAGCCGCACATTAGCTTCTTGATTCAATCTATCTGAATCCGCCCAAGTGTAATTCTTAAACTGTTTTAATTTCATTTTAGAAATATATTTACCAATTACACTTAAACCAGTCATCTTATGAGGATCTTTAGCATAAGCTCTATCTCTTAAAATATTCCATTCAGATTCAATATAAGGAAGATCAAATTTTTCAAGAATCCATAAGAATGTTTCTGGATCCCAGTTATCAATGTGCATTGTTAAGCAATCTTTACAAAGTTCACATTTCGCACCATCTTTATAAGTATAAAATTTTGTATCAGCAAGTGTTCTTTTGCATTTTATACATGTACATTTTTCCGATACAGCCATTTATATTCACCTTCTTTTTTACTTTTTGTTTCTACAAGATTTACAAATAGAATACCATCCATCTCTACTTGTCTTATTCTTTGCAAAAAAGTAGCTGTGACCTAATTTAATTTGACCGCATCTTGAACATCTTTTCCAATATCCTTTTTCTTCTTCAGTATAATGCCAAATAAGCCAATCCATTTTAGCTTGTTCAGATAACATTTTAGGGATTTTATTTCGCCAAAGAGAAGAGATATACTCAACAGAATGTTTAATTTCAAATTCTTCATATAACAAATCTTGAATTTCCGCATTTTGTTTACCATCTATTTTATATATTACTAATTTATAATATAAAGGGAATTTTTCTTTAAAAGTTCTTTCTACTAAATCATCTAAATCAACCATCATCCATCTTAAATCACTTCCAAAATTTTCATATGTTTCTTCTTTTATTTTTGAATAATTACATAACAAGAGAGAAACATGAAAAGGATTGATTAAAGTAATCAGACCATCGCTATAAATCTCACCTGTATCTGGGTCAATCTGAATTTTTTCATGCAAATCTACCCGGGATATTGATTTAACTAAATTTGTGCTATACATTGGTCTGCGGTAAACTTCTTTTAAAACATATTGGTCTTTTCTCATTTCAATAAGTTGCTTTTTTAAGAGATACGCGCGCTTGCCGGTAGCTGTACTAGCCTGCTTTTCTATCCGCTCTATACTCTCGCGAAGTTCTCTCAAACCGGGCACTTCCGCGATATCTTGTTCAGTAATTTCATACTTAGGTCTATAGATAATATTCTTATCATTGGCAATCATATTATAAATGCCATCTTCACCATTTTCAAGTTTTCCAATAAGTCCTTCAAAAGATGTCTCTCTATCATTAACTGTTTTCATTCTATTGTCTGTTAATAATGAACTTTTTTCACCTTGTTTATTTTGTTTTCTATCTTCTTTATTTGCTGCTAATATTATATAATCTGCTAATTTTTCTAAGTATGTTGAGTTCAATCTTTCAGGAGGAGTATTGGCTATTATTTTTTTGACATGCTCTGTTCGCTCTTGTGATGATTCAAGCGAAAAGTCCATTTTTATGTAATTTTGCTCCATGTCACTTCTCCTTTCTGTTCTTAATCACATTATACCAAAATTTTTTAGCCTTGTCAATATTTAATTGGAATTATTAAAAATTTTATGGTATAATATTTATAGTAGATAAAATAGAGAGGTAGAAAGATGATTGATATTAATAAAATAGAACTTATACAAAAACGCACTAAAAAGAGATTTCTTAGACAACAAAAGAAGTATATTAAAATTATAAACAAAGAAATAAAGTACAACGCCAAGCATGGTAAAAGTTACATAGAAGTATCTTTATCAGAACCTTTTGTTAATTCAAATTTTGTAGATAAAATTGTAAAGATGTATGAAGAACGAGGTTTTGAAGTTGAAAAATGTGAAAGAGCTTTTTATGTAGAATACCTTTTAATAACATGGACAAGAATGGAGGACTTTTAATGAGATTAAGAAAAAATTTTATGCCTAAACCAAGTACAATAATTAAAAAAGGTATTCATCAAGCCATATGGGGAGGGCATGATTTAGATAGATGTGGAGAAAAATATTTCGGTTATGAACCAGATTATAAGAAAAGGAAGATCATGAAATGAGTAAAGATAGACAGAAAGGTGATAATTTTGGATCAGCTAATTGGAACTAGAGAAGCAATGGAAAAACAAGTACAGGAAAACTGATTCATATAGAAGACTAATAAATAAGATTTATACTTACGTTTGTCCTACGTGTGGAAATGCATGTCTAGAAAGATGGGCGAATGAACGTCAAGAAACAATGTATTGTTAGATTACAATGGTGAGATTCCGTCTTTTGAAATTAAAATAACTTTTGGAGAGAGCTCGTTTTTTGAAATCAAAATAACTTTTGGAGAGGGAATTGTCGAGGAAAGTTAGGCTAGACTAACTCACCAAATTCAATCCCGAGATACACCCGCCCATCATATCTCAGATTCATTATACCATACTATGCGTAGTTTGTCAAGCACTAATTTTTACATAATCACTAGTTAGGCGGGGCAAACACTTTAGTGCGTTAAAGTATTGAAGCGCGCAACAAAATGATAAAAAGAAGTAAAGAAAATGATAAAAATTTTTTTACAAAAACACTTGACAAACAACAACAAAAGGCTTATAATAAGTATAAAGATAAGGAAAGGAAAGCCAAAAGGCTAAAGGTAAAAAATTATGGAGTTCAGAATGTATCAGAATATTGAGGGCGTTGAGTTTGAGGTTATGGGTGACATGGTTCTCTTCCACACAGAGAACGAAGCACAGATTACAGGACTTGAGTATTTCGCTGAGAAGTACAATGTGTCGATCGAGGTTCGCGAGGATGGCTGGACAGAGGTTATTGGTGATACAACTTCACTTTTCTATTTCGTTTGTGGGTTGGGTAGAATGACAATCAATAACAACTTGTAGAAGTAAAAATAAGGCAAGGGCGCAAGTCCTTGCCTTTAATAGTGCTTGACGCTTTAGTGCGTTAAAGTGTTAAAGTACTAAAAAGAGTACAATTTATTTATAAAAAAAGCTTGACAAACAACAACAAAAGGCTTATAATAAGTATAAAGATAAGGAAAGGAAAGCCAAAGGCTTAAAGGTAAACAACTATGAATAAAACAACACTTGCATACTTCACAATCGAGGATAACTATTTCGTATTCACAAGAACAAATTACTTTGATGATAACACAAAGTCGATCGAGAGAGCAAAGGCTGAAAAGGAACTTGCAAGACTTCAGGCAATCAACACAGACAGACATCTGAAGATTGTTACAAGATATGATGTGATTACAATGTAGAAAGAAGGCTAAAAGCCTTCTTTTTTTTGTTCGTTCTGAATCGAACACTTGGTCTGGTGTCCGAACTATTATAGCACATTACTAGCCAACTTGTCAAGAGGAAAAATGTAAAAAAATAAAAAAAATATCTTTCCTAAAATAGGTAAAGAATTTAATAAAAAACGCAAGCAAATTGTACAAATCTATCTAATAAAGTAGTATTATAATACTTGTAAGGAACACAAGGAAAGGAAACAAAAAAACATGAGTTTAATTGAAAGAATTGAGGAAGCTATCGAGAACAAAGACACAAGCACACTTGCATTACTGCTTGTGGATTGGGACAACAACAGAATGGTAAATTAGAAAGGAATAAACAATGAAAGAGTTTTTTAGTATCACAGAAAAGAAGTATGTTTTTGAGGTTGCGGATTTGACTACAATTATTACAATTTTGAATGTCTTATTTGTGGTGTGCGGTTTCGCGTGGGCGCCTTGGCTTGGCATTGTAAATTGCAGTGTTTGGCTTGTATTGAATGTAAAAGCAAGAGCGCATGTAAATAGTTATGTAACACAGATTGCACTCATTGTATTAAATATTTATTTTTTAACTTTATAAAAAAAAATACTTGACAAGTAAAGAATAATCTGTTATACTTAATACATAAGGTAAAGGAAAGGAAGCCAAAAGGCTAAAGGTAAAAAATTATGGAAAAGATCTTGGAAATGATTAAAGCAATGGGAGAAGATGTATATGATTACAAGGTATCAGAGGGATGTATCGAAGTTACTATTGATGATTTTGAGGGTTTTGATGATGATTGGGCAGAGATTACACGTGACTATGAGAATCCAGAAGCTGTTGATGCTTTTGAGGAGTATGTAGCAAAGCATGAATCAGAGTTTGATTTTGAAATCTATGTTGATTATACTTCATCAGACATCTAATAAAAAGAGCTTAGGCTCTTTTTTATTGTAGCTAACACTTTAGTGCGTTAAAGCGTTATAGTTTACTGCATTAAAGCGACTTCCGCAATCATCGAACACCTGGTCTGCTGCCCGAAAAATTATACCACAGGTGACCGCACTTTGTCAAGAGAAAATTTGCACAAATTTACAAGTTTTTTCAATCCCGAAATTGTGCAATTTTTTTATAAAAAACTATTGACTTTTGTTACCTAAAGTAGTATTATAATACTTGTAAGGAACAGAAACAGCACGATAGCTGAAAACAGAAACTTATAAAAAAGGTGTTGACAAGTTCAACAAGATGTGCTATAATAAGTACATAATAAAGAAAAGGAAAGAGGTAAAAAATTATGAAAATGGTTATTGTTAAGATTGGTGGAGTTGTTGTTGACAAGGATTGCTACTCACTTGCGAAGATTCGTGAGATTGAGAAAGCTGGATTCACGGTTGAGAGTGTCAAGTAGGCACTCTCCATAGGGTTTGAAAATTTGATTGTTTGAAAGGAAAGAGGTAAAAATTATGGAACTTTTTGTTATATATGAACATGAGAATATGATTGGTATTGCTGATAGTTATGAGAGTGCAATTCAGCATCTCATTGATGAAGGGTGGTTGACTGATGATATTGAGTTTTGGAACCCTGAGAAGGGCAAGACATATCATCCACTCAAGAGAAAGCTTAATAAGGTTAAGACCTGGAGCGTTGAAACTTTCAATGATTTCTTTAAGAATACTGGCTTCGAGTATCGTATCGACGTAACTACTTTGATTTCAAAGTAGTTACATAAAATTTTAGAAAAGGGGTTGACAAAAGCAAGAATATATGATACAATATAGGTACAAACAAAAGATAGGAAGAGATAGAGGCTCACCACTCAGTTGACAGGTTATCTAATAGGTGGTCGGTTGACTGAGGAGCCGAAGCCTTCCATACGGATTTAAAAAATAGTTGTTGACAAATAATAATAAATATGATATAATAAATATAGAAATAAGGGATATGCTGGCGCATATGAAACAAGAGTTCGATTCTCTTCTATCTCAAGCAAGGCGAACCTAGGAATGACCTTTTGCAAATAGAATGGCTAGGATATAATAAAGGAAAGAGGTAAAGAATATGAAGTATATGGAGAAAAAAGAAAAGATTTTGTTTGTTGTAGTTTGTGTGGTTCTTGCAGTTTTGATTATTTATGCTTTTGTTTCCATGTTTATGGAATACAATCATGGTGTTTGTCCTACTTGTGGCGTAAAGTATGAACTTTCAGCAGTTGGAGAAGATTTTATGAAATATTTTACTTGTCCTAAATGTAAAAATGTTGTAAAATATATTTTTTAATTAAGTATTGACAAACAATAGAAAGTATGCTATAATAAAGAAAAGTTAAGGAAAAGAGGTAAAGAATATGACAATAGGAATTTTTAAAAATGGACGTGTTGATTGGTTTTATAAGTGTACTGATATTGAAGTAACAAACGACTTTATCAGATTTAAAAAGAACAATAGTAAAGATATACTTTGTTTCTTCTTTCGCAATATTGAGGGGTACACTATTGAGGAGGTATAACATATGGAAATTATAATTGCTTTTGGTTGCGGATGTGCGTTTATTATACCGCCATTGATTGCGGCAAGTATCAGCGATGCAGTTCAGCGCAAGAGAAAACGCAACGAAGTTTTGAAAAAATTTGGAATTAAGCCTTGACAAAATAGTCAAGGCATGATATAATGAATATATAATAAAGGAAAGGAAGTAAAGAGTATGCAAGTTACAAAAAAAATTACAGTTGATAAAAGAGAGCGTGAAGTTATTGGCGAGTTTTTTAGTATGTGTAATGGAGATTTGTATTTACCTGAAGAAGATATGGGGAGTTTGATTAGAGCAATTTTTACGGGTTGCAAAGACTTTGAAGTAGGAGACGAACTGTATGATATTGAATACACAGATTAGGGGCTATATAGTCCCTAATTTTTTTATAACAAAAGCTTGACATATCGCGGCAGTTGTGATATAATGAAATTTTAAGATAAAAATACCCTAGAAAAAATTTTTCATTTTTCTCTTGACAAATTGAATGAAATATGATATACTGGGCGGGCCGCGCACCATCGCCGCGGGCCGCAATATTATACCACATATGACTCAGGTTTGTCAAGACTAATTTTCAAAAAAGTTATCCACAATTTGCTATCCCGAAATTGTGGATAACTTTGTGGATAACTCCTATTGACAAATAGGATTCTATGCGGTATAATGTGTACATAAGGTAAAGGAAGGGCGGTTGATGGTATGATGGTATTTGAGGTTATGGGGTACACGATAGTTGGGTATGGGTATCACTGGACAGTCACCCGCAATGGTGTATGTATTGGAACATATTGTGATACATGGGTAAATATTAGAAACGCAATTATTTTGAAAAAAATCAAATAAGGGGTTGACAAATACCCCTAAACATGATATAATCAGTATAGAAAGTGAAAGAGAGGTAATAAGTTATGCAGATTGAAACAAAGAAGAAGATTGTTGATTGGTTGATGGCTAGACCTAAGATGGCTATGGCGTACATGGTTACTACTGCTCCATTTTACGCTCTTGTTATGGGAAAGAGAGCGTTTACAGATGCACGTGAGTTTTGTAAGTGTATGAAGGGGGTTGAGTAGAAATGAAAATTAAGATTGAAAAACAGCCTCAGCTTATGCCGAAGTACAATCCTTTTCAGACCGGATACGGAATACAGGAATCCGCAAGATATAAGAAAAAAGGGCGGAACGCTGAAAAAATGAGAAAAGAATTGAAAAATTACTATTGACAAACAATAGAAGATATGTTATAATAAATATATAATAAAGAAAGAAAGAGGTAATGATTATGGAAAAAGGTGGAATTAGTTTTAGCAGTTTGTTGTTTATTGTTCTTTTGGTTTTGAAGTTGGTAAAAGTAATTTCAATATCATGGGTTTGGGTGTTTGCCCCTTTGTGGATTCCATTGGGTATTGCGCTTGTAATCCTTATTATTGCAACAATTATTGGAAAGCATTAGAAAGAGAGGTAATAATTATGAGAGAAGTTATTTATAAGGTAACAAAGCCAGGACGCGTAGGATTTGCAAAACGTAGAACCCTCGAACATGCACAGAGAACTGCACAAGATATTCATGGAGAATACAGAGCGATTCTTGTAAACCCTGAGATTGCAACAAAGACTCTGATTGCGGCTTCGCCTATGCGCCAGCGCATGATTGAACAGTTTGGAAGAGTCCACCCTAGTTTGAAAAATAGGGTTGACAAGTAGGACATAGTGTGATATAATCAATATATAAAGTAAAGGAAAGAGGTAAAAAATTATGGAACTTAGAAAAAATGGATGTCTTAATATTCTTAGAATCACAGAAAAAGAAAGAGAAGTATTCCGAGATTTTAGTTCAGCACTTGATAGTCATTATGTTATAAATACAAATGAACTGTTAGAAACTATTTATAGTAAAACTTGTTTTTTTACAGATAAAAAAGCTGGATTTGGTATTCAGTACATAGGAGATGTACAACCAAAAAGTAGTGACGGATACCCTGATGTCATGTACATTACAGATTTTGAAAGAAAAGTTTTGAATGACTTTTGGGAACTTTGCCCTATTTTGAATATTAAAGATTCTTATAGCGCAATTTCTGCTTTAGCATTAAAAGAGTCTTGCTATTCAGAACATGCTTGTGATTTTAATATTGAAGTTGTAGACATTATAACCACAAGATTTATTGAAAATGGAAGGGATGTTGCAAATCTTATGATGGATTTCCTTGCCTACTATAAAATTACAAAAAAAGCAAATAAAGATGGTAAGATGCCATCAAAAAAGAAAATCAAAGAAATTGAAGAATCTGTCCGGTCTGTTTTTAATGAATACTGCGAAACAGAAAATATTAAATGTTTTAGAATAAAAAGGGTTGACAAGTAGTCAACCCTATGGTATAATAGATATAGAAAGTGAGGTAAGAAAATTCATTATCGACTTAAAAAATAATGGTTAAAAACCATTATTTTTTTTTGAAATTAAACTTGACAAAGTTCCTTTGATATGATATAATGGCGGCGCGCTTGCGGTTGGGGCGCGCCGAAATATTATACCATAGGTAGCCGCAGTTTGTCAAGACTAATTTTCAAAAAAATTGCACAAAAATTTTTCTCCCGAATTGTGCAATTTTTACGAAAAGAATCTGATAAAAAACGCAAGAAAATTGTATCAATCAATGCTTAAAGGTGGTATTATAGTATTTGTAAGGAAGAGATAACAGCATGAGAGCTGAAAACAACTTCCTAAAGAAAATAAAAAAAATGCTTGACAAAGCAAATTAAATGTGTTATACTTAATACATAAAGTAAAGGAAAGAGGTAATCAAAATGGAAAAGAAGATTGACAGAAGAATTAAGTACAGAGCAGTTGTTGATACAGAGACTTGTCCTATTGACAAAGACTTGACAGATGTAGTTCCTAGCAATATGTGGACATATGATTTCGGTTTCGCAATCGTAGATAAGAATGGCAACGTATATGAATCATATAGCTTTGTCAATGCGGATATTTTTATCGGAGAGCGTGAGTTGATGAAATCTGCCTATTATGCTAACAAGATTCCGCAGTATTGGGAAGATATCAAAGCAGGCAAGCGCACCCTTGCAACATTCTACAATATTAGAAAGAAATTCTTTGAAGTGTGCGAAGAATACGGAGTGGAAGAAATTTACGCCCACAATATGCGGTTCGATCATGGAACTTTGAATACAACAGAAAGATGGTTGACAAAGTCAAAATACCGCTACTTTTTCCCATCAAAGTATGTTATTTGTGACACTTTGAAGATGGCAAGGGATGTTATCTTGAAAATGCCAACATATAAAAGATTTTGTGCTGAAAATGGTTATGTCACAAAAAATGGACAACCAAGAGCAACCGCTGAAATCCTTTATAGATTCATTAAAAAGGATAATGATTTTGTAGAAAGTCACACGGCACTTGAGGATGTCTTAATCGAAAAAGAAATTCTTGCCTATTGTTTCAAGCAACACAAAAAAATGCGTCGGCTCTTGTGGGAAAATTAAAATTCCCACTTGACAAACCGCCTAAAGTGTGGTAATATATAATAGAAGAAAGAAAGGAGAAGAAAGGTATGAAAACAAGAGCGCAGTTGATAAAGGAAATCATGGCGGACTTTGAAAAAGATGGCGAACCAGTAACCGAAGAAGAAGCTGGCGAGATTGCCGATTTGGAAATCAAAGCCAAGAAAAACAATGTCAAACATTATGAGCGTAGCACAAAGCCACGAGATAAGCCAACAAGAGAAAGAAAGATTGATACCGAAAAGCTAGAAATTTTAGAAGAGCTACAAGCCGCCCTTGAATTGTGCGGGATTACCGCTACGAGGGAGCGAGAGGTTGCGCTACATTTTGGAGATTATGAGTTGAAACTCATTAGACATAAAAAAGTAGTTGACAAACAATAAAAAATTTGATATAATAATTATAGAAAGTGAGGGAAGGAAAAAATGAGAAGTCCACCGAAAAAAATAAAAATAAAAAAAATAGTTGACAAAATAAAAAAAGTATGATATAATAAATATATAATAAAGAAAGAAAGAGGTAGATAGTTATGGAAAAGAAGATTACACAGAAGGACATGTTCAATGAGGTTATCGCACTTGCTACTGCAAATGGCAGAGAGGACATTGTGAAGTTTGCCGAGGAAAGAATCGCGGCACTCGATAAGAAGTCCGCAAACCGCAAGCCATCGAAGAATCAGACGGCAAACGAGGAAATTAAGGCTGAAATCCTGGAGTTCCTCGAGGGTTCGGATGGAAATACTTGTACCGAAATTAAGGATGGTCTTTCCGGTGACTACTCACTCAATAAGATTGTCGCACTTATGACACAGTTGTCTGGCGGTGCAAAGCCGAAGGATGGTGTTGAGTACCCAGTAGTTAGATTTTCCGAAGGTAAGGTGGTTAAGTTCCGCCTTGCCTAGGCAGTAAAAAATATCAAAAAGGGGTTGACAACCTCAACCCCTTTTGATATAATAATTATGTAGTCAAGGTTAGGGATACTCGGTAACGAACTGTAAAAAACCCTACAATGTAGAGTATCCTTGACTACATAATTATTATTTCAAAAGGGGTTGACAAACAAGCCCCTTTATGATAAAATAGGCGTGTGGCTCAATGGTACAGCATCGGTCTCCAAAACCGAGATTTACAGGTTCGAATCCTGTCGCGCCTGCTAATACAGAAAAAAATTGTTACCTCCTTTCCTTGGGTGCGAGAAATCGCACCCTATTTTTTTTGAAAAAAGTGCTTGACAAAAGTTGATTTTTGTGTTATAATGGGCGGCGCGCCATGGGTCGCAGCGCGCCGAACTTCCAGTATATCATAGTCCCGGCTTTTTGTCAAGAGTTTTTTTGAAAAAATTTTTTTATTTTTTTATCCCAAAATGCTTGACAAATTAAAATCTATCCTGTATAATGTGTATATAAGGTAAAGG
>OBLI01002418.1_pt1 | contig 15981 bp, 12 predicted proteins | sample 1519701 | NCBI WGS metagenome assembly OBLI01 (sample SAMEA3663005, study PRJEB22513) | pig gut metagenome | biome: pig gut; feature: pig-associated habitat; material: faeces | place: France | collected 2012 | reverse complement strand
CCACCCCGCCGAAAATAGATGCTACGTAAATTCTTCAATCAACCAGACGCAGACCTGAACCATATGCTTGCCGCGGTATCTGAAGCACCTCCTCAAGAGTCTATTTTTTGACAAAGGGGGCTTGTCCATGATAAGCCGAAAGCCACACTTCTGTCTTTCGGAAAGTTAGGGGTGTAGTCTTAGGGTTTAGCGGACAGTAATATTTCCAATACGATAAAGCGCTGCGCAGTGACCGAAACGGGAAAGACGGGGTACCGTGCCATAACGGCCACGTGGCAGCGGGGGCGCGGCGGCAAACGGAGGCGATGTAAAATGTGCGGCAAGGTTTTACCAGCATGCAGGACAGCGTATAATAGAAATTTGTAAATTTGCCGTGGCGGCCTATGCGCACCCCGCCAATGGGGCAGCCACAGACGCACGCCCGTCACCGCTTAACCTAACCCCTACATACCATGATCACAGAGAATGACAAACTGCTCCTGACCCGCAAGGGCATTAAGGAGGAGAAACTGAACAAGCAGTTGGCATGTTTTGCCTCAGGCTTCCCCTACCTCAAACTGCACGCTGCCGCCAGCATAGGCAAAGGCATTATGCAACCCGACGCCGAGGCACAAGCCGCCTACCTCAAGGCTTGGGATGCCTACACACAGGAGGCTGGCCACCGCATAGTGAAGTTTGTGCCGGCCTCGGGCGCCGCCAGCCGCATGTTCAAAAACATGTTCGCCTTTGCCGACGCCGACTACGACGTGCCCACCACCGACTTCGAGAAAGCCTTCTTCACCAACATTCATTCCGCAGCCTTCTACGGCGCGCTCAACGAGGCTTGCAAGCGTTTGCACCACAAGGACATCGACGCACTGATGGCAGAGGGCTCGTTCAAGGCCGTGGTGCGCGCCATGCTCGAACCCGAGGGCTTGAACTACGGTGCTCTGCCCAAGGGTCTGCTGCTCTTCCACAACTATCCTGAGGGACCGCGCACGCCGCTTGAGGAACACTTGGTAGAGGGCGCGCTCTATGCCCGCGAAAACGACGGCACGGTGCACGTGCACTTCACGGTGTCGCCCGAACACCGCGCACTCTTCGAAGCGCTGGTGAAGGAGAAGGCCCCGATCTATGCCGCCAAATACGGTGTGACGTACGACGTGAGCTTCTCCGAACAGAAGCCGAGCACCGACACCGTAGCCGCCAACCCCGACAACACGCCCTTCCGCCAGAAGGACGGCAGCCTGCTCTTCCGCCCTGGTGGCCACGGCGCACTCATTGAAAACCTGAACGACATCGAGGCCGACGTGGTGTTTGTGAAAAACATCGACAACGTGGTGCCCGACCGCCTGAAGGACGACACCGTAACCTACAAGAAACTCATTGCGGGCATACTCGTGACGCTGCAGCAGCAAGCCTTTGCCTACCTGCAGAAGCTCGACAGCGGCCACTACACCATGGACGACCTGCGCGAGATGCTGCAGTTTGTGCAGAAGCAACTCTGCTGCAAGAACCCCGAAACAAAATTGCTCGAGGACACCGAACTGGCCATCTACCTGCGCCAGAAGCTGAACCGACCGATGCGTGTGTGCGGCATGGTGCGCAACGTGGGCGAACCCGGCGGTGGCCCCTTCCTGGCCTACAACGCCGACGGCACCATCTCGCTGCAAATTCTGGAAAGCTCGCAAATTGACATGAACGACCCCGAGAAGAAGGCCATGTTTGAGCAGGGCACGCACTTCAACCCCGTAGACTTGGTGTGCGCCGTGCGCAACTACAAGGGCGAAGACTTCCATCTGCCCGACTTCGTAGACCCGCAGACGGGCTTCATCTCCCACAAAAGCAAGGACGGCAAGGAGCTCAAGGCGCTCGAACTGCCCGGCCTGTGGAACGGTGCCATGAGCAACTGGAACACAGTGTTTGTGGAAGTGCCCCTATCGACGTTCAACCCCGTGAAGACGGTGAACGACCTCTTCCGCGAACAGCATCAATAATCGCCTTTTCCGCTCTTCATTACCGCATCCATTCATCCCTTACCCATGCGCATCAGCAGTTTTGACCTTCTGAAAGTTTTTCTGCACACTGGCCTCACAGCCATCGGCAGCAGTTATGCCGCCATCGAACCGCTGCGGCGGCACGTGGTGGAGGAGAAGGGGTGGATGGATGCGGACACCTTTGGCCAATGCCTCACGCTGACGCAGGCCATGCCGGGCATTTTCGGTTTGAACCTGGCCTCGTATGTGGGTCACCGCTTAGCGGGCTGGCGGGGCAGTGTGCTGGCCGTGCTGGGCATGCTGGCTGCGCCGTTAGCCCTTGTGGCGGCCGTGAGCCCCTTCGTTGGCGACCTGCGCTCAAGCGCCTGGCTGGCCTCCTTCCTCAAGGGCACAGCACCGGCCATTGTGGCGCTCATCCTGCTGCCCGTGCTGGGCATGCTCAACAAGGAGACGCTCTCGCTCAGCACGATATGGATACCCGTAGGGGCGGCATTGGCCATTGCGCTGATGGGCATTTCGCCCACCTACATCATAGCGGGCCTCGTGTTCCTGGCGCTGCTCTACGCCCTGCTCATGCACCCCGACGAGTGAGCGGCGCGCCCGCATTTAACCTCCCAAGACTTATGCTTCTCTACCTGTTCCTCTTTCTGAGCTTCGTGCAAATCGGACTGTTCAGCGTGGGCGGCGACGCTTCGGCGCAGGCCCTACTTGAGCACGAGGTGCTGACGCTGCACCACTGGCTCTCGCCCGAGGCATGCACCGACCTCATGACGCTGGGAGCCTGCCTACCCGGCAGCACGGCGCAGCAGATGGCGGTTTTCACGGGCTACAGCACCACAGTGCAGCAATTGGGCTTTGGAGGCGCGCTGGCCACGGCAGCCTTCTGCTCGCTGGCGCTGGCGCTGCCGGCCTTGGCATGGACGGGCATAGCCGTACGCTGGGCGGAGTGCAACCCCTACCCCATGACCACGCGCTGCATCATGACGCTGCTGCGCCCGTTGGTGCCCGGCCTGGTGGTGGCTGCCGCACTGCTCATGGCCAAGGAGGCGGGCCTGCTGGCCGATGCCACCGATGCGTGGCACAAGGGCGTGAGCGCATTCCTCTTCGTAGCCACCGTGGTGGGTGTGCGGGTTTACCGCTTCAACCCCCTCTTCATGCTGCTGCTGTGCGGCGTGGCGGGCTGCCTGCTGCTGTGAGCACGGGGCGGACGGCGGACGTGTTGAATTTCTACTCCTTATATATATTATGAGTTTTAATATTCCCAATACAAGCAAAAAGCGCGTGGTGATAGTGGGCGGCGGCTTCGGTGGTCTGAAACTCGCCAACAAACTGCGGGACAGCGACTTTCAGGTCGTACTCGTCGACCGCAACAACTATCACCAGTTTCCACCGCTCATCTATCAGATAGCCTCGGCCGGCATTGAGCCGAGTTCTATTTCCTTCCCCTTCCGCAAGATTTTTCAGAAGCGCAAGGACTTCTACTACCGCATGGCGCAGGTGCGCAGCATCTTCCCCGAACACAAAATCATTCAAACCTCCATCGGTAAGGTGAGCTACGACTACCTGGTGCTCGCCGCGGGAGCTACGACCAACTTCTTCGGCAACAAGCACGTGGAGGAGGAGGCCATGCCCATGAAGAACGTGAGCGAGGCCATGGGGCTGCGCAACGCACTGCTCGACAACTTTGAGCGCGCCCTGACCTGCGCCACCGACACCGAACGGCAGGAACTGCTGAACGTGGTGATTGTGGGCGGCGGCGCCACGGGTGTGGAGATAGCCGGCGCACTGTCGGAAATGAAGAACTTCGTGCTGCCCAAGGACTATCCTGACCTGCCCACATCGCTCATGAACATTTACCTGATTGAGGCTGGTCCGCGCCTGCTTGCCGCCATGAGCGAGGAGTCGAGCGCCAAGGTTGAGCAGTATCTGCGCACCATGGGTGTGAACGTGTTGCTCAACAAGATGGTGACCGACTTCCGCGACCATTGCGTCTACCTGAAGGACGGCAGCAGCATTGCCACACGCACCTTCATCTGGGTGAGCGGTGTGGCTGCACAGCCCATTGGCAACCTCGACGAGAAGCACCTGGGACGCGGCCGCCGCATTGTGGTGGACGAGTTCAACCGCGTGCCGGGACTCGACGGCGTGTTCAGCATTGGCGACCAGTGCATCATGCCCGATGGCGACCCCCACTGGCAGGGCGGACACCCGCAGCTGGCACAAGTGGCCATACAGCAGGGCAACTTGCTGGCCAAGAACCTGCGCCGCCTGGCCGAGGGCAAGGAGATGAAGCCCTTCCGCTACCGCAACCTCGGCACCATGGCCACCGTGGGCCGCAACCGCGCCGTAGCAGAGTTCAGCAAAATGAAGTTCGGCGGCTTCATGGCCTGGCTGCTGTGGCTGGTGGTGCACCTGCGCTCCATACTGGGCGTGCGCAACAAGATCATCGTGCTCTTCAACTGGCTCTGGAACTACCTGTCGTACTCGCAGTCGCTCCGCATGATTATCTACGCCAAAAAGGCGAAGGAGGTGATAGAACGCGAACAGCGCCTGGCCTCCACGCACTGGGGCAACGACCTGAACGAAGAGGGGCAGAACCCATAAAAGGAAACCAAACAGAGATCACCTAAACACAGGTGCTCAACGTGTCGAGAATGGCTCACGCCACCGAGTCAATAGCCGAGCAGTACACAGGCAGCGTGGCCGACGACTACGCATAACAACTGCACGGCCACAGCCTTCAAGCCTACCTTCATTTACAATTATCCGCCACATCGCAGCAACGGTGTGGCGGATATTTCATTTCAAGCAAAATCCTTGAAAGCCCAAGCATCGGCGCCGGCTCAAGCCATGGGCAACGTGTGCTGGCGGAGCAGGGCATTGAGGTCCTTGCCTTCGTATTTTTCAAAACACAGGATGGCCGTCTTCGGCGTTTTGAAGCCCACCATCGCCGTTTTCTTGAGTTCGTTCACCTCGCCAGCCTCAATCAGGCGGCGCAACTCGGCCACACGGTAGCGCGAGATGTACTCGTGAATGTCGTTGTAGCCCTGCGAGCGGAGCGTTTGCAGCACCACGTGGCGGTTGAATCCAGCCAGGCGGCACAGGCGTTCGCGGTTAAAGGCAGCGTCCACATAAGGCTTGTCGTGCTGCATGATGTACTCCAGCATTTCGAAGCGGTGCAGGTTGGCCTCGTTGAAGTCCTCCACCTCCGACACCGTAATTTCCTCCTGCGTAGGCGGCCTGTCAACCTTGCGGAAGGTGGGATAGCGCATGCCGTCGAGGAAAGGACGCATGATGCGGAAAAAGAGGAAGAGGTTGACCACCGTTTGCAGCAGCAGATAGACCGAAGCCATAATCAAGTTGAACTCCAACGTGAGGGCCACAAACAGGAGGCTCACCATGCCGAGCGCACTACCGTAGGCCAGCAGGTCGCTGGGCAACTGCATGTGGCGCACCAATCGGTGCGGCAGGCGGAAGATGTTGACTATGTAATAGCCCGAGAGCGAGAGGGCGGCAAAACGCAGCAGCACGTCGCCCGAGAGGAAGTAGTGCCCAATGTCGTCGGCCGTATAGACGTGCGCCATGTTGCTGTCGGCCATGAGCCCAATGAGGTAAATGAAAATCAGTATGAAGGCCGGCGTGGCATAGCCCAGCATGCGTCCCCACTGCAGGTAGCCCGGCATGCATAGCCCCAGCGGATAGATGCTCAGCAGGTAGGCCGTGGCCACAAGGTAGAGCAGCAGCACAGGGTGCAGCATGCCGAGGGGCGGAATGCACGAGTGGGTGGTGATGAAGAACAGTGCAAAGCAGTACATGATGCAGATGAGCAGCATAATCCATGCTTGCGAAAGGTACTGCACGCTGCGGCGGGCAAAGTTGAAGAGCACGAGCGACATCATGAGGTGCGCCGTGGCCGCAAACTCGGTAGTGACTAAAAGTAAGGTGTACACGTGTGGGAAAATGCAGGGAAAGAGGGCAGCACAGAGCCGCTCGACACAAGGCTGTGAGCGGGCTGGCCTGCCAATAGCGTATTGCAAAAATATGAAAACTTTTACATGGCTACACGATAGCGAGAAATAATTCGTACTTTTGCCCTACATTAAAAAAGCACAGCGAGGCTGCACACCCACACAGCGGCCTGCATGCATGCGCTACGCATGCAGCCACCCCGCCTCGCCGCCACACACACAACACCTCAAGCCACGCGCTATGACGCCCCAACCCACGCTACAACTTGACATCGACGCAGTGTTGCGCTCCAAAGCCGGCAGCAAGGCTCGTTACATTCCTGGTTTTGTGCGCAACTGGCTCAAACGCATCGTACACCAGGACGAACTCAACACCTTTCTGCGACGCGTGGGCTCCATGAAGGGCGTGCCTTGGTTGCGCGAAGCCCTTGTGGAATTGGACATTAAAATAGAAGTGCACGGTCTTGACAACCTGCCCGCCTGCACCGACGGACAGCGCTGCACCTTTGTGAGCAACCACCCGCTGGGCGGCCCCGACGGCATTGCCATCGGCCGCATCTTGGGCGAGCACTACGACGGAAAAATCAAGTACCTCGTGAACGACCTGCTCATGAACCTGCCGGGCCTTGCGCCGCTGTGCGTACCCATCAACAAGACGGGCAAGCAGAGCCGCGACTTTCCGCGCATGGTGGAGGCAGCCTTTCAGAGCCCCGACCACATCATCATGTTCCCCGCCGGCCTCTGCTCCCGCCGCCAGCAGGGCGTCATTCGCGACCTGCCGTGGAACAAGACCTTCATCACCAAGAGCATTGAGACCCACCGCGACGTGGTGCCCATCTACTTCGACGGGCGCAACTCCGACAAGTTCTACCGCCTGGCCAACATCGGCAAAAGGCTCGGTCTTAAGTTCAACATCGCCATGCTCTACCTCTCCGACGAAATGTTCAAGCACCGCGGCGACACCTTCCACGTCTACATAGGCCGCCCCATACCCTGGCAAACGTTCGACGCCTCACGCCGCCCCTCCGAGTGGGCCACCTGGGTGCAGCAAGCCGTCTACGACATTCCCCACACACGCTAACTCTACTGCCATGCAAGCCATCATACCTCCCGTAAGCAAGGAACTGCTCAAGGCTGAACTCACTCCCGAACGCCGCCTGCGCTCCACCAACAAGGCCGGCAACGAAATCTATATCATCACCTACCAGCAAGCCCCCAACGTGATGCGCGAAATAGGCCGGCTGCGCGAAATTGCCTTCCGCGCGGCTGGCGGCGGCACGGGCCAGAGCCTCGACTGGGACGAGTTCGACACATGCGAACACCCTTATTACCAGCTCATCGTGTGGGACCCCGAAGAGGAACTCATTCTGGGAGGCTACCGCTTTCTGCCCGGCTGCGAAATGCAGTTCCACGCCGACGGCCAACCCCATTTGGCCACAGGGCACATGTTCCATTTCTCCGAAAAATTCATCAAGGACTACCTGCCCCGCACCGTAGAACTTGGACGCTCCTTCGTCACCCTTGAATACCAAAGCACACGGGCACTGACCAAGGGCCTCTTCGCCCTCGACAACCTGTGGGACGGCCTCGGCGCCCTCACCGTAGTCATTCCCAACCTGCAGTATTTCTTTGGCAAAATGACCATGTACCCCTCGTTCAACCGCGAGGCGCGCGACATGATACTCTACTTCCTGCACAAGCACTTCGGCGACGCCGACCACCTCGTCACTCCCATCACCCCCCTGCTGCCCGACACCCCACGCGAACAGCTCGAATCACTCTTCGTAGACGATGACTTCAAGGCCGACTATCGCACGCTCAACACCAAAGTGCGCAACCTGGGCTTCAACATCCCGCCCCTCGTGAATGCCTACATGGGGCTCAGCCCCACCATGCGCATGTTCGGCACAGCCGTCAACCACGAGTTCGGCGATGTAGAGGAAACAGGCATCCTCATCGCCATCGACGAAATACTGGAGCAAAAACGCATGCGCCACATCGACAGCTACATGCAGGAACACGACGCTGCCGGCAGCCTCATCAAGCAATTCTATAAGCAGGCATAAGGTCTCGAAACATACTGCAAAGCATTTCTATGCGCACTTAGGTGGTAAATGTGGGCAGAAATTCTTATTTTTGCACCTCATTACGAAGAGTGTACGATAAGAAGTTATGCGACAACTAAAGATTAACAAAAGCATTACCAACCGCTCGAGCGCAGCGTTGGACAAATATCTGGTGGAGATAGGACGTGAAGAACTCATATCCACCGATGAGGAAGTGGAACTCGCCCAGCGCATACACAAAGGCGACCAGGAAGCCCTCGAACGCCTCACACGAGCCAACCTCCGCTTTGTTGTCAGCGTGGCCAAGCAATACCAAAACCAGGGTCTCGCACTGAACGACCTCATTGACGAGGGTAACCTGGGACTGATAAAGGCTGCGCAGAAGTTCGACGAAACGCGTGGCTTCAAATTCATCTCCTACGCCGTGTGGTGGATTCGCCAGAGCATTCTGCAGGCCATCTCCGAGCAGAGCCGCATCGTACGCATGCCGCTCAACCAGGTAGGCTTCCAGAGCAAACTGACCAAGGCCATCGTCAACTTCGAGCAGGAGTACGAACGCCGTCCCTCAGTAGGCGAACTGGCCGAAATCCTCGATACCGACGTGAGCAAGGTGCAGGAAGCACTGGGCACGAATGGCAAAAAGGTGAGCGTGGACGCGCCCTTCCAGGACGACGACAGCAACTGCCTCATCGACATCATGACCGACGACTCCGCCCCTGGCACCGACAACCTCATGGAGAAGGAGTCGCTCTCATCCGACCTCGAAGCCGCCCTGGCCACCCTCTCCGAACGCGAACGCCAAGTGCTGAAGATGCTCTTCGGCATTGGCCGCAACGAAATGACGGCGGAGGAAGTAGCCAACAAACTCAGTCTGACACGTGAACGTGTGCGCCAAATCAAAGAGCGTGCCCTGCGCCGTCTGCGTGAGGCCGACAACATCTCCATTCTCACGAAATACTTAGGCTAAAGCGTCCCACGGAGCATCGCCACTTCAGCGAGCGGCCGGAATCCAAACGTAAACTTTATGAGTAATTCGTGCTAAGTGCTTATGGAGCCACTGATTATCGCTGCATAAACTGCTTTTCACGGATAACATCCCCCAACCTCCTTGCAGGTTTTCGCCATACAGATAAGGTAAGGCGAACACCGGCAAGGAGGTTTCCTTTTTATGGGTGTTCAGGAAACTTTTGTGGGCAATATTTCGCACGGACGCAGGCTGAAAGTCAACCTTCATGCGGACCGGAGCTAATCCTTTCCCAATACGCCAACTTAAAACACGCTGAAACGATCGGCTGAACACCCCTCTATGAAGATAAAAGCTCGGCGGTGTAATCAGATAACGGTTGTCCGCTCCGCACCTACGCCCTCCTCTTTCGGGAACGCACATCGTGACGCCGAGATGCTTTTTCAAAAAAAATCCAAGCCGTGAAAAAATTTTTCCAACGCTTGAAAATAATTTTTCAACGCTTGAAAAAATTTTTTCAAGGCTTGGAAAAAAATTTTCAGCGCTTGAAAATTTTCTGACACGGCGGGGAATATTTCTCACACGGCATCTATTTTCTACGCCCTCTATCCCCGTGAACGTAGGGCGGCAGGCCTTGATAAAAAGAAGGCAGGAAGAACGGATTTTTCATAAGCATCGTAACATTTTCACATTCGCAGGGAATTATAGAAAACATATTGCTACCTTTGCAGGCATACCACCAACACAACGAAGACTAACAGTTATGGGATTGTTTATCAGGAAATCTTCAGAGAGCCTGCTGCGCGAGGCTGAGAATGAAGGCGGCACGGGCTTGAAGCGCGTGCTCGGCCCCGGCGCGCTCATTGCCATGGGCGTGGGTGTCATCATTGGCGCGGGCCTCTTCTCGGTTACGGGCATCGTAGCCGGCGAGCACACGGGTCCGGCCATCGTCATCAGTTTTGCCATTGCAGCCGTAGCCTGCGCATTTGCCGGTCTGTGTTACGCCGAGTTCGCCTCGATGCTGCCCATCTCGGGCAGTGCCTACACCTACTCCTACTTCACGATGGGCGAACTGGTGGCCTGGATCATTGGCTGGGACCTCGTGCTGGAATACGCCGTGGCGGCCGTGGCCGTGAGCGTGTCGTGGAGCCGCTACTTCTGCGTAATGATGGCCGACATAGGTTATGCCCTGCCCCAGGAACTGACGGCCTGCTATGCCGACGGCGGCCTCATCAACCTGCCCGCCATGGTGCTGGTCACGGTGCTTTCACTCATCCTGATGCGCGGCACGAAGGGGAGTTCGCTCTTCAACGACCTGATGGTGATACTGAAAGTGGCCGTGGTGCTGGCCTTCATTGTGATAGGCATGATGTATGTGCGCTCGGAGAACCTCACGCCTTTCATTCCTGAAAACACAGGCACATTCGGTGCGTATGGCTGGAGCGGCATTCTGCGCGGCGCGGCCATCGTGTTCTTTGCCTACATCGGCTTCGACGCTGTGAGTACGGCTGCTCAGGAAACGAAAAATCCGCGACGCAACATGCCCATCGGCATCCTCGGTTCCCTCTTTGTGTGCACCGTGCTCTACATGCTCTTTGCCTTTGTCATGACGGGTGTGACGCACTACACCGACTACATAGGCGCCGACAGCATTGCGCCTGCCGCCACCGCTGTGGCCCACATGGGGCCTGTGGGGGTCGACGGCGTGGTGCACCCCTCCTACCCGTGGTTGAACCGCGGCATCATTGTGGCCATACTCCTGGGCTACGCCAGCGTGGTGCTGGTGATGCTCATGGCGCAGAGCCGCGTTTTCTTCAGCATGAGCCGCGACGGTCTGCTGCCGCCCCTCTTCTCACACCTGCACAGCAAGTGGCGCACACCTGCCCGCAGCAACCTGCTCCTTATGGTGATGATCACGGCCCTCAGCGGCACGGTGCCACCGGGCATTGCGGGCGAAATGACGAGCATAGGCACCCTCTTTGCCTTTGCACTGGTGTGCCTCGGCGTGATTGTGGTGCGCCACACGCAGCCCAATGCACCCCGCAGTTTCCGTACGCCCCTTGTGCCCTTTGTGCCTGCGGCAGGTGTGCTCTGCTGCGTGGGCATGATGCTCTTCCTGCCAGCCGACACTTGGATACGCTTGGTGATGTGGATGCTGCTGGGCATCGACATTTACGCTCACTACGGCGTGGTGCACAGCAAAATAGGCGAAGGCACGGTGCGCCGCCACGGACAGACGGTGCTCAGCGGCATAGCCGTAGGACTGGGTTTTCTGTGCATCATGACGGGGCTATGGCACCAGACGACGGCAGGCTGGGACACCGACCTCACCATGCTGTGGATAGCCTCGCTGTTTGGCGCAGCACACATCTTCTACTATCTGGTGCGAAGCCTCACGCCGGAAACCAACAGCAGCACCCAGGCATAAGCCACAGGCATCTGCACACACAAAGCGGGCTGAAAGTCAAACCTTTGCTTGACCTTCAGCCCGCTTTGCTGCGGTTTGTAGAGAAAGGGCGGCAGCAGCCTCACACGTCGAGCAGCACCTTCACAACGAGCTTGCGCAACGTGCCGCTACCAATGATGGGCGCATGGGCGTCCTCGGGGTACATGATGTAGAACTCGCCCGGCCGCACGGTGAAGTAGGTGGCGGCGGGTTCGGAGTAGAGCGCGAAGTCAGATGCCTCGTTGAAGGGTTCATCAGGGTGCGTGGTGAGCGAATGCAGAGCCGTCCAACCCACCGTTTCCTCGCCGCTCAGGGGCACGTGAATGTCGACGTAACGCCGATGCACCTCGAGTTTCTGCTCTTGGCGGGAGCGCAGCGTGGCATCGTCCACGTTGATGAAGAGCTGCTCGGGAATGAGCGTGATGCGGCCCGCAGGGGCTTGTCGCAGGCTGTGGTTGAAAATGTATTCGAACGCCTGGCGAAAGAGGGGATGCAGGTGGTAGACGGTTGGGGCGTCGTGTAAACTGTTGAGTATCATATCCTGTTCTTTTAGTTCCTAATTTTCACAACCCTCCCTACTTGTCAGGCTGCAGCACAAGCAGGTCAATTTGCGGCCAAGCGCCGATGCGATAGGGCACGACCGCGCCAATGCCCGTGCTGACGAAGAGGCGCTGACGGTTCTGCGTGTAGAGGCCGCCCCACTCGGGTGAAATCCACTTGACGGGTGAGAAACTGCCCACGCGGAACTGCATGGCATGCGTGTGGCCTGAGAGGGTGAGCGCTACCTGCGTGTGGTGCACCACGCCGTGCCGCCAGTGCCAGGGGTCGTGCGTGAGGAGCAGCGTGCAGCCTGTGGCGGGAATGCCGCGCAAGGCATCGGCCAAACGGCCGTGCGAGGGATAGGGCGGATGGCTGACGTTCTGCACGCCGGCCACATAGAGCGTGTCGGCGCCGCGAGTGATGGCGCGGTGCTCGCTGCATAACACCGTCCAGCCCATGCTCTGCTGCAGGGCTATGAGTGCCTGCACCTGCTCGGCACGCTGGCGCAGGGTGAAGCGGTGTGAGTAGACCTGATAGTCGTGGTTTCCCAACACTGAGAGCACGCCGTCCTTGGCATGCAGACGGCTGAGGGTGGAGAGGAAGGGGCGGATTTCGTCGGTTTCATGGTTCACCATGTCGCCCGTAAAGAGGATGAGGTCGGGCCGCAGGGCATTGACGCTGTCCACCACACGTTCCAGAAACTCGGGGTGCGCGGCGAATGTGCCCACATGTAGGTCGGAGAGGTGCACCACGCGATAGCCGCCGAAGGCTTGCGGCAGTCCGGCCACAGGCACGTCGTGCCGCACCGTCTGCAAGCGTTGCCAGCCCCACGTCAGGCCATACGTTTGCACCAGCGCCAGCGCTACGGCCAGCACGAGGGCTACCCGCGTTCCCCACTGCGCCACCACAATCTGCCGGCAGGCCAGCCCCAAGAGCCAGCCCGCACCGTCGACCAGCAGGAAGGCCACCTTGGGCAACACCACCAGCAGCATGAGCGCAAACGAAAGGCGCAGCACCCAGGCTTCGTGCACACCGAGCAACTGCAGGAGCAGCAGCAAGAGCAGCACAAGCGTGGGGACGCATAAAAGCAAAATGCGCCACAACTGGGGAGCGTGACGCAAGTGCGCAAGCCCGATGAGCACATCAGGCAAAAGGATGATCGGAAGAAGATAAATAAGCAATTTCCACATACGTGCGGGTTGCTGATTACGAAACGGATGGCCAACGGCCGTGCAGTGCCCCTACTGTGATGGGTGTGCTATCCACCAGGGCGGGCAGGCTGCCTGAATGGGCGTACATGGGGCATTTTCCAAAACCTGATGGACAGCCCCTAATCATCATACGGCGGGGTTGCTCTGCTGCTGCTCCTGCCATTTTTCACGTGCCAGCTCCTGCATGTCGGTCACTGTGTCCTTTTCGTCCACAATCTCGGTGCCGAGCATCGTTTCAATCACGTCCTCCATCGTCACGATGCCGCGGAAGCAGCCGTATTCGTCGATGATGATGGAAATGTGTTCTTTCTTGGCAAGCAGCGTCTCCCAGATGCGCGACACAGACTCGTTCTCGGAGAACGTGAGCACGGGGCGCATGATGTCCGTCAAGCGAAGGTTGAATTTGTCCTCCGAAAGTTTCTCAAGAATGGTTTGCCTCAACACGTAGCCCTTGATGTAATCGTCGTTCTCCTCGTTATAGACGGGGATGCGGGAGTACGTGCTGTAAGCGTCGTTCTTGTAAAACTCGCGCAGCGACATGCTTTCCTCGGCCATCTCGACAACCGACGACGGCGTCATGATGTCGCGGGCCTTCACATCGTCAAGCTTCAGGAGGTTCTGAATCATGCGGTTTTCCTTTTTCTCGAACACGCCCTCTTCGGCGGCCACAGTCACCATGGCCGACACCTCCTCACGACTGACGGAGAGCGGCTGCTTTTTGCTCGAAAAGAAATGCGTGACGAACTCCGACATGAGCACGAGCGGATAGGTGAGAAACACCATCACATGAATGATGCGCGCCGAGGAAATGGCCAGCGAACGCCAATAGATGGCGCCGATGGTCTTCGGTATGATTTCTGAAAAAACAAGGATGAGAAGGGTGAGCAACGCCGAAGTGATGGCAAAAAACTGGCTGCCGAAAATGAGCTCACTCTGTGCACCTACGCCAGCCGCACCCACGGTGTGGGCAATGGTGTTGAGCGAAAGGATGGCTGAGATGGGTTTGTCGATGTCCTGCTTGTAGGTTTTGAGCAACTTTGCTCCTGCGCGTCCCTCAGTCTCCATCATCGACACAAACGACATGGGCGTGGAGAGCAAGACGGCCTCAAGTATAGAACAGAGAAACGAAATGGCTAACGCTGAAAAAAGATAGAGGAGTAATAGCCCCATCAGAGATAAGTTTAGTGAAACAAGTGTCCTGACCTTGCCAGCCAAGCGATGCCGGCACAAGGAACGCCCCCGAACGAGGCCGCCACTCCGCAGGTTGCCGCAGGCTGCACAGAGGCCGCGCTTGGCATTTCTTCGGATTTTATGCGCGCAAAGTTACGCATTTTGAGGGGATAAGTGGTAAAAGCAAGCGTGTTAAATTCGTGAACTGCACAGAAAGACGAGGGTTTGCCGCACAACGGTTGCCCAGCGAGTGGCTTTCACGACTGATTTGTGGCATGCAGTTGGCAGAACCTTATTTGCGCCGCACATATTCCTGAAACTGCTCCTTGGTGCCGTTGAACACGTTGATGTCGACATCGCCTTGTATGCCGCGGACGCGGCCTTGGCAGGAGAGCTGCCAGTGGAGCAGGTGGACGTAGGGCTTGAACTGGCCGTAGCGGGCTATCCACACGTCGTAGCCGCGCAGAGCGGCGGGGGCATGCGGCATGTGCTTGTTCACGAAGGTCTGACCCACGTAAAGCACAGGTTTTCGACCCGTGCGGCGCTCCACTTCGCGCAGCCACACCAGGGCCTCGCGGAAGAGGACGTCATCGCCGCCCATCTGGCGCACCTGGGCATCGGTGGGCTCGAGGTCGAGCACAGGCGGCAGGTCGGAGGCTGCCACGGAGGAGTTTTTCAAGAACCATTTGGCCTGCTCGGCGCCCGACACCTTGGTGCTGAAGAAGTGGTAGGTGCCAGTGTGAAGGCCGTGGCGACGGGCGTCGCGCAAATCCTTGGCGTAGTAGCGGTTAAGTATGTGTTTACCTTGCGTGCTCTTGATGTAGACGAACGACACGGGATAGTCTACGCTGCCCTGCACACGTTTGCCGGGGCCGAGACTGGTAATGCGGAGTTTCGTCCAATCGATGCCGTAACGCTTGCGTCCTATTTCGTGCTGATAGCGGGAAATGTCGATGCCATAGACGCGGTCGGCGGTATAGACCATGCGCTCGCCAAGGAAGCGGTCGGCCTTCCACGCACCACAGAGCACCATGCGCCCCAACTTGAGTTGGAAACCGTGGCCATGGCGCTCGTTGGCCAGCCACTGCCCTTCGTAGTAGTCGCCGTTGGCAGCGGCCTCCCAGCCCATGCCCTGCTTGCGAAGCGCGGCGTCGAACTGGCCTTCGTAGGTGGAACGGCTGTCAGTGCGTATGCCTTGCGGCAACGAGTCGGCCTCCCAGATGCCCACGTACACGGCACCGTCGGCCGTAAAATGCCGTCCCCACCCTTGGCGCAACGGCTGCGTCGTGGAGTTGGACAGGGCCACAAGCCCTTCGTAGCGCGAACCGTCAGCATAGGTCAGCACACGGCAGGGGGCAGCGTGCGGCAGGGGCTGCACCACGGGCTGGCTGTCGTCGGCCCACCACACACGTATCACAGCCCACACGTTGCGGGCCCACCATACGGGCCAGCTGTGCACATGGGCCATCACGCGGCCTATATGAGCCGATGACAGACGGTGGCCGTGCATGCGCAGGCCGCACAGCCGACCGAAAGCATTGACGTAGGCACCGCCCTCGGCAGCCGGCAGGGCCAGGGTGTCGGGCTGCACCCGCACAGGCAGTACGCTGGCGATAGGTCCGCCGCAGTCATTGAAAGCC
>OBLI01002416.1_pt1 | contig 15985 bp, 11 predicted proteins | sample 1519701 | NCBI WGS metagenome assembly OBLI01 (sample SAMEA3663005, study PRJEB22513) | pig gut metagenome | biome: pig gut; feature: pig-associated habitat; material: faeces | place: France | collected 2012 | reverse complement strand
GGCTCGACGGCCACGTGCCCGAGGCAGTGCGCCACTACACCGCCGCGCTCGCTGCACAAACCGCCCCCCACCCCGACTTTCTGCACGACGATGCCTACTGGCTCGAAGCCGCTGGCAAGAACGTCTATGCCCGTGCCATGATGCGCGACATCGTGTGCGGACAACAAGACAAGGAGGGTGAATGAAGCGGGGAAGCAAGTGCCTGAAAGAAGGCAAGGACCTGTAAGAGGGCAAATGCCGAAAAGAAGGCAAGTGCCGAAAAGAAGGCAAGTGCCGCGCACTGACACCCATAGGCCGGTTTCCACGCGAAGCCGGCCTTTTTTATGTGCATTTCACGCCAAGTTTGCAGGAAAATATAAAGGATTTATACTTTGCTGCCTATGTGGCGCAAGGCAAGATGCTGGTATGCATGTTGCGCAAGGCAAGGTGCAAGCGAAAGGCCGCCAACGACCCGAAGCCTGCACCCAACCATTTGTTCAACTAATCAATAGGAGGTTTTAATTATGTTACCAGTAATGCATACTCAGAATTGGTTTCCCACCGTGTTCGACGATTTCTTTGATAACGCCTGGATGCCCCAAATGAAAACCACAGCGCCTGCCGTGAACGTGAAAGAGGACGCTAAGGCCTACACCATGGAGGTGGCCGTGCCGGGCATCAAAAAGGAGTTCTGCCGCGTGCACATCAACGCCGACGGCAACCTCTGCATAGCCATCGAAAACAAGATGGAGCACAAGGACGAGAACAAAAAGGAGCACTACCTGCGCCGCGAGTTCAGCTACTCCAATTACCAGCAGACCTACGCCCTGCCCGACGATGTGGTGAAAGAACACATTGCCGCCAAAGTGGACAACGGCGTGCTCACCATCACCATGCCAAAGCTGACCAAAGCCGAGGAAAAGCAGATACAGCGCACCATCGACATTGCCTAAGGCTCCCTTTGCACAATATTCAGGGCAGCGCCTACTCCACAAAGAGCAGACGCTGCCCTTTTTCTCTTTACGGCAGCACGGCCTACGGACCCAAGCGTTTCAGCCGCCAGCCTTTGGACAACGGGAATGCCTTTCCAAGCCACACTTCCACACCTCCGAGGCGGCAGGATGCTTTCACTGACGAGCAAGTTGAGAAAGGAAACTCGAAAGCTGTTAAGCTGGGTCATATTCGCCTATTCTCTTTCTTCTCAACGCCTCTCACAGGTGGTATATACAAAAAGCGTGGGGTAGAGATTTGTGCAGGCGGGGCGGGTTTGCTAATTTTGCCGCGGAAACATCACTCCCTGACCATGAACGAATCCGTTTACACAATCCCCACGCTACCCTTGACGCACCACCTTGAAACGCTTGAAGTGATGCGGCAACTGAACAAGGCCAACCGCAAACTGGCCGAACTGCGGGGTGTGGCTCAGACCATACCCAACGAAGCGCTGCTCATCAACACGCTCACCCTTCAAGAGGCCAAGGACAGCAGCGAAGTGGAGAACATCATCACCACGCAGGATGAGTTGTTCAAGGCGCAGTTGAACCTCAGACCAAACGCCTTGATGGCTGCCGAAAAGGAAGTGATGAACTACCGCCAAGCCTTGCTGACGGGATTTGACGAGGTAAGGAAAAAACGTATCCTTAGCCTCAACACCATCAAGAGCATCCAGTTGCAGCTGGAACATAACAGCGCGGGATTCAGACGAGTGCCCGGCACCACGCTGAAGCGCAGCGACGGCACGACGGTGTACACGCCGCCCCAGACCTACGAGGAGATTATCCGCCACATGAACAACCTGGAAACGTTCATCAACGACGAGAGTCTGTGCCCGCTCGACCCGCTCATCAAGATGGCCATCATCCACCATCAATTCGAGAGCATTCATCCGTTCTACGACGGCAACGGACGTTGCGGGCGTATCGTGCTCATTCTGTATTTGGTCACGGCCGACTTGCTGGACCTTCCCATTCTCTACCTCAGCCGCTACATCACACACCACAAGGGCGAATATTACAACCTGCTGCAAGCGGTGCGCAACAAGGGGACTGACAACGGGGAGGAATGGATACGCTGGATACTGTTCATGCTGCGTGGCGTGGAGCAGACGGCCACCGAAACCATAGAACTGGTGAAAGGCATCTCCAAGCTGATGGCTGCCTACAAACAGCAGCTCCGCCCAGCCTTTGGCAAACTTTACAGGCACGAACTGCTGAACAACCTATTCTTCCACCCTTACACCAAAATCGAATTCATCGAGCGTGACATGATGGTGCAACGCAAGACGGCCTCCCGCTATCTGGACAAAATCGTGGCGATGGGGCTGCTGGAAAAGGTGAAGCTCGGCACGTCCAACTACTACGTCAACGCGCCCCTGGTTGCCCTGCTCTCCCGAGTAAATGTACCCGAAAACGGGAAAACGGGTACATAAGGCCGGGGGATATGTACCCAAAAACGCCATTTCGGGTACATAAGGCCAGCGGACGCACGGGCCACTCAACGCCGACGGCACACCTCTGCATCGCCATTGAAAACAAGATGGAGCACAAGGACGAGAACAAAAAGGAGCACTACCTGCGCCGCGAGTTCAGCTACTCCAATTACCAGCAGACCTACGCCCTGCCCGACGATGTGGTGAAAGAACACATTGCCGCCAAAGTGGACAACGGCGTGCTCACCATCACCATGCCAAAGCTCACCAAAGCCGAGGACAAGCAGATACAGCGCACCATTGACATTGCCTAAAGCCCACCGCACTGGCAGACTCAACTCAAGGCTCACAGGCCGACGGAAACCACCGCGTTCCCGTCGGCCTTATTTGTGGTGTGTACGTGGGCAGCGGGCACTTTACCCCACCCAACCGCGGTAATTCGTCATCTTTCACCAACAAAACACGCTGCATATGGCATCATTTTAAACATCTTTATTATTTTTGCATCGTTAGAACGCACTTTCAAGAGATTAAACCATGTCTCACCCTTAAAAAAACAAATTCAAGGGCGGCTGCCTATCCTTTCAGAAAATGGGGATGAAGAGCCACGCTACATCAACACACAAACGGTCTTTCATCCCATACACCCGCCCCACAACCCAGACAGTTTTCTCAGAAATCAAGAACGGTGCACCAGGTGTGTAACCTCTTGCAGTTCCTCAGTATTTAATTCATTTCAAACCATTAACTACCGAAGGAAGCGACATCGTCTTGGTTCTACGTGCTCTTCTGAGCCAATGGCTCTTGTTCCCTCCCAACATCACGAGTCTACGTCATACGATGAGCGTATTTGGCGGATTATCATGCCTCTTTGTCGGGCAGGATTTTCTGTTCGTACATCAAACTCATACTACTTGGTCGTACGATAGAGGGAGACGGGCAACGAAAATTCTGCTTTCTTCATTTTCTCAAGACAATCATGAAAACTTACAAATCTCTTTGGTACGTTCTTTTCACACTGATGCTGGCCTGCGGCGCCATGTTCACTTTCTCCTCCTGCGACGACGATGAAGAAGACGACAACGGCGGCAGCGGCAGCGGCAACTACACACTCGTCGGCACATGGAAATGTGTCTCTGATGACGCCGATGACTATCTGGTTAGAACCTTCAAGAAGGACGGCACGGGCGTGGAAGTAGAGTATATCAATGGCAAAAAAGATAACGAAGCACAGTTCCAATATCTTTACGAGGAGAACTATGTTATCATTTCATACACTAACAACTACGGCGATTCGTACATGACCGACCAGTACAGAATTGAATAGAAGAATAAGGACAAGTACAACCTTGTTGACATGGAAATAGATAAAGAAACATGGGTTAGACAATAAAAGCAAAGATGCTCAAGCCAGAGCCTCAGCTAAGAGGCGTGACTTGACGCCATCTTTCCGACAATAACTCATCAGAGCAGCGCCTCCTCCCCCACGAGTAGACGCTGCTTTTTTTATCTCGTTCGCAGCACGGCCTACGGCCCCAAGCATTTCAGCCGTCATCCTTTGGGCAACGGGAATGCTTTTCCATGCCACACAATCCCACCTCCAAAGCACTCTAATATTTCCAAGAAAAATTCCATGCCTTGAAAATATTTTGTCAACGCCTGAAAATAAATTTTCAAGGCATGAAAAAAGATTTTCAAGCGTTGACAAAATATTTTCACGCGTGGCCATTTTTTCTGAAAATAATCTTGTGTGCGCTACGCCCTATGTGCGTTCAACGATACGCCTGCGACAAACTCCTTGACAAGAAAGGACGCACGGAAAAATGCGGGCGGATATGCTCTGAGCGGCGGGATGCTTTCACTGACGAGCAAGTTGAGAAAGGAAACTTGAAAGCTGTAAAGCTGGGTCATATTTGCCTATTCTCTTTCTTCTCAACGCCTCTCACAGGTGGTATATACAAAATGCGTGGGGTGGAGATTTGTGCAGGCGGGGCGTGTTTGCTAATTTTGCCGCGGAAACATCACTCCCTGACCCGCCAACCTGCTCTCCCGAGTAAACGTAACCGAAAAGGGGAAACGGGGACAGAGGGAGCGGAATATGTACCCGAAAAAGGCTTTTAGGCTACATCCGTCTGTGAGCGCACACGGCGCTGCCCGGCAGGCGGCACTCCTTATTATATATATGACACCCCACTGGCAGCACCTCACTCCTCAGCACATATAGGAGCGGCGGACGCAGCCTACAATACCTCCCAACACCATGAGCGACGGAAACTACAACCGCAACCTGCTTCCCTACAAACCCTTTCAGAGCGGCCTGAAAACGGGACGCGCACAAATGCACACCCTGGCGCTCCAAGCCTTCGCCAGATGGCTGGACGAACAGGGCTTCGACCCTGCCACACAACAGCAGCACCTGCTACGCTTGCGCGAACTGCTACCCCTGTAAAAGCAGCAGCCGCGACCACTGGCACGCACACCGCTGCAAGCGACTGCGATGCCGAGAAAAAAAGTATGCACCTTGTGTGGTTGAGAGAAAATGCGTATTTTTGCGCGCAATAAAAATCCCCACTTTTATGACTTCTGATTTTATTGCTGACAAAATCGTGATGGACGGTCTGACGTACGACGATGTCCTTTTAGTTCCCGCTTACTCTGAAGTTCTGCCCCGCACTGTGTCGCTTGCCACGAAGTTTTCGCGCAACATCGACCTGCAAATCCCCTTTGTCACCGCTGCCATGGACACGGTGACCGAGGCCACGATGGCAATTGCCATTGCCCGCGAGGGCGGCATCGGCGTCATTCACAAGAACATGACGATTGAGGACCAAGCACGACAGGTAGCCATCGTGAAGCGTGCCGAAAACGGCATGATTTACGACCCCGTGACGATTAAGCGATATAAGACGGTGGGAGACGCCCTCGCCATCATGCACGAGTACCACATCGGCGGCATTCCCGTAGTGGACGATGACATGCACTTGGTAGGCATCGTGACCAACCGCGACCTGCGCTTTGAACACGCCCTCGACAAACGCATCGACCAGGTGATGACAAGCGAGAACCTCGTGACCACCGACCAGCAGACCGACTTGCACGCCGCTGCAAGCATTCTGAAGCAAAACAAAATTGAGAAACTCCCCGTTATCGACAAGGAAGGACGCCTCGTCGGACTGATTACGTATAAAGATATCACCAAGGCCAAAGACAAGCCCATGGCCTGCAAGGATGCCAAAGGCCGTCTGCGTGTGGCAGCCGGCGTGGGCGTGACCAACGACACGCTGCAACGCATGGAAGCCCTGATACAGGCTGGTGCCGACGCCATTGTGATTGACACCGCCCACGGTCACTCCAAGTTTGTTATCGAGAAACTGAAAGAGGCCAAGTCGTGCTTCACGGGTGTGGACATCGTGGTGGGCAACGTGGCTACGGGCGATGCAGCCCGCATGCTGGCCGAAGCAGGTGCCGACGCCGTGAAAGTGGGCATTGGCCCGGGCTCCATCTGCACTACCCGCGTGGTGGCTGGCGTAGGGGTGCCTCAACTCTCGGCTATCTACGACGTGGCTTGCGCCCTGAAGGGCACGGGTATCCCCCTCATTGCCGACGGTGGTCTGCGCTATAGCGGCGATGTGGTGAAGGCTCTGGCAGCCGGCGGATACAGCGTCATGATCGGTTCGCTTGTGGCCGGCACAGAGGAGAGCCCCGGCGAAACCATCATCTTCAACGGCCGTAAGTTCAAAACCTACCGCGGCATGGGCTCCCTTGAAGCCATGGAGAACGGCTCGAAAGACCGCTACTTCCAGGGCAACGTGAAGGATGCCAAGAAACTGGTGCCCGAGGGCATTGCCGGACGTGTACCTTACAAAGGCACCGTGCAGGAAGTCATCTACCAAATGGTGGGCGGCCTGCGCAGCGGCATGGGCTACTGCGGCGCCGCTACCATTGAGAAGCTGCACGACGCCAAGTTCACTCGCATCACCAACGCTGGCGTACTCGAAAGCCACCCGCACGACATTACCATCACCAGCGAAGCACCCAACTACAGCCGCGGAGGCGAATAATTACGCCCTACTCCCAGCGGCGCGGCTCGTGTCTTGGCCCAACAGCCACACCACATAGTGGCGCAGCCGCCAGGTGCACTTTCCTAATAAGAATCATGAGACACATATTTTTCCCCCTCTTCGCCCTGGCTATGACAGCCGGGGCGCAGTCGGCCTCAGACCCCGTGCTGATGACCATCAACGGCAAGCCCGTGACGAAAGCCGAATTTGAGTATTCCTATTATAAAAACAGCAGCGTAGAGGGTGCTGTGGAGCAGAAGTCCGTACGCGAATACGTGCCGATGTTCATCAACTACAAGCTCAAGGTGGCGGCCGCCGAGGCCGCGGGGCTTGACACGCTCAGCAGCTTCAAGCAGGAGTTTCGCACCTACCGCGACATGCAGCTCACACCCTACATGGTGGACCAGGCTTACATCGACTCCATCGCTCACGGCGTGTACGACCGTACCCTCAAGCAGCTCGGTGGCAAAGACCTCATACGCCCCGCGCACATCCTCATTGCCGTAGCACAAAAAGCCACCGACATGCAGAAGCAGGCTGCCAAGGCCAAAGCCGACTCCATTTACCAAGCCCTGCAAGGAGGTGCCGACTTTGCACAAATGGCTAAGCAATTCTCGGCCGACACGGGCAGCAAGGAACAGGGCGGACAGCTCCCCCTGCTCGGCCCCGGCGCTACGGTGAAAGAGTTTGAAGAGGCGGCCTACGCCCTGAAGACGGGCGAAATGTCGCAGCCCGTGCTCTCGCCCTTCGGCTACCACATCATACGCATGACGGAACGCAAGCCCCTCGACCCGTACGACTCGGTGAAGGTGCAAATCATGGCCATGCTCAAGCAGAACAACATTGAGGAAGCATCGGCCGAGCACCGCATCAAGCAAATAGTGGATGCCTCGAACGGACGTCTGACCCGCGAGGCTGTGCTCGACAGCGTGCTGGCCGCACACATCGACCACGAACCGTCTCTGCGCTACCTTGTGCAGGAGTATCACGACGGCCTGCTGCTCTACGAAATCAGCAAACGCGAGGTGTGGGATGCCGCTGCCACCGACACGCTGGGACTGACGGCTTGGTACAAGCAGCATAAAAAGGACTATGCTTGGACAGAACCTCACTTCAAGGGCTACGTGTACCACCTAAAGAACGTAAAGCAGGAAAAGGATGTGAAGAAATTCCTGAAGAAACACGCCGACGGCGAATGGCGCAAACTGCTGAAAGAAACATTCAATCAAGACTCCGTAAGCGTCAGCATTTCAGGTCCCTACCTTTGCAAAGCCGGCGACAACCGCTACATCGATGCCTACGGTTTCAAGAAAGGCAATGAGACGAAACCTATGAACGGCTTTGTGAAGACTGGCGTGTATGGCAAAAAGCAGAAGCAGCCTCAATCGTTCCTCGACGTGAAAGCCCAGGTGACAAATGACTACCAGGCCGAAAAGGAGAAACTGTGGGTGGAAACGCTCCGCCGCCGGTTTACCTTCACCGTCGACGAGCTGGTGCTGAGCACCATCAAGGAGATGCCTGCCGCCAAGCAATAAGCCCGACGTTACACCCTACCTTGCAAACATGAACATCAGACTCTTTCTATCAGCACTCGGCTTGTGCGCCCTCAGTGCCACTGCACAGAAGAACGTAGTGGACGAGGTGATATGGGTTGTGGGCGACTCGCCCATTCTCCTCTCAGAGGTTGAAGAGACCCGCATCAGCATGGAAATGCACGGCACCCCCATCGACAACCCCTACTGCACCATTCCCGAGCAGCTGGCCGTGAACAAACTCTTTCTGCACCAAGCAGAACTCGACAGTGTGAGCGTGTCGGAGTCCGACATCATTGCAGCCGTCGACGAGCAAGTAAACGAATACATTCAGGTGTATGGTTCGCGTGAGGCGCTGGAAGCCGTGATGCACCGCAAACTCTCGCAGATGCGTGAGTTCTGGAAAACGCAACAGCGCGAGGGCTACATGATTTCGCAGGTCAAAGAGGGCATTGCAAGCCACGTAAACGCCACGCCGGCCGAGGTGCGCGAGTACTTCAAGCACCTGCCTGCCGACAGCCTGCCCTTCATACCCACACAGGTAGAGGTGCAAATCATCACAGCACAGCCGCAGGTGTCGCGCGCCGAGGTGGAACGCATCGAAAGCCGGCTGCGCGAGTTTGCACGCAGGGTCAACAGCGGCGAAAGCGAATTCTCAACCCTCGCCAAGTTCTACTCTGAGGACGGGTCGGCACGCAACGGCGGCGAACTGGGCTACACAGGCCGCAACCAGTGGGTGCCGGAGTTTGCCAATGTGGCCTTCAGCCTGAACGACCCGAAGAAAGTGTCGAAAATCGTACGCACAGAGTTTGGCTACCACATCATCCAGCTCATCGACAAGCGCGGCGACAAAATCAACGTGCGACACATTCTGCTGAAGCCGAAAATCGACCAAAGCGAGGTGGACAAGAACCTTGCACGCCTCGACTCCATAGCCGACGACATCCGCTCAAGCAAATTCACCTTCGACGCCGCAGCCCAAGTGCTCTCTGACGACAAGGACACGCGCAACAACAAGGGCCTGATGGCCAACGATGCCACGCTGAGCTCGCGTTTCCAGATGAAAGACCTGCCCCAGGACATTGCCAAGGTGGTCGACACACTGCAGGTGGGCCAAGTGTCGAGCGCCTTTGAGTACACCAACGAAAGTGGCCAGAAGGTGTGCGCTATTGTGAAACTGAAAAACCGCATCGACGGACACAAGGCCAACATGACTGAGGACTTCCAGGTGTTGCGCGACGTGGTGATAAACAAACGCCGCGAGGAAAAAGTGGAAGAATGGATTGAAAAGAAAATCGCCTCAACCTACGTGCGCATCAGCCCCAACTGGCGCGGCTGCGACTTCCGCTACAAGGGCTGGGTGAAGTAACGGCACCACCAGCCTTACTCCTGACGCCAGCCTGGCTACACAACGCACGGGAGTGAAACCTGCACAGCGGCCGGTTTCACTCCCGCGTATCTATTTAAGGCGGGGCCAATTTTTCCCTCCGAATAATATTTAGTAGTTGGATACTTACGTTGAAGATGGCGGAGTTCTCACCGCCAACCTCTCCTCTACCCCGCACCACCGCAAACATTCACTTTTTCGAACCGTGAGAAAACTCTTGCTTTACGTGGCACTGATAGCCGCCACAACGGTATGGGCACTGCCCTACGTCACCCCTCCGCAAACCCCGCGCAAACCGGCGGACGACAAACGCATCACGCTGAACCATGCTGACAACCTGTGGTTCAACGAACGCGAAATGAGCGGCGCACAACGCCTCAGCGGCAAGGTGGTGCTCAGCCACGCCGGCATGGTGATGCACTGCGACAGCGCCGTGCTCTACAACGCCTCACAAACGTTCGACGCTTTTGGCCACGTGCGCATCGTCCAGGGCGACACCCTGTCGCTCGAGGGAGACCGCCTGCATTATGACGGCGAAACGCAGATTGCGGAAATGCGTCAGGGCGTGGTGATGAAACACCGCGAACAGACACTCTTCACCGACAGCCTGAACTACGACCGCCTCTACAGCATGGGCTACTTCTTCGAGGGCGGACGCCTGGTCGACGCCGACAACACACTCACCGCCGACTGGGGCGAATACCACACCGACACTCGCAAGGCATCGTTCAATTATAACGTGGAACTCCTGAACGCGAAATTCCGCCTACTCACCGATACACTGCACTACGACACCCAGACGAAATGGGCCGAGGTGGTGGGCAAGTCGAACATCTACTCGGGGCAGGACCGCATGTACACCGAGCACGGTTTCTACAACTCCGACACCGAGCAGGTGCGCCTTTACGAGGGGACGCAAGCCTACGGCAAAGACCGCGTCATGAAGGGCGACACCGTGTTTTACGACAAGCACACGGGGCTCATGGAGGCCTTCGGCCACGTGTCGTGCGAGGACACGAAGAACAAGAACCTGCTCACGGGCGACTATGCCTGGAGCAACGACATCACAGGCGAAGCCATGGCCACAGGGCACGCCCTGGCACGCGACTTCTCGCAGGGCGACGACACACTCTATGTGCACGCCGACACCCTGCGCATGTTTACCTACCACATACGCACCGACTCCGTCTACCGCACCCTGCACGGCTACTTCCACGCCCGTGCCTACCGCACCGATGTGCAGGGAGTGGCCGACAGTTTGGTGTTCTCCACACGCAGCAAGGTGCTCACCCTCTACCGCGACCCCATTGTCTGGAACGACAAGCAGCAGATTGTGGGCGAAGAAATCAGCGTCTTCCTCAATGACTCTACCATCGACTCGGCCTACGTCGACCGTCAGGCACTCCTCGTGGAGCGGCTGGACTCCCTGCATTTCAACCAAGTGGCGTCGAACCAGATGCGCTCGTATTACGAAAACGGCGAGATGCGCGAAAACCAAGCCTTGGGCAACGTGATGGTGGTCAATTTCCCCCTCGAAAAGGACAGCCTCATTCTCTACCAGAACTATGTGGAAACGGCCAAGGCCCGCATGTTCATGGCCAACAAAAAGTTGCAGAAAATCTGGGCACCAGCCTCGCAGTGTGCCCTCTACCCCATCGGTCTGGCGCCCAAGGAGCGCACCTTCCTGCCTGGCTTCGCATGGTTCGACTACATCCGCCCGCTTTCGCCTGACGATGTATTCAACTGGCGCGGCAAACGCGCTGGCACTACGCTCAAACCGTCGATACGCCGGAGCGCGCCGCTGCAGAACCTCTGATGCACTCGCCGCACCCGCACTGCGCTGAGCATTTACCTTTTTCACCACACCATAGCCCTCAAGTTCATGCCTGACATCATACACCTCCTGCCCGACGCCGTAGCCAACCAGATTGCCGCTGGCGAAGTGATACAACGCCCCGCCTCCATCATCAAAGAACTGGTGGAAAATGCCATCGATGCACACGCCACACGCATTCAAGTGGTGGTGGAGGATGCTGGAAAATCGCTGGTGCAAGTCATCGACAACGGCTGCGGTATGAGCGGCACCGACGCCCGCCTGAGTTTTGAGCGCCACGCCACATCCAAAATAGCGAAAGCTCACGACCTCTTCGGCCTGCGCACCATGGGTTTCCGTGGCGAAGCACTTGCCTCCATTGCCGCAGTGGCACAGGTCGAACTGCGCACACGCCAGGAAAAAGATGAACTGGGCACCTGCATCCTGATGGAGGGCTCGCGCCTCATCAGTCAAGAGAGCATAGCCTGCCCCGTAGGTGCCAACTTTGCCGTGCGCAACGTCTTCTTCAATATCCCGGCACGACGCAAGTTCCTGAAATCTAACCAAACGGAACTCTCGAACATCATGACGGAGCTCGAACGCATTGCCCTGGCCAACCCCGACCGCGCATTCTCCCTGCACCAAGGCACCACACTCATGGTCGACCTGCCCAAGGGCAACTTCCGCCAGCGCATCGTGCAACTCTTTGGCCGCAAAATGGACGCCTTGCTCGTACCCGTCGAGGTCAACACCACGCTGGCTCGCATTTCGGGCTTTGTGGGTACGCCCAAAGCGGCGCGACGCAAGAGCCCGCACCAGTTCATGTTTGTCAACGGCCGTTTCATGAAACACCCCTACTTCACCAAGGCGGTCCTCACCGCCTTCGAGCGCCTCATACCCGACGGCCAGCAGGTGCCCTACTTCCTGCAGTTTGAGGTTGACCCCGCACGCATCGACGTGAACATTCACCCCACCAAGACCGAAATCAAGTTTGAGGACGACAGCGCCATCTGGCAAATCCTGCTGGCTGCCGTGCGGGAGTCCTTGGGTAAATACGGTGCCACGCCCGCCATCGATTTCGACACAGAGGGCTGCCCCGACATTCCGGCCTTCACGCCCCGCACCGAGGGTTTCGCACCGCAGCCGCCACAACTGCATCTCAATCCGCAGTACAACCCCTTCCACACCACCCATTCTGCCGAAGCCACGTCCGATGCCCCCCACACCGGGCATGCGCAAGTAGAGGGCAGTTTCCAGTCTGCCGCCCTGCATTGGGACGAGCACGATGCGCCCCACACACCCACACTCAGCACAGCTGCCAACCACACACCCCCCACTGTGCACACCCCACAAGCACCTGCTCACTGGGAGGATGCCTACCGTATGGCACAGCAAGCGCCTTCGCAGCCTGCCGACACGCACGACACCCCCCAGCCCCAACTCTACGACAACCTGCCCACAGGAGCCAACAAAGAGGGTTGGCAAAGCGCACCCAGTGAGTTTCTGCAATACCACGGCCGCTACATCGTCACGCCCCTCAACTCGGGTCTGGCCCTCATCGACCAGCACAGGGCTCACGTACGTATATTATATGAGCAGTACATGAAGCAGCTCACCGCCCACAAGGCCCCCAGCCAGCACCTGCTCTTTCCCGAGATGCTCACCCTCTCGCCCTCCGAGAGCGTCGTGTTCGAGTCGCTGCTGCCCGAACTGCAAGCCGTCGGCTTCGACATTTCGCCGCTCGGCGGCGGCAGTTTCTCAATACTCGGCACACCGCTCGCCACCGAGGGCCTCGCACCGCAAGCCATTCTGCAAGGCATCCTCAGCGACGCCATGCAGGGGCAGGCCAATGCCGCCGAGGCCACACACCACCTCGTGGCAAATGCACTGGCCCACAAGGTGGCCATGCCCGTGGGGCAATATCTCAGCACAGCCGAGATGGCCGCGCTCATCGAGCAACTCTTCACCTGCTCCACCCCCAACCTCACACCCGGCGGTGCACCCACACTCATCATCCTCAAGCAAGAACAGATAGAAAAAGAGTTCTGACCTATTCACAAGCCGATAAGTGGCTGCCTTAACCCGACCACGAGTATCATACCCCACACAGCCAACCAATAAAGGGCCTCAACCAACGCACACGTTTCAAATACGCATATACAAACATTTTTTAGGCGATTTTGCATACCGACTAAGCGTAAAACCGCCGCTTGAATGCGCAACAAAGCAGAAAATCAAGGGAAACATAGCTTTTTGTGCAATCTTTTTATCTTAAAAATTTGTACACATGAAATTGTTATGCTTATCTTTGCAACGGATTACGGCGTAGAAGCGCGAAATACCGCCCATGCGTAACGTAATAAACAGCGAAACAAACAACTTATTAATAGTACAAATCATCAAGTTATGAGAAAGTTAATGATTGCACTTGCCTTTGTGGGCCTCTCGTCCGCATCGGCCTTTGCTCAGGACGTTGAAGTCCCGACCAAAAAGTACAGTGTTGCCACCAACTCTTTCTGGGCTAACTGGTACGTGAGCGCTGGCTTCGCAGCCAACGGTTCTTACACCTCCCAGGAGGATTGCTGCAACAAGAACCCCTTCAGCGTAGACCGCGGAACCCTCGGTTTCAACGTGTCCGTTGGTAAGTGGTTCACCCCCAGCATCGGTCTCCGCACCAAGTTCGACGGTCTCTGGCTCAAGCAGGTGAACACACGCGATGTACACCCCTCCTACAAGTTCTACAACATCCACGAGGACCTTATGTTCAACCTCTCGAACATGTTCTGTGGCTACAACGAAAAGCGTATCTGGAACTTCATTCCTTACGTAGGTCTTGGTTACATCCACAACTTCACCATCGGCAACGGCGACCTCTCTTACAACGTTGGTTTGCTCAACAACTTCCGCATAAGCAAGCACTTCCAGATCTTCCTCGACCTGTACGCTGCTGCATTCGAAGGCACTGTGGATGCCGCTAACCCTGATCCCTGGGGAGCTTACGGCAAGAACTCGCTCCGCCACTGGGACAAGTACGTAGGTGCCAGCGTAGGTGTTACTTACAACCTCGGCAAGTGCACTTGGGAGAAGACTCCTGACGTAGACGCCCTCATCGCTATGAACAAGGAGCAGATGGACGCCCTCAACCAGTCGCTCGAAGAGAGCAAGGCTGAAGCAGCTCGTCTCCGCGAGATGCTCGCCAACCAGAAGCCTGCTCAGGCCGTCGTCGAAACCAAGAAGGAACTCGTAGCTACCGCTGCCAGCGTATTCTTCAACATCAACTCTGCTAAGGTGGCCAGCCGCAAGGATCTGGTTAACGTGAAGGAAATCGCTGAGTACGCTAAGGCCAACAACGCCAAGATCGTTGTCAGTGGTTATGCTGACAGCAAGACCGGTTCGGCTGCTTACAACCAGCAGCTCTCCCAGAAGCGTGCTGAGACTGTGGCCAACGAGCTCGTTAAGATGGGTGTCAACCGCGACAACATCATCATCGAGGCTAAGGGCGGTGTGGACAACCTCTCTCCGTTCTCTTACAACCGCCGTGCTACGGTTAAGGTTCAGTAATTGACAAACCTTCGCGACAGAAGCGAAAACCATAACAAAGGGTTGAACTCTCCAAGGGTTCAACCCTTTTTCTTTGTCTCATACAGTCCTGCTGCCTCTGCTTATTGTTGAACTCTCCAAGAGTCCAACCCTTTTCTTTATCTCATACAGTTCTGCCGCCTCTGCTTATTGTTGAACTCTCCAAGAGTCCAACCCTTTTCTTTGTCTCATACAGTCCTGCGCCTCTGCTTCTTGTTGAACTCTCCAAGAGTCCAACCCTTTTCTTGGTTCCTTCTCCCTCTCTGACCGCATCAATGCCCCACAGCATGCCCAGCGGCAAATCCACAATTCCCTTGGTCAGCCCACCGCAACATGGCATGCACCTCGCACCACCTCACCCCGCCTCATCCTCCCATCAGCCCCACCATCACGGCTCATGCTACCACACATAACCACCACAAGCATAGCCATCTCCTGAAACCTCCAATTCCACGCTCAAAGCCGCTTTATTCGTTGTCCACGGCCACGCGCAACGTTGCACACGGCCATGTGCAACGTCGCCCACGGCCACGTGCAACGTTATCCACGCCCGTGAACAACGAACAAAGGCGCATGGACTGACGTTACGAGCTTGGGGTGAAAGGGTAATTCACACAGAAGTGACAAGCACAGTAGCGTAAACGGCAGGTGAGGAAAGGTCCGAAAGGCTGGGCTCAACCCTTCAAACGGGGATACGTTCATCTTCGTGGGACACAAGTGGCAGCTGAGGAGAATTCATCATTGGGAACAGGCGGCTATGTGATGTGTTACAAAGGTTTACTGATGGCTTACGTACAATATGCATTTCTTCGAATGCTTAGCTCACTGCAACATATAGGTTCAACAAAACAATAGCGACTGCTATGATTAAGGCCATAGGACAGTCGCTATTGTTTGTATAGAAAGTATAGAAAGGTTGAATACCTGTAGTTCTTCGAAATACTTATGTTACGCTATACTATTTTTATTTAGAAGATTCGCCTTTATCTTTTTCCTTTTCGTCTTCCTCAACAATGGCAATCTGGTAGTTGTTGATTACTGCACCTGTTACTAAGTTGAGGAGAAGGAAAGCGGCCAAACAAAACCAAGACACGTGATATGTCGTTATTACGGTTGAGTTTACATGAATAAGTCCATACTCCGATGCTGTGATATGATTATATCTGAGATCCGTCCAATCTTCTCCGGTGAGTTCTCGGAATAATG
>OBLI01002414.1_pt1 | contig 15994 bp, 9 predicted proteins | sample 1519701 | NCBI WGS metagenome assembly OBLI01 (sample SAMEA3663005, study PRJEB22513) | pig gut metagenome | biome: pig gut; feature: pig-associated habitat; material: faeces | place: France | collected 2012 | reverse complement strand
TTGCCTTTCCTTTCAGCCGGCGACCTTTGGTTCAGCCGGCGACCTTTGGTTCAGCCGGCGACCTTTGGTTCAGGGCGTTGCTACTGATATTTGTACATCAAACTGTACACCCCTAACAACTTAGTCAAAATAGATTAAAAAAACGGCACAGCATTTGCAAGGAATAATGGAAAGGAGTATATTTGCAGAACATAATATAGATATCATTAAAAAAAGACATTAATATGGAAGTACAAGAATTAGAAAGACTCATTCGTCAGCAGGAGGTTGCAGATTCCAACGTATTCTCTGCCCTCATGCGTAAAGTGTATGTATGGATGACCCTTGCACTGGTGATAACAGGTGTCACGGCCGTAGGTGTGGCCAATTCTCCCAATCTGCTTGCCCTGATATACGGTAACAGCTTCACAATGTGGGGACTCATCATTGCCGAGCTCGGACTGGTAATGTATATCAGCGCACGCATAGAGAAACTGTCGCTGAGCACTGCGACCATACTATTCGCCGTTTATTCGGCACTCAACGGAGCCATGCTCTCGTCGATATTCCTTCTCTACACCACGGCAGTAATATCGAAGGTGTTCTTCATCACCGCCGCCACGTTCGGCGTGACCGCCTTCTACGGCTACACCACCAAGAAAGACCTGTCATCTCTGGGCAACATACTGTTCATGGCCCTTATAGGACTCATCATAGCAACCGTTGTGAACATGTTCATGAAGAGCAGTATGTTCGAGCTGATACTGAGCTACATCGGTGTGGCCATATTCGTAGGACTTACCGCATGGGACAGCCAGAAAATCAAGGAGATGCTGATGGTACAGCGCAACGCCGGAGAGGGAGCACAGAAAGTAGCCCTGCTTGGTGCCCTGTCACTCTATTTAGACTTCATCAACCTCTTCCTCTACCTGCTGAGGATTTTTGGCCGTAGCGATGATTAACCAAACAAGCAGGCTCACCCATCGTGAGCCTGTTTTTTATTTATTATGGAGAAAGACAACAACATCAGCCAAGAGGCAGCAAGGCTTCGCAACAGCCTATGGAAGCGGTTCAGGAAGGCTACAGCCTGCTACTCGCTCCTTTCCGATGGCGACAAGATACTTATCGGGCTGTCTGGCGGCAAGGACTCGCTGCTATTAGTAGAGATGCTCGGCCAGCAGGCCCGCATCTTCAAGCCAAGCATAAAAGTGGAGGCCTGCCATGTGAGGATGCGGAACGTGAAATACGAGACCGACACCAGCTACCTTGAGCAGTTCTGCGAAAGATGGAACATGCCTCTGCATATAGTGACAACATCTTTCGACAGCAGCATCCCCACTTCCAAGCCAATGTGCTTTCTCTGCTCATGGCACAGGCGCAAGGCACTCTTCGCCAAGGCGCAGGAGCTGGGTTGCAACAAGATTGCGCTGGGTCACCATCAGGACGACATCATCACTACCAGCCTTATGAACCTCTTCTTCCAAGGGCATTTTGGCAGCACTCCCCCACTCTACGACATGGACAGGATGCCTCTGTCAATAATTCGTCCTCTCTGTCTGGAGCACGAGGACGACATAAGCATATATGCCAAAATGGCAGGCTACGAGAAGCTCATAAAGGAATGCCCGTACGAGAACAATTCACAAAGGCACTATGTTAACAAACTGTTCAGAGACGCCGAGGCTGTCAATCCCGAAGTAAGACATTCAATATGGAGAGCTCTTACTGACAAGCCAGCAGATTAGTCAAGTCCATCGTATCAGAACGGGCTGTTCTGTTGGTGCTACAAGCCTTATTCGCATTAAATACGGGGAAAGAGGGAAAATATCCGTCTTTTTCTTTGTTATTCCAGAAAAAATATGTAAGTTTGCAAAATCAAAGTAACAACAGCTCAAAATTCATATTCAGACACAAATACAAGTAATTAAACAGAATATCTGAAATGCTTTATAAATAAAAATAGAGAAGGACGACACCATCAGTGTGGCGTACCCTCCATATTAATCAGCGACTCAATAATAGTGTATAGTAATATAAAACAAAACTTAATTTGGAATGTTGACAAAACAGATAGTCCGACAGTCTAATATCATCAAAACACTGAATCAATCAGCCATTGTAGCGACAATGGCTGATTGTTTTTTTGTGGGACACACATATATATATCTACGTGCACAAAGGAGAATTATCCGTAGGCCGCAATCACACCCCTGCTACGGCATCACGCAGACGCGTTAGCGCCTCTGCTACCAAAGCCCTTGGTGTTCCTACATTCATACGCATAAACCCCTCACCGCCCTGTCCGAACATCTCACCGTCGTTGAGAGCAAGCCGGGCCTTATCGACAAACAGACTTACGAGCGAGGCATGGTCAAGGTTTAGTCTACGGCAGTCGAGCCATACCAAAAACGACGCATCGGGACGCAATGGGCGCACGGCAGGAATATGCTCCCTGCAATAGTCCTCAACAAAGAGGATATTCTGCTCCACATAACTGATCATCTGCCTGCGCCACTCCTCTCCCTGCGAGAATGCTGCTATAGTGGCTATGGGCGAGAAGATTGTCGGCTCGTCAAGCTCATTAGCCTTAAGCCAGGAATAGAACCGTGACCTCAGACCGTCATCGGGAACGATGGCGAACGAGCTTACAATGCCTGCGATGTTGAATGTCTTCGATGGCGCTCCGAAGGTGATGCTGCAATGGGCAGCCTTGTCAGAGGCAAGGGCAAAGGGAATATGCTTCTTTCCCCATAATGCCATGTCGCAATGTATCTCATCGGATATCACGATGATGCCCCTCTCATAACAGAAGTCAGCAAGTCGGGCAAGCGTCTGCCTGTCCCAGAGTATACCTGCGGGGTTGTGTGGATTGGAGAGGACGAGCACCTTGCACCTGTCATCGGCCACCTGCGCAAGATTGTCGAAGTCCATGGAATAGGTGCCGTCGGCATTCTCATGCAGGGGATTGAATACCACTTCCCTGCCGTTGCCCTGCGGAGTAATACGGAAGGGATGGTATACAGGCGGCTGGATGATCACCTTATCACCAGGCTCTGTGAACACATTTATCACCATGCCTATGCCCTTGACGATGCCGGGAATGTAAGACAGCCACTCCCGCTTGACATCGAAGCCATGATGGTCGTGGAGCCATGCCATTACAGTCGGCCAATAGTCTTTTGGCTCTACGGTGTAACCGAATATAGGATGCTCCATGCGCTTGCGCAAGGCATCAACAACAAATGGCGGAGTCTCGAAGTCCATGTCTGCCACCCACAGGGGCAGAAGGTCTGCTCGGCCATAACGCTCGGCAAGCACATCGGTCTTGAGTGCGCCGGTAGACGAGCGGTCTATGATTTTGTCGAAGTCGTATTTCATTTTTTTCTGTAGGGGGGATAGATAAGATAGAGGGGATAGAGGGGATAGATAGGGGGGATAAGTATCTTTGTCTATCTGGCGGATGCTGCCTGCCTGATATCCTCATAGATGTCGGAGACACTCTCAAGGCCAACAGATATGCGGACTGTGGTGTCGAGGACATCCATGGCGGCACGCTCGGCATCGGTGAAATTGCCGAATATGGTGCTGGCAGGATGTATGGCCAGAGTCTTGTTGTCGAAAAGATTGGTTGCCCTGCGGACAAGCTTCAGACTGTCTATGAAACGGTAACATGCCTGTCGGTCGGCAAGGTCTATGGTTATCATTGCTCCAGCCGTGGGGCCGAACTGCCTTGCTGCCAGCTCATGGAAGGGGTTGTCTTCCAGTCCTACATATCCAACATGTGAAATTCCGTCAACACTCTTTAGCCGCCTTGCAAGTTCAAGCGCATTGGCAGCCTGCACCCTATATCGGGCGTCAAGAGTCTCAAGTCCGAGCGACTGCATATATGCCACATGCGGTGTCATATAGGCACCGAAATTGAAGAGCATCTCGTTCTTCATCCTGTTGGCAAACTCCTTCACCGTATCGTAGCAGATGACAAGTCCGCCAAGCGACGTGGCTCCACCGGAGAGATATTTGGTGCTTGACACAATCTCTATATCCACACCAAGTGCATGCGACGAGAACTGAGTGAAGGGTATAACCGTGGTGTCAGCAACCAATGGTATGCCGTGTCTGTGTGCTATGGCTGCCAAAGCCGACAGGTCAGCCACCTCCAACTGAGGATTTGTTATAATCTCCAGAAATATGCAGCATGTATTGTCATCGACATTTCTCTCTACCGCCTCGAGGTCGAGCAGGTCGCACGTCCGTGCCTCAACGCCAAACCGCGGGAGGCTTGAGGTAATAAGCGAGAAGCTATTGCCAAACATATGTCTTGAAGTGACGATGTTCTTTCCCTGCGCCGACAATGCCAGCATAGTTGCGCTGATGGCCGCCATGCCCGATGACATGGCAACAACAGCATGTGCATTAGTGATGTTTCTCACCTTGTCCTCAAGAAACGTCACCGTGGGATTCATGACACGTGAATAATCGGGTGCCAGAACCCTTCCTGTAAATGCATCAGCCATATCGGCAGCAGTGTCAAACTCATAAGCGGCAGTATGATAAACCGGCATACTCAATGCCCCATAGGCATCACGTCTGCCAAACGGAGTGTCTATGGCCTTAGTCTGATTATCCATAATTATCACTACATTTTTTTGATAAGTGATGCAAAATTACTTCAAATATCGTTCAAAACCCAATATTCTTGCAAGAAATTTAAGTATTTAGGGAGAAAAAGCACCAAATTGACTACTCTGCAGCTATACGTATCGTGCCACCAGATGTTATATCCTCATGGCTGAACGACGTCTGCCCTTCGGCTCCTGGCAATACGGTGAATGTTTTGCCGTTCTCGAGGTTGAACGTCACCTTGTCGAAGGTTGTCACACCACACTGATACAGAGGAAAAGCCGGACAAACGGGATAGAAGCCCATGGCAGAGAACATGTACCATGCCGACATCTGCCCCGCGTCGTCGTTGCCCGAGAGTCCTCCCGGCGTGTCGTTGTATTCTGTATCGAGAATATGCCTTATGACCTTTCTTGTCTTCTCAGGCTTTCCTATATAGTTGTAAAGATATGGTATCTGGTGGCAAGGTTCGTTGCCGTGCCAGTAAAGAGGTCTTGCTGTAGAAGAGTCTGACAGGCCAAACATCATGTCGAGCTTCTGCTCGAACGCCTTCTCTCCTCCCATTCTGTAGATAAGGTGCTGTATATCATGCGGCACATACCAGGAGTAATGACATATCGAGCCTTCGGTGATGAACGACTGTCTGCTAACCAGGTCAGTGCATCCTTGCCACGAGCCATCCGCATGTCTGCCGTCGGCCCACCCCGTAGCAGGATTTATGACATTGCGCCAATTGCGGCATCTGTCCATAAGCCTGTTGTAGTCTGCATCTTTAGACAGAGCCTTCGCCATCTGTGCCACGGCAAAGTCGTCGTAGGCATATTCCAGTGTGCGTGATGTCTGCTCGCAGGTATGGAACGCCTCCTTCACGCTGTCCTCCATAGGTATATACCCATATTTAATATAGGAGTCGAGAGCCCTGCGTCCCATTCCATCGGTATATTCATCGTACGATGCGGGACTTTCGAAAGCATTCTTGCGCATGGCATCGTAAGCCTTGTGCGCATCGAAGTTGCGCACACCTTTCACATAAGCGTCGGCAAGTGCAACCGAACAATGGTCGCCTATCATGGCTGCGGTGTAGCTGTTCCAGCAGGGGAATATGGGTAGCCAGCCGTTACTGTCGTACATGTCTACCAGCGACTGCATCATCTGCCCAGACAGTGTCGGGGCTATGATATTGTAGAGCGGCAACTGGGCACGGTAAACGTCCCACATGGAGAAGTCTCCGAAGTATTTATGTGTAGGATGAGTAGGTAGGATGGAAGAATCCATGTGTTTTGTCTCGCCAGAGGAGAAACAAGGATAGTCGCCGTTGCAGTCGCTCATTTCACGAGGCAGGAAACTGGCACGGTAGAAGGCACCATAAAACTGGTTGACCTTTGCCACGTCAGCGGTCTCGACATCGACGGAATGGAACCTGTCTATCCATTTCTCCGCATTGGCAACCACCATTCGGCTGAAGTCGGGCGAGTCGACATCAGACAGCTCGGCGTTAAGATTGGCAACAGCTCCTTGCTTACCCGTAAACGAACTTGCAGTGGCAAAGAGCAGAGGAGTATGCGCACGCGCCTTGAAAGACAGCCACAGACAGGGAGTCTGGCCTTTTGACATACCGAAATCAGCCAATTCATCGTAGTATCTCAGTACGAAATGTCCGGAGAAGCCGGCTGGATCTCCCCATCCCTGATAAATTCTGTGAACGGGATTGTAGCCATAAACCATGCGGTTCAGGGTATCTACCTCTATATATCCCAGCTGTTCGTCGCTGTTGGCATTGATTACTATATGTACCGTCTGGTCGGCATCGGGAGTTACGCGCAAGAGCGAGGCATGGCTGTCGGCAGTCAGTTCGGCAAGCAGATGCTCGTCGTCAAGCCTCACGGCATAGTAATGCGGGTGTGAACGTTCCCTGTCGTGGCTGAAACGTGTGGCCCTTTCTTCCGGCAGCAGCCTCAGCTTACCGCTTATGGCAGCCACGGTAAACGAGCCGTAGTCCTGCGTGCATCCGCCCACTATCCAGTGGCTGTTGCGGAAGCCCTGCAGCAGCGAGTCCTTATAATAATATGGTGCGATGCACTTCTGCTCAGTGTCCTGCGTCTGTGGAGTCCAGAAGTTCTGTCCGTTAGGAACGAGCACCGCCGGCAACGTCTGCCCATGTTCCTCGCTGCCTTTACCGAATAGTCCTGCTGTGTTGGTATTAGCCTGTGCCGTACCAACCATAGTATTGAGGCAGTGCAGCTGACGAAGGTGTTCCAGCCTGTGTATGCGCTGCTGCATACAAGCCTTTATATCTGTCCAACGATACAGGCGGCTACCGGGAACGAACTCGGTGAAATCGGGGTTTTCAGCAATATCATTGCGCTCATTAAGCATAAACCTTACGAGCACGTCATCATCAGGACGAGCCGCATCGGGCGTTGTCTTGCGGTAGAACACCATCTGAAGGTTGGCAGCCATCGGCACTACGACATCCATGAGGTCGGAGTGGTCGCTATTGACAGCCTGCTGAGTGTCGGGATGAAGAGGATAGGGATTGTTGTAGCGCATATTCAGCAACGTTAGCAGCCGGTAGAGCGAAGTGTCGTGACCGAAGCGAAGTGTCGCCGAGGGCTTTGCTGACATCAAGGCGGCATCGGCTTCATCGACGATGTTCTGCCATAAGCTCAAAGCCGACCTTGCCGGTATGCCATCGTTGGTGGCATAGTTGCCGTTGCATATAGTCATGCGAAGGTTGTTGGCGCAGTAGAAGGCACGGAACTCGTCATCGGTGAAAAGGCCGTCGAAGAGCGTTTCGATGTCTTTTGGATAACGTTTGAAGTTTAGTCCGACATCCTGCAACGACGAGGTGACAGCCTGCATCTCACTCATGAACCTCATGTGCTCAGCAACCCTGGAAGGGTCTTTGAACAGCTGTGCCATGAAACGTTCGGGGTTGGTTCGGGCCACTATATTAAGCGATTTCTCCAGCTCCTTCACCTCGGGAGCGGTGTAGGCAATCCATGCCATGTCGGCAGAGTCGGCTGCTATATCCATCTCGAGTGCAGGCTGAAGCGACTGCATCATTGCGGTAAAAGCCTGCATACTCTTCACGCAGCGGTCAACGACGCTGGCGCGTGCCTTCACCCTGTTTCCCGGAGCGAATATCTGAGGCAGCCTGCTGTACATGCGCCGTGCTATGCCCTCATGTTGGATTGCGCCCAGCCGCGACAGCCTTCCTCCATTGCCACGGGCATTGTCGAGTACCTTTCTCATAGCCTTCTCCACCTTTCTGCCAAGTGGAGTGAGATTTTTCCTGTCAGCGAAATAGGAATACAGCCACTCATACCTCTCGTCGTTCGTCATCCAACGTGAGCCATGGCGTCCATAGTGGCTAAGGTAAAATGGAGTATAACCTTCTGGAGTAGCATCTATAAGGTTGTCGGCCTTGCTGGCATAAGGGTAGGCATGGTAAATGCCTCCCATCTGCCGTCGGTCTTGTGCGTCGGCCATGCCGAATATCATGCAGGCGGCAATAGCGATAATAAGTCTCTTCATAGGTCAAGCAGTATGTTATTGTTTCATGTCCCAGTCTATACCCAACGGGTTGTTCTTCATCTTCATCACAATGGGCAACTCACGGTCTTTGGCAATCCACATCTCGGTATTGTCCTTGTCAGCCCTGACATGTATGTTTTCGGCGGTTTCATCGACTTTCCGCCATGTGATACCGTCGTATGTAAAGCGTCCCTTGGCAAGCAGAGCAGCGTAAGCCGCCTTGGAGATAAAGCCGAAGGTGCCGCTCACATTATCGTAGCGTGCATTCCTCGCCTGCGCACTCTCCCACGAGAAGCCCGATGCGTTGTCCACTACATTGCGGTGGATGTTATATATGGCAGTGTTGCATCTTACCTCCAGAATATCACCATTCCATCGGTATGAATAAGGCCAGTTGCGGTATTGTCGGTTCAGCACAAAGCACATGAGCATATCGTTCTGAGATTTCTTCTCTCTGGCATCATCCTGCGGGAACTCCAGGAACTGGCTGGTTCCGGCAAGCGGATATTTGCCAAGCATTCCCCAGATAAGCCAACTCGACATTGCTCCTCCGTCATCATTGCCAGGCAAGCCGTCGGGCTGGTCACTGAAGTTCTCGTTGATAATCTTCGTTACCCGGTCACACGACAGGTCGGGACGTCCTATGAAATGGTAGAGCCATGGTGTGAGGAAGCTCGGTTCGTTGGCAACATTGTAATGTCCTTCGGCAAAGAAGGTGTCAAGACGCTTGCGGAAGGCATCGGCCCCACCGCATGCATCGATGAGACCTGGCACATCGTGGGGCACGCTAAGGCTGTACTCTGCCGACAGCGCCTCGTAGAAGAAGGTGTTCCACCAAGGCAGATACCACGGTGCGACCTTTGTGTCGGGGCGGTAAGGGATAAGAGGATGATAGACCTTAGACTTTCCCCAAGGCACGGAGTCGAGCCACCGTCCCTGTGCGTCACGCGGCATGATGAAGCCTTTCATGCCCTTCCACTCGTAGTCAGTGCGCCACAGGTTGCGCCAGTTGCCCGAGCGTGACATATACTTATCATATATATCCTCCTTGCCGAGGCGCTTTGCCACCTGCGCTATGCACCAGTCGTCGAAGGCATATTCCACAGTCCGCGTTCCGGCACGCGGTATGCCGTAGGGTATATATCCCAGGGTGTTGTATTCCTGAAGTCCTCCCCTGCCCTCCTTCTCGTGGTCGGCGGGCGGCACCTCTGCATCCTTTATCATTGCCTGCAGTGCAAGCTCGTAGTCGATACCGTCGAGCCCGCGAGCCATAGCATCGGCAACAACCACTTCGCCATGGCTACCTCCCTGCGTGCGTCCGTTGCAGTCGCCGCTTCGCGCATCGGGCATGTAGCCCTCGTTCTTATATATATTAAGGAGGGAGTTCACTATGTCACGCTGTATCTCCGGATAGTATACGCCGAGCAGAGGGGTAGACGTGCGATAGGTGTCCCAGATGGCATAGTAGTCGTCATAGTATGGAGAGTCTGCCCACTTAGGGTTCTCGCCAGTCTTGTTGACCGGCATGAGCATGACGTGATAAAGTGCGGTATAGAACATTCGCATATTCTTCTCCGTGCCCTGATATTTCAGCCTTGAGAGCATCTTCTGCCATTCCGCCCTCAACGTGGCGAGCTGTTGGCCGAAGGTGTTGGCGGGAATGTTGGCTCGTGCCTTCTCGCACGACACGTAGGATATGCCCACCTTAATATTGACGGTTTCATCGGCAAAAGCCAGCCTGCATGTCTGCTCGTCCGACTGCAACACACTGAAAGCCTTGTCGGTATGCAGGGAGAAATAAACGGTGTATGCATCGCCGTTGTTCCATCCGCCCCGTACCGATGACCATCCTTCCACGCACGTCGGAGACACTATGCTGACATGCGTTCCCACGAGCTGCTGCGCCTCGCGCTTATCGGGAATGGTGTCCTTGCCAAGAAACCACGAGGCATCGATGAAGAGTCTGCCCGGCTGCGGGTAGCTGATGCGGTAGAAGGCACAGCGCCCAGCGGTCGTTATCTCTGTGCTGATATGGTTCTGGTATAGGCACGAATAATATCCGAGATCTATCGTCTCGCCTATACGCCTTTGCGCCATCACTCCCTCCCTGAGCTGCTGTCCGTCGAGGTAAGGCTGCAGAAGGATGTTGCCATACTTCTGTCCTCCTCCTGTTCCGCTGACGTGTGTCTGCGTGAAGCCGGCCACTTTCTCGGGCATTGGTGCCCATCCGGCATTGGGCATGTTGACACAGTCGGGGCCAGGCTTGACCATGCCGAAGGGCATGGCAGGGCCGATGAACGTGCGCCCAAGACCGATGCTGCCTATACGCGGGTCGACATACTGCGTGTAGTCTTCTGCCATGGCAACGGCTACGGACACCAACATAAACAATGACAATAACGTTTTGCGCATAATACTGAGGAATGTGTATTTTTGGTTTAGTGGTTATAAAAACCACCTGATAAATCTCTTTGTGCAAATATACGAAATAATATCGGAACTGCGGATGCATTGCCGTGTATTTTCTATGAAAATCCACAATGACCATGCAAAGCTTTGCGTCGGCACTTGCAAAGCTTTGCATTGGCACTTGCAAAGCTTTGCGTTGGCACATGCAAAGCTTTGCGTTGGACAATACACTGCGGTGCGTCTGCCAACGCACTGCTTTGCGTCGGCCAATACACTGCGGTGCGTCGGCCGATGAGTAATGCTTGGCCTATGTCGCTTGCCAGTGCAAGAAATCCGAGCGGTGAATTGACAAGTCGTACGTAAAAAAAAGGGCAGACCGTGAAGTCTGCCCTGAAATTCATTCTTAGTTGTTGTAATCCGTAAAGGAAAGCGGATTAGTAGCCTGGGTTCTGTGCCCAGTTGGTGTTTACATTCATGATGCCCTCTGGAATTGGGAGTATACGGCGTGTCTTGTCGAAGTTGGCAATCTCCTTGCCGTCATTTCCAATAAGTCCCTTCTTGTGGAAGCCATACTCGCTCTCGAATGTACCGAAACGGATCATATCATTACGGCGCCAGTTCTCGTCGAAGAACTCACGGGCACGCTCGTCGAGCAGTTCGGCAAGGGAAGGATTATGCTCGAGCCGCGGAGCATGAACATAATCACGGATTTTGTTGAACAGCGACTGTGGCGTATCACCATTGGTAGCCTTGGCGCCACGTGTGATAGCCTCGGCCTTGGTCAGAAGGATATCGGCATAGCGGAAGATTGGAATGTCGTTAGACTGGTTACGTCCGTTCTTGTAGTCGTCATCTATCAGGAACCACTTTACAGACTTGTAGCCCTGGCTCCATCCATGAACATCCTTTCCTACGTTGATAGCAGAAACATTTTCCTGACTATTATCCTTCAGTACAATATCCTTGGACAAGACAACATCTTCACCTTTATATTGGAAAGGAACATTAGTCTTGTTATAGTTAGCGTCAAACATGTAAATCTTGCCTGCAAGCACATGCTCCTGACGGTCGTCAGTAGGCAAGGCCATCAATATGTCAGACATCTCAGGCGTGATAGAGAAGTTGCCACCACATGACTGAGACAGTGGCATACCATAATAACTATCGAAGGAGCCCTTAGACTGACGCCAAGTACGCGGACGGGAATATTGCATACCAGTTGCCTCGGTTGTATGGTAAGGCATAGCATAGATGAAATCCTTTATCTGCACGCCATTGTTAGGATAGAACTTTGAGCGGTAGCCGTTTGAGCCAGCAGCGATATCGAACACACCACTCTTGATGATTTCGTCACACCACTTTACACAGTCGTCCAGCTTCTCGTTCTTGGCTGTTGCAGCATCGAAAGTCGCAATATCAGGAGCGGTATAAACAGCCCAGTTGATATAGAGTTTCACGAGAAGAGCCTCAGCCATCCACTTGTTAGGCTTGCCGTATGTCTGCTCGTTGTTCTCCTCTGTCAGGTAAGGTATAATCTCCAAAAGTTCTTTCTCGATATACTTTGCCACCTCTGCACGCGGCTTGCGCTCTACAGCCTCATCCCCGCTTGGTATTCCATCAAGAATTGGCACGTCGCCATAAGCATCCATCAATACGAAATGATAGTATGCGCGCATGGCACGAGCGGGTGCTACGGCCTCTGGTGCGGCATTAGGTCCGCCCATGGTAAGAATGGCATTGTTGGCCTTGGTTATACCTGAAGACAAGTCGCCAAACCATCCGAGGCTTGCGTCCGTATACCTGTAAGAGTGTGTACACGCATGGGCATAGGTACCATCATCAAGATAGTCTCCATCAAAGCTTATTCCTACCCACTCGTCAGAAGACAGAGCCATAGCCTCCATGTAGCGGCGTCCCATGGCTCCACGGAACTGATAATAGACATCGGCCATAAGAGCCTCCATAGCAGCATCCGATGTAGGATATTTGACATACTGGGAATTTACATCAACATCCAAATCTGTACATGCCGAAGTGACACCTATCAATCCGGCTGCCAATAATAATTTTATATTAAGTTTCATAACTTGTATACTATTTAAAAGTTAACCTTTACACCAAAAATGAACGAGCGAGTGTGAGGATAGAATGTCTCACGGAAGTCGATACCAGGCTGCAATCCGCCAAGGTTCACTTCTGGGTCAATACCGTCATAGCCTGTGATGGTGAATACATTCTTAGCGGTTCCGTATACCTGTACGCTCTTGAGCCATCCACCGAAGTTGTCGAATGTGTAGGCAAGAGTCAAAGTAGACAGACGCAGGTAGCTGCCATCCTCGAGATAGCGGTCAGAAGGATAATTATATTTGCCGTCGGTCTTGAAATACGGGTCATTGAGAGCATCTGCCATAACATTCTTTCCACCAGCCAAGAGGCTTCTGCTGTTATAGTGAGCCTTTGTGGCATTCATAATCTTGTTGCCGATATTTCCCTGGAAGAATGCCGTCAGAGACCACTTCTTGTAGTTCAACGTGTTGTTCCAACCATAAGTCAGCTTGGGCAGAGCGCATCCAACCTTTGTCTTGTCTGATTTAGTTGGCTCTGTAGTCTTCTCGCCTGTACGCTCACCGGTCTCAGGGTCGTGTACCCAGAATGTAGACTGTCCCTGCTCGTTGTAGCCTGCCCACTCGTATGTCCAGAATGTACCGAGCGACTCGCCTTCCATGATGCGCTGAACCTCACCGTTTGATGATATTCCCGCAATATTTGGGTCACCCCAGTCCTTGTATTCTACCGAGTACTTTGTGTTGGAAAGCTTGTTGACCTTGTTCTTGTTGTGTGCGAGGTTAAGTGTTGTCTGCCATGTGAAGTCCTTGGTCTTTACAGGTACAGCATTGATGGTAACTTCGATACCGGTATTGGTGATGTCGCCAACGTTGGCTTGCATAGTGCCTACAGGATAGATGTTGGTAGAAACATCGTAACCCCAGATAAGGTCGGAAGTCTTCTTCGAATAGAACTCAATGCTACCGCTGAGACGGCTGTTGAGGAATGCAAAGTCAACGCCGACATTGAACATCTTAGTCGTTTCCCACTTCAGGTCCGGGTTACCGTTCTGTGTGGCATTAATCTTTGAGTATGTAATGCCATTGTAAGTAAAGCTGCTGGCCGAATCCAGGCCGAAGAGAGTATAAGCGGAATATGCGCCGAAGCCGAGAGCGTTACCGCTGACACCATAGCCCAGACGGAGCTTCAGCTGGTCGAAGATGCTGCCCTTGAGGAAAGACTCCTCTGCGATATTCCATGCCGCGCTGACAGACGGGAATGTACCCCAACGGTTGTTTGCGCCGAATACCGAAGAGCCGTCACGGCGTATGGTTGCCTGCAGCATATACTTGCCATCATAAGAATAGTTGGCACGGCCATAGAAAGAGATGTTGCGTACAGTCTCCTCAATACCGCTGTCGACATCTGTCATGCCGTTGATACGGTTACCGTAAGAAAGGTTCTTGAAGCCAAGCTGGTCATCATAGAAATCGTATACAGACACGCCGAAGCCGTCGTTGTTGGTACGCTCTTCCCAAGAATAACCTGCCATAAGGTCGATCTTGTGTACCTTCGCGAAGGTCTGTCCGTAGTTCACATAGGTCTCGAAAGTCTGGTTGTGTCCCATGCGTGTGTCACGGTGCGCCTTACCATTGTTGCCACCATAAGGGAGCTGTGACAGCGAGCTGTTGTAATAGCTATAAACCTTCTGGTTGGTGTTGTATGAATAGTTGGCGTTCCATACAAGTCCGTCAATAATCTTAAGGGCAGCCTTGCCGGTGAACTGTGTTCTTCTCCACTCAAACTCGTTGGCATCCTCGTTAATCATTGACAACGGGTTGAAGTTCTGCGAGCCGAGATCTGACTCATACCATGAGCCGTCGTCGTTACGTACAGGATTTACAGGTGAATAATAGTTCATTGCGTCCAGTACAGACTCACCTCTTTGTCCTGTAGGCACACCCTTATGCTTTCCTCTCATGGCATTGATGCCAGCCGAAAGGGTCAGTCGGTCCTTAAGCACGTTGGTGGTGATAAGCGCGCGGCCATTGACACGGTTCATACCAGTACCACGAACGACACCGTCATTATTGATGTAGTTAAGGCTGGCAATGTATTTTGTCTGCTTGCTGCCACCACTGATAGAGAGGTTGTGGTTCTGGCTGAAGCCTGTGCGCAGCACCTCGTCCTGCCAATCGGTATTGGCACCCGGGTCCTCAACAAGTTCTCCGGAAGCGCGGAGGTCGGCAGCAGACGCCATGTCGAGAGTATTAAGCACACTGTTCAAGGCCACATAACCGTTGTACGACACATTGGTACGGCCCTCGGCACCACTCTTTGTGGTAATTATGATAACACCGTTGGCAGCCTTTGAACCATAGATGGCAGTAGCTGTAGCATCACGGAGCACGTCGATAGACTCGATGTCATCAGGAGCCACCATCGAGATATCCATACCGGGGATACCGTCTATTACATAGTATGGCTGCATGGCCTCACCCTCACGAAGAGAAGACGAGCCGCGGAGAGTGATGCTTGGCGCACCATTAGGGTCACCAGTAGAGGTGATAACCAGACCGGCTACCTTGCCCTGCAGCATCTGTGCCGGGTCGGTATACACACCCTGGTCAAGGTCCTTGGCAGACACTGTCGTGATGGAAGAGGTTACGTCCTTGCGGCGCATGGTACCGTAACCAACAACAACGACCTCGTTGAGTGTCTCGTCATCAGCCGCAAGGACCACGTTCTGTCCTGGAGTGATGTACTTTGTCTCGTAACCAACGTAAGAGACTTTGAGTTTGGCATTGGCCTTAGTAGTCTTCAGTGTGTAGCGTCCGTTGGCATCGGTTACGGTACCGTTTGATGTACCTTGTTCCAATACGGTCACGCCTACCAGAGGTTCACCATTGGCATCTTTGATGACACCAGTTTTCTGGCTTTGTGCCATAGCTGCTGTACTACAAAGCAAGAGGGATGCCAAAGAGAATGTCTTCAGCATGCCTGCTTTAGAATAGTTTCGTACTTTTAGCATAACTGTTAATTTTAAAGGTTTATGAATAAATTATAATTTGGTTGCAAAATTACCATTATTATAAGTCAACGATATTTAGTTAGTGTGTCATTTCCGTTACCACGTCGAGCGTGCAGCCTGTAACGTTCTGCGTTGTCACGGCACGTCCCTGTGTAGGCATGAACTGCGTGTCGCGGCACGGGCGCAGGTCGATGGCTCCGCCCTCATAGGCAGTAACCTTCTTCCTGACAAGCCTTACATTGCTGAAATGGACATTATTGACCTTTCCCTCGACGTCACCGCCCACGAAGCATCCGTTCTCGCTGTTGGCGACGATGTTATTGAAATATATGCGGCTCACCTCTCCGCAGCGTCCTACCGTCTCGCCCTTAG
>OBLI01002413.1_pt1 | contig 15996 bp, 15 predicted proteins | sample 1519701 | NCBI WGS metagenome assembly OBLI01 (sample SAMEA3663005, study PRJEB22513) | pig gut metagenome | biome: pig gut; feature: pig-associated habitat; material: faeces | place: France | collected 2012 | reverse complement strand
ATTATTTCTCCATTAGTACTAGTATTAGTACTTACTAGTTCATATTGTAATGGATCATTTGTTTTAAATGTATTTGAGTCTACTACTAAAGTTAACTTATAGTACATTTCAGCATCAGTTGTATTATTACCAGTTACAGTTATAGTTTTTGTAGCCCATACATCATCTTTAGGATATATTCCAACTAGATTAATATTTGCTCCTCCACTATAAGTTATTTTCATTGTTCCGGCATCAGCTCTTACTGTAGTGCTTGTTTCAGAACTCATTCCGGCAGTAAAGAATGCATATGATACACCTACAACGCATATAAGTGAAACAATCATTACATAAATCATTACTCTTTTTTGTTTCTTTTTTATTTCTTCTTGGTTCATATTTTAACATCTACTTTCTATTGATATTATATATCAAACAAACTTTAATTTCTAGTTATTTTTTGCTTTTTTATTCTATTTACAATTTTTTCAAGTTAATATATAGCATTTTCGGTAATTTTTATTTACATATGTTTTTTTATTATGCAAAAAAACTTATCTAAATATTCCAAGAAAAAAGAGCAACTGATATTACTCTTTGTATTATTTATTCTAATTTTGTTCCGCAGTTAGAACAGAATTTGCCAGAAGCCTTAGTTCCGCAGTTAGGGCAGAAATTCATCTTTCCAGTTGCTGGAGCACTACTTTCCTCTTCCTTCTTTTCACCACTCAAATCTGCTTTAGATCCTTCAGTATTACCAAATGCTGCACCCATAGCATTATTCATCATACCATTAGATGCCATATTTACCATACCAACACCCATCATACCAGTAGCAGCACCATTACTGTTATTAGCAGCGTCTACTACAGCTTTACTCATACCACCAACAATAGCACCTTGTTGCATGTAATTATTACTTGATAATTCATAGTTATCAATCTTACGATTAGATTCTTCATCTAAAGTAACTGATTCAATAATGAATGATTTAATACTCATACCACGATCTCTAATAGGTTGGTCAAATACTTTTTCATCCATTATCTCTTTAATCTTATCTGTATAAGATGGAAGTTCTAAAACTGGCGCCTTATTTTCAGAGTTACCTAATTCATTAAGTACCTTTTGAAAACTAGCTTGAACTTCACTACGCATTTGTTCACAAATATCATCTTTATAATATACATCTGCAGTACCAGCTACTTCTCTCATAAATACTGCTGGATCTGTAATCTTAAATGTATATTTCCCAAAACATTTAACTTCTACTCTTAGTGGTGTAATTGTATTTGTCATTTGATTTGGAATTGGATGTGAATAATCCTGATAAGGTACTGGAGCTGGCGTTCCAAACTTATTATCAATAATCTCTTTAGCATTTATAAAATAAACTGCTTGATCTTTATTAGTTGCTCCATTATATGTAAAACGAGTCCACATTTCTTTAAATACTGCTCCAAAGTCACCTGCAAAAAATGATGGAGATGAACTTTCATCAAATGTATAAATACCTTCTTCAGCAGTAGCATCTAAAATCTTTCCACTTTGGAAAATTACTGCTATTTGTCCAGGTGCTACTTCTATAGCACTCTTCTTAGTAATAACACCATTTTCAGTAGTTTTCTTAATCATTAATGTGTTATTATCCATGTTTTCACACTTAATAAACTCTTTCCATTGGTCTTTAAGTGTAGTTGATACCGCCTTTCCGGCTGCTTTAATTAATCCCATAATTTACCTCTTTTCTTTATTTAAACATCTCTTATGGATGTTAAAATCCAATCATAATTTTCGTTATCGAATGTTGTTCCACAGTATTCACAGTGACCACTTCGATTAACATCTATTGATGCTCCGCATGATGGACACTTACTAACGATTCCTTTATCCTTAACATTCTTCTTTTTATGTAACTCTAAATAATTAGTTTTCTCTATTCTTCTGTCATTAACACCTCTTTTATATTTAAAAGTAGTTTTATCAATAACATAATCCATATATCTACTTATCAGAGTCACTTTGATAATATACTCATCATCTGCATCTATTATATCACTAATTTCAGTTGTTTTAACATTAAGTTCATCAAACATTTCTCTTTCATTTGCTGCATTTAACTTAGCAATTCTTTCCTTAAGTTCTTCATAAACTTCATCTGACAAAAAGTGAGCCACTCTCTTTTCATCATCCATCATAATTGCTGTATAATACATTACAAATATGTTATTAACTTTAGTGATAAACATTGGAAGGGAAAAATCCCCTCCAAGTAATTTATACTTTTCTTCCATTATCTCATCCTTTGACCAATACAAGTCTTCTTACTCATTACATACTCTTTAGGCCCAATAACAATTGTACTTCCGCAATATTCACACTTGCCACCTGCAACTCCTTCAAATGGAGCACCACAATTAGGGCACTTCTTTAAACTCTCATCACTTGCTTTAACAAATGTAATTGAATATTCAATATCAATCTTATGATTATCCTTACCTCTTACTGTCTTCTTATTATTATCAACTACATAATCATACATTGCTGTATGTAAATATACAGTAACATTAACAATACCTGCTTCTTCAGTTATATTAGTAATTTTAACATCAATATTCTCAAAGTCTTTCATTATATTTTTCTGACCCTTAACTTTCAAAGCATCAAGTTGCATTACATAACTATTATATAATTCATCAGTCAAATGTTTTCTAAGACCATCATAATCAAAGTTCATCCATTCTTCTTGAATACTCTTATATAACTCGAATGCTAACTTTTTAAATTCATCAGCGTCCATACCAATCTTCTTTAATCTATCATCTTTTATATCAGAATATTTATTAAAGTTACTTGTAGAACCACTTCCACCTTTGCCACCTCGATTATTAATACTAAAATAAATAATTATAATTACGACTACTGCAAAAATAATCATAAAAGCAAATCCATCCCCATCAGAATAACTGCCGCCTGATGAGCTTGAACTCCAACTTCCTCCTGAATCCCAGTCAGAGTCCCAACCACCTGAATCCCAGCCTCCTGAATCCCAGCCTCCTCCAGAATCATAACTAGAGTCCCAACCACTATCTGCTCTAGCCATACTTACACCAGAAAATAATAATCCAATTGCAACTATAAATATTAGAAACTTCTTTTTCATCTTTACCTCTTTCTACTTCTATAAATAATTATACTCTAAGGTATACACTAAATTATCTTTTTCATATGTAACTTTACATATTTTTTCTTCTTTAATATATATAATATACTTTTCTCCATTTATGTCATAGGTATAACTTTTACCTTCAGTAGTACTTTTAAGTAGTCCGTTATAGTTATCTATAGTATTTATTATATCTTTAGGTAGTATTAGTTTATTATTAAGTTCATTATATATACTAGTTTCTTCTTTATTATTCTTGTTAACTATATACATTACTCCGTCATAGTAGACTTTATTAGTAATTCCATCATTTTGTATAGCACCATTAAATACGCCATCTTTAATAACACCACTAACATAATAAGTATCATTACTCATCGTAAGCATAACTGAAGAATTTGCAAATTCTTTTTTTATATCATTATAAGTAATCTGTACTTTTTCTTCTTTTTTAGGTACTTCTTCTTTAGGTGATAACCTAATAAATACTATAACAAGAGTAAAAAATATAAACCATAGTCCTAGTCTTATTAAAGCATTATACCTTGGATTATTCCAGATTTGTTTAAATTTATCCATTAGTTCCTCCATTATCACAATGTAACGCATCAATTGATAATACTATTTCTAAAATAAGTAGAGCATCATCTTTATTTTTTATATCTAATTCATAAACATCCGTATAACTAAATTTTTTCAAGACTTTTGCAATAACTTCACCATGCCTCTTAATTTCATAATTCCATCTCCAAAAGTTTCCAGTTACTTCTATATCCAAATCCTCTATATTAAATATTTCTTTAACAAAAGCAAACTTTTTAATTAATATATATTCTTTGCTTCCAACGTTTAAGATAAATTTTGGAAACCAAGTAAACATTTTTTGTTCTATAAATCCGAGATCATTATCACTTTCATCATATATTCTAAGTAAATGTCCCCAAGAAAATTCTCCCTTAATTTTATAAATAACATTCTCGTTCTCATCATAGATGTTATATGAATCAAACCAGCTAAATACTTTTTGTTTTAAAAGAAGTTTCACTTTAACACCTTACCTAAAAGACTTCCATAACCATTTTTAAAATCTTTGACACTCATAATATTTTTACCAGATGGCTTAATCTTAGTCACTTTTATAGACCCACTAGCACATCCAATAACAAAATAATCTTTTCCTTCACTAATAATCTCACTAGCATTGCCTTCTTCTTCGCAAAGCTGGCACTCTGCTATTTTAAATTCAACATCATCCATAATAAAATTAGGAAGTGGACTAGGACTAAGTGCTCTAAACTTATTATAAACATCTCTATTACTAACATTAAAATCTAAATGTTCATCACTTCTTTTAATAATTCTAGCAAATGTAGCTTTATCATTATCTTGCTTTACACCCACTATCTTACCATTAATAATATCTTCTAAATAATTAACAATCATCCTAGAACCTAGTACTGATAACTTATCACTAAGAATCTCAATATTATCATTATCTTCTATTTTTATACGTTCACTAACAAGCATATCACCTGTATCCATTCCTTCATTCATATACATTAAAGTAACACCTGTTTCTTCTTCTCCATTTATTAATGCATAATGAATGGGTGCTCCGCCTCTATATTTAGGTAGAAGTGACGCATGAATATTTATGCATCCATACTTAGGAATATCTAAAATTTCTTTAGATACTATTTGTCCATAGGCACAAGTAATAATAACATCAGGCTTAGCATTTAAAATATCTTCATAATCAGCACAAACCTTAACCGGACTACTAACTGGTATACCTAACTCAATAGCACGTCTCTTCACTGGACAAGGAGTTAATACTTTTTTTCTTCCGACATAAGCATCTGGTGATGTCACTACAAGTACAACATCATAATTATCAGCCAAAGCATTTAATACATTAACACTAAATAAAGGTGTTCCCATAAATACAACTTTTAACTTATCCATTATTTCACCTTCCATTATTATTTTATCAAAACACTAAGCAAAATAAAAGAAAAAACCATTTCTTATATAAAGAATTAGAAATGGTTTTTTACTATAAAGTTTTTCCGACAGCTTTCAAAGTATCAGTTAAACGCTCGGTTAGTACAGATCTTGCAAATTGTTCTTCGAAAACTAAAATGCTATTTTTATAACGTTTATATGCTACATCATAATTTCCATCAACAATTTGTTCAACACAATAATCAACTACGTTATCATAAATATAGTCATAAATAACATCAGCATTTTCTTCGTTATTTATCCCTTTAACTATATAAGGAGCAATCTTATAATAATGTTGAATATCCTGCTGAGAAACGAAATTATCTCTAAACCACCTAAGAACTCTTAACTCGTAACAATCATCATCAAAATTTTCTTGGAAATGTCTCATACAAGCAGTTGTTAAAAAACATTTTACATCAGTTGATTCTGCTTTACCACTTGTTGTGTCAGTAATTTTTCCCGTACCAGTATCACTATCATAATCTATATGGATAGATTTGTGTTCTTCATCATTCACAGGACAATTATCATAAAAATCAATATGATCCTTCCCACGTTTATCCGTATTTGCTCTTATTTCAACACCTTCATCATTAATAAAATGTCCGTAATTATCTCTTGCCATTATATTCGCCTCTTTCATCATTTATCATTTTAACTATGGCCTCATACCGAATTAATATATTATCAGCAATTTCTAACTCTATTCCCATACTTTTATCAAATATAATATCATTTCTAATATCTTCTAACAAATCATGAATCCTTAAAGAATTATCATGGTTCACTATATTTAAATTTGTATTTTCATAATAACATTTAACCCAACCAAGTAATTCATCTAAAACACTTTTATATTCGTTTCTTACACGACTATATGAATCTAGATTAATTGCTATATTTAAATAACCTATAAGTGCTACAAAATGACCAACTAATTTTTGATCAATCATCATTACCATCTCTTTCTATAATTTATTATATAGTTTTTTTGTAAAAATCAAGTAACAAAAGAAGACTACAAATTAGTCTCCTTATAAGTCTTACAAGCATCATCTAATGCTTTAAATAATCTATCAATGTCATCAACATTCTTTATTCTAGCACCAGAAGCAAACTTATGACCCCCACCATTAAACTGCTGAGCAATCTCATTTATAACTGGTCCTCTAGAACGAATATTTACCTTATATAATTCTTGCTTTTCATCATAAGAAACAAAACTCCAAGCAATAATTTCCTTAATAAAGTTAAAGTTATTAACCATGTTAGACGCACTACCAGCATCTACCTCATATTCATTTATCATCTCTTTAGTAATCTTCATATAAGCAAAACCATTTTCAGTAACCGTCATATTAAGCGCTAAAAATGCTTGAAATCTAAACTCGTTAAGAGGTCTATCATATAACATCTTATAACTATTATTCAAATCGAAATTATAATTCTTAACCAAGTATGAAGCAACATCTAATGTTCTTGCTGTAGTTGTTGAAAGCAAAAATCTATCACTATCAGCAACCATTCCTAAATAAAGATTCTCTGCAACCTTATCATCCATTTTAAGTCTTGTATTCTTAATAAGAAGAGCAATAAGTTCACATGTAGAAGAACTACCAGTATCTACTATCTCTAAAGAACCCATCTTATCTTCATAAGGATGATGATCTATTTTTATAACATCAGCATAATTCTTTATATTAGCACTATCTATTCTAGATATATTAGGTACATCTAAAACAATAAGTAAAGGTTTTTCTAAAGTACTATCATCAATATGATCTAAATGACCAAAGTACTTAAATCTAGAAACACTTAATCCCACTGCATAAACATTTTTCTTAGGAAACGTAAGTCTAATAGAATCTCTTAAAGCAAGCTGACTACAAACCGCATCTGGATCTGGTCCAATATGCCTTGCAACAACTATATTATCGTATTTACTAATTGCTTTATATATGCTTTTTTCTAGCATATCATCACTTCCTTACTTCGCTAAATTATAAGTATCAGTAGCAATCATTAACTCTTCGTTAGTTGGAATAACGTAAACTAGAACTTTACTGTCATCAGAACTAATTAAAGCTTCTTTACCTCTTACGTTATTTCTTTCTTCGTCTAGTTTAATTCCTAAGCAATCTAATTTTTCAACTATTTGTTTTCTAGTACTAATAGAGTTTTCACCAACACCAGCAGTAAATACTATAGCATCTGCTCCACCTAGTTCAACATAGTACATAGCAATATAATTAACAATCTTATCTACATACATTTTTTGAGCTAGTTCACATCTACTATTACCAGATTTAATACCATCTTCTATATCTCTAGAATCACTACTAACACCACTAATACCAAGTAAACCACTCTTCTTATTTAAGGCTGTATCTATATCACTAATACTCATGCCACTTTTTTTCATAACATATGGGATTAAACTAGCATCAATATCACCACTTCTACTTCCCATAATAATACCAGCGTTAGGAGTAAATCCCATAGATGTATCAATACACTTACCATCTTTAACAGCAGCTAAACTACCACCATTACCAATATGACAAGTAATAATCTTAGCATCACTTTTTCCTAGTATTTCAGCCATCTTTTGACTGACGTATTTGTGACTAGTTCCATGGAAACCATACTTTCTAACACCATAATCTTCATACCACTCGAAAGGCACTGGATATAAGTATTTATCTTCTTCCATAGTTTGATGGAATGCTGTATCAAATACACCAACTGAAACAGCATCAGGAATAACTTCCATAAATGCACGTACACCAACTAAATTTGCTGGATTATGAAGAGGTGCTAAATCGCTTAGTTCTTCAACAGTCTTAATAACTTCATCAGTTAGTAGTACACTACTAGCATACTTTTCACCACCATGAACCATTCTGTGTCCAATAGCTTTAATCTCACTTAAATCCTCAACAATATTATTGTCAAGTAATTCTTGAGTTAAAATCTTAACTGCATCAGTATGATTAGCTAAAACAGCTTCCTTTTTAATCTTTTCTCCATTTAACTTAATAGTATAAAATGAGTTTTCAATTCCAATTCTTTCAAAAACTCCACTAATAAGTTCTTTCTCTTCTGGCATCTCAAATAAAGTAAACTTTAATGAAGATGAACCAGCATTAACACTTAATATTTTCATTTCTAAATCACCCAAGACTTATTATACTAGAAAAGTACGAATATTGCCATAATTTTTTGATGCAAAAGAAAAAAACATGCCCTAAAGCATATTCTTATATTCCTTTTTAAAGCCTACACTAACATAAGTTTTATCCTCTAATTTATACTCTCTTACTATTTTAGAAACTTTTGCGTAAGTATCATCAACTTCTTCTATAGTTATTCCAAAGTAATATGCTATATCTTGCTTATCATAAACCTTACCACATAATCCTTTAAGCATTACATAAATACTAAGTTCATATGTGTAAAGAACTTCTAATAATTTCTTATATTTAGAAGACTCTATGAAGTCAAGTGCTCTTTCATATACTTCCTTGTTAACTACATAGTCATCAATAAAATCTATCTGACTACTAATACTTTTTCCAATGATGGCATTTGCTTTAGATGCTTCTCTGCCAGAATCTATCTTACTTTTTAAATCATAATAATAAGTTTCTAAAATATTTTTATCTTCTCCAGAAGCAATTAAACTATCAATAAATGATGTAGCCCCCTTTTGAACAATTCTCGCACATTTATATAAGATATCGTCCGTTACTAAAACGTTCTTATCTATTTCCTTTTTAACATATTCTATAACTTTATTACTAGATTCTGTATAATTATCACTATCTAAAACTGCTCTTCCGATGCCAATTAAGCCCAATAATTCTTTTCTTTCATAATCACTGCTATCTGTTATTATATCTTTTACTTGGTTTCTATATATATCTATTAAAGAAATTAATGCCACAATATCTCTTTTAACTCTACGAAAAAGTTTCTTTTCAGCATTAACATTCTTAAATGAATTACTAATCTCTGGTAGTATATCTTTATAAAGTCTTAGTATTTCTTCTTCACTTAAACTCTTATCAGCATTATCTAATCTTTTTAATACAAGACTTCTATCTTCATCACTAAGCGTTCTTATTAAATATCTAAGTTTAAAACTAGAATAATCTTTAAATCTTTCTTTTATACTTATAGTTTTATCTCCAGTACCAAGTTCACTAACATAAATTTTAAATAGTTCTAAATATTTTCTTATTAGTTTACCTACAGTACTTTTATCCAAACCAATAATATCAGCAATATCTTTTTGTCTATAATTTTTACCATTAAGTCCAAGATATAAATTTAATATCTTCTTATCTCTTTCATTATCTATACTTGTAACTAGTCTCGTAAGAACTTCACTAAAACTTTTACTATCAACATTACTTGTAATATCTACGCCATCACTGATATTTTCAATAAGTGGTTCGCTTCTTGTTTTATTGTTTGGAGCGTCTAAAATATACTCAGCTTTTTCTTTATAATAACTTCTATAATACATATTTAATTCATTCTTAATACATTTAGCTGCGTAAGTGCTAAAACTATAACTACTATAAATATTAAATGTATCAACAGCCCTTATAAGACCAACCATTCCTATTTGATAATTGTCATCAGTATTATCGAACACACTTTTATGAACTAAATAATATACTAGTTTTATATTATTAGAAATAATTTCTTCTCTTGCAGACATATCTCCATTATATAATCTTAGAAATAACTCTTTCACATAAATTCCCCCTTTGTAAGTTTGCCTATTATACCACAAATATGAAAAAATACCAAATTATGCTAATATTTATAGTTAATTCACGATTAAATGATATTCTAAGACACTAATTCTATGGAATAAATGTAATTGAATATTTCTTTATATTTTCTTCCAGTTAAAGATGTAATAAAGTAAGATAAAACAGTAATTCTATTATTAAATATAAGAGAAGAAAAGTTAAGGTGCTTACTGCTTTTTAAATCCATCACTATATTTAGGTTTAATATAATTCTTAAACATATCTTCTTCTTTATCTTTTAAATTAAAACCATATAAATTATTATACTCATTCATAAGTTTATCTTTGTTATTTCCATTTATACTATAACCCTTCAAAAAATATCACCCACTTTTATTATGGGTGATATCTTATAAAATATTATCAAACTCTTCTTCTTTTCTAGGTAAAGTAATTGTTTCCTTAGTCTTAATTGCTTCCTTAATTAAAGCATTATAATCCAATCTTTCTTCATACTCTCTAGCAAGTTCCTTCTCTGGATTAATAACCGGATGTTCCGGCACAAATATAGTACAGCAGTCTTCATAAGGAAGTATGCTTGTTTCGTATGTTCCTATCTTTTTTGCTATATCAATAATTTCTAATTTATCTAAGCAACATACTGGTCTAATAACTGGCATCTTTACTACCTCATTAATCGCATTCATGCTAGTTAATGTTTGACTAGCAACTTGTCCAATACTTTCCCCATTAACAATACACTTACAGTTTTCTCTATGAGCAAGCATCTCCGCTATTCTATACATGCATCTGCGCATAATCGTAATCATATATTCCTTAGGACAATTTTTATATATTGCTTCTTGTATATCTGTAAAATGAATAATATGTACTTTTATATAATTACTATAATCTGATAACTTCTCTGCTAAAGTAAGAACCTTATTTAGTGCTTCTTTACTAGTATGAGGAGGACTATCAAAATAAACGCACTCTAATCTCACTCCTCTTTTCATTGCTAAATATCCTGCTACTGGTGAGTCTATTCCTCCACTAAGCATCAGCATTCCCTTTCCAAGAGTCCCTAAAGGATAACCACCTAACCCCTTTTCTTTATCAAAATAAATTAAAGAAGAATCTTTTCTAATTTCAACATTAATAAGAAGTTCCGGAGTACTTACATCAACTTTTTTACCAGAAATATTTCTTAAAATAACTCCACCTAAATGCTTACTTATCTCCATACTATTCATTTCATAAGACTTATCACTTCTTTTAGTACTTACCTTAAAAGTATTAAAATCTCTTTCCTTAACAAGTTTAACTAATTCTAAAGAAATAATATCTATATTATTAGTCTCTAACTTATAACCAATCTCATACTCATGAATACCAAAAGTCTTATTTAAAGCGTCCTTAACTATGTCTAAATCGTCACCAAAAATAATCATTCTTCCATGATCATACTCTACGTCATTATCTATCTTCTTGCTTAAGTCATTTCTTAATGCTTTTATAAAATAATTAATATTGTCTTTCTTAGTATTAAGTTCACCATATTTAATAATTATAACCTTTTCCATATTTGCACTCCTTTAGCCAAAAATATTCTAACATAAACAAAAAGAAAACTCCATCAAAAGATAAAGTTTCCTTACATTTTCGCCCGAGATCATTTATTGCTCGCACCACTCGGAAGCGATTAACATTTCACGACTAGGATCACTTATTCCCCGCACCACCTAGAAGCGGTTAACATTTTCGATTGAACTAATTCAATGCAAATATAATATACCAAATTTAGCATTAAATTTCAAATGATATACCTTTACTATTATAATATATGAATAACATTTTATGCACGTTAATCATTTAAACTAGATAACTTCTCATAAACACTATCAAACACTCTTAAAAATTCAGTCACTTCTTCACTAGTTGTAAGATAAGATAAACTTATTCTTATAGTAGTAAGAGCCCTAGTCTTATCATGGTAAAGATTAAAAACTGCTGTACTTATCTTACCACTACTACATGCTGTATTTGACCCTACATAAACCTCGTGTTTTTCAAGTGCATGAATAAATGTCTCTGGCTTAATATCCATTAAACTAATATTTAAAATATGGGGTATCGAATAACTAGTTTTATTAATAAATATCTTAGGATATTTCTTTAAATTATCTAAAATCTTATCATTATACTTTTTAACCTTTTCGCTTTTCTTATCTAAATCAGTTAAACTAATTCTAAGTGCCTTAGAAAAAGATGCAATAAGAGGAAGTGGTGGCGTTCCTGGTCTAATATCTTTCTTAGAACCATAAAACAAAGGCTTAATTCTAACTTTATTACTCTTATAAAGCATACCAACACCTTTAACTCCATATATCTTCTGACTATCAAATGAAGCCATATCAACATCAGCTAAATTAACTGGTACTTTACCTATTGCTTGTGTCATATCACTATGAAAAACACATCTAGGATTCTCCTTATTAATAACTTGTTTAATCGTTTTAAGAGGTTGCCTTATTCCTACTTCACTATTTACTGCACTAATTGTAACTAAAATAGTTTTATCAATAACTTTCTTCTTTAAATCCTCAAAGTCAATTACTCCATTATCGTCATTATTAACATAATCTATTACAAAACCATTTTCTTCTAAATAAGAACAAATCTCATAAATACTCTCATGCTCCATCTTACTTGTAACGATATGAGAACCTTTCTTACCTACTGCTAAAGCAAGACCAATTATCGCCATATTATTACTTTCTGTTGAACCACTAGTATAAATTACCTCATCTTCACTTATTTTAAGTAATTCACTAATCTGCTTAGTTGCTCCATTCATTAAATTTTTAGACTTCTCACCTAATGAATGTAAACTATTAGGATTCGCAAAATAATCTTTACTAACTTTATTAAAACTATCTAACACTTCAGGAAGTACCGGCGTTGTACTACTATAATCTAAATATATCATCTTATCACATCCTTATGAGCAAAAATAAGCCAAACCTAGCTTACCTTACTTACTTTTAATATCTTCTTATGAATATCTGGATCGGCCTCTGCTATTGCATTAATAGCAAGTTCCAGTGATGCCTTATAATTTCCTTTATAAAACTCACTTTCTGCTCTACTTAATCCATTATTAATCTTCTCACTTATTGCTCTATATCTATTACCATATACAAGAGTATTTTCTGCAAGACTTGCTAACCTAACAGCATCAGTCGTGGTCTTATATAACTTTAACACTAAATCCCTAGCAGTATCAACCCTTATATTTAAAACTTTAATACTTATTGGCTTTTTATTAAGTTCCTTAACCATTACGCCAATAGCATCCCCAGCCTCACTAGCTTCTGTATAATACTCTTTAGGTATAACCGGCAACTTATAAGAACTAATAACATTCTTACTCTTAGCTAAAATCTCATTAATCTCTGTAAGTTGTTCTCTAGCTCTATTCTCATCTTCCTTAAGTCCACTTAAATTTCTTAAAGTAAGTTCTAACTTATCTTCCTCTTTCACAAGTCTCATACTAAGAGTATTAAGTTCTTCATTTAACTTAGAATAAGAAAAACTTCTATTACGATAATTCTCAACTAAAACTTCATAATCACTTTGTATAGATTTTATATTTAAATTTAGTTCATCTATTCCTTTAACTTCCTCATCACTTAAATCAAAACTATACTTAATGTCTTCAATTTTCATCGATAAATTCTTAATAATAGCAAGTAACTTTTTACACTTAACGCCAAGTTTTCTAGAGTTCTCTTCATACTCTTTCTTACTTTCTATCTCTTTGTCAAACTCACCATATAATTCATCAAAATAATTAACAATTGCATTAAGTTCTAAAATGCTATCTGTTAAATTAAGAACATTTAATCTATCAAAAATATCTGCTATCTTCTTCTCTGCTTCTGTAATATTATAATCAATGTTTAAATAATCTAAGTTGTATCCTTCACTAGTCATCTTCTTAGTAATCTTTGTAATATCTTTAATCTTATCTGGAATAAGTGTCTTACCAAGTAGTATTACTCCTGGGGCATCATCAATAACCACTTTTAAATTACCAATCGCATCATCTAAAGCTTTAACTATTTTAGGTGCTTCACCATATGCATTATTATCCATAGTAAGCTCAAAAGAAGCAAATAACTTATCAACATTTTCAAACTGTAATTCAATGGCTTTTTTAATAAGTTCATAATCATCTATATTATGATGATACTTTAAATATATCTCACGGTAATCTTTCTTTAAGCCCGTAATAATCTCTCTATTCTTACTCTCACTTAAAGTAATCTCTTTAATATCACGAAGTAAAAATTCACTCTTACTTTTAACGTAATAAAGTTCTAATTCTAATTTAGCAATTGCTTCATTAATTTCTTTAAACTTTCTTGTCTTAAAAGTTGCTTCTAATTCATTTAATTTATCATCAAGCTGTGGAATATCTTCATCTTTAATTTTCTTATATCTACTCTGCCATATCTTATACTTTTTTTCTAAGTCTTTATTGTTTATTAGGGAAGATAATTTATTAAGTTCTGTTAATATACTTCCTGAGATAATAAGATTCTTATTTCTTTCAAGTTCTCTTAATATTCCATTATATTTTTTCTTGTTATGCTTATCATACATTACTAAAACAAGCACTATTAAAATAATTGCTACTACAATATAGATTATACCTAAAACTAAACTTGTTTTATCACTCATAACCATACCTCTATTTTAATTTTATCATATTTATTTTATTATTAACACTATAAACTAATAATCAAACATGATTTTAACAATAAAAATACTCTTTCATTACGCAAAACAGAAAAATTTTTGATTTTGCGTAATGTTCATAATATCTTATTTAACTAGCATCATCAAGTAAAGCTTCTTTTAAATCATCCAAATCATAACTTGTATATTCCTCTGGATGCTTTTCAATATACTCCAATTCCTTTGAAGCAAGTTCTAACTCTTCTTCCGTAAAATAATCATTTAAATTAATCATGTATACCTCCCATAATCTAATCTACAAGCCAGTTTTTAATATCAATTATCTGAACACCTTCATAAGTATAAGAATCATGATGTGTTCTTGCTATTAAAATCTTTGGATAAGCATCTTTTATCTTTAATAAAGATGAAACTTCTCTTTCAAATGTCTTATCATCACTTATGTTATCAGAAACCTGAATATATATTTTTTCATTTCTTCTCATTGCAACAAAGTCTATTTCTTTATTATATAAAACACCAACGTAAACTTCATAACCACGCCTTAATAATTCCATTGCTACAATATTTTCATAAACATTACCATAGTCCATATTACGAGTACCATGCAAAGCATATTTAATTGAAGGACAAGCTAAATAATATTTATCTTGAGTATTTAAATATTTTTTCCCTGGGATATCATATCTTCTAATTTTATAAAAAGCATAAGCATCGCAAAGATACTTCATATATGTTCCTACTGTTTTATCGCTTACATTATTTTTATTAGAATTAAGATTATCAGTAAGACTTCTATAAGATGTTAATTTAGAAATATTATCAATCAAAAAATCACTTATGCTATCAAGTAAAGGAATATTTTGAATATGATATCTTTGAGTAATATCTCTAACTATCAAAGTTTTATAAACATCGCTAATATATTTATATTTCTCGTCTAAATTTTTATATAAATAAGAACCTGAAAATCCACCTTCTAAAACGTATTTATCAAAAGTTTCATCAGTATTTTCATAATTGTAATAAGACATAAATTCATTATAAGAAAAAGGAAATATTTCTATCTTATATGTTCTACCAGTAAAGAGAGTTGCTAAATCACTAGATAATAAAAACGCATTTGAACCAGTAATATAAATATCATACTTTTCTTCAGCATGAATCCAGTTAATCGCTTTTTCAAAGTCATCACACATTTGAACTTCATCGATTAAAACAATATTCTTCTTATTTTTTAAATAATTATCACTAATATATTTATATAAACTATCTGCATTTTTACATTTATCAAAATCCTTAACATTAAAA
>OBLI01002411.1_pt1 | contig 15998 bp, 12 predicted proteins | sample 1519701 | NCBI WGS metagenome assembly OBLI01 (sample SAMEA3663005, study PRJEB22513) | pig gut metagenome | biome: pig gut; feature: pig-associated habitat; material: faeces | place: France | collected 2012 | reverse complement strand
GAGGTCATGTCCAAATTGCCCAGCAGAATGAACGTCAGGCTCAGCACCAAAAACAGGATGGTAACAATGTATTTTTTCAGGAAATCGGTGATTTTCTTACTGCCAATCATTTCTGTTCACCTCCGGACTGTGTCAGCGCGTAAAGGATGATACCGTTGGAGATCATGATTCTCATAACCTCGCTGAGGCCGCCGCCGCTGACGGCTTCGTTGGCAACCTGCTGGCCCATGGAAAGCACACCCTCGAAGAGGATGACACCGATGATGACATGGCTGATCTTCGCTTTCTTCACGCTGGCGCCGCCGATGAGGATGGCGCTGGCGGCGATGAAGCCCAGCTGACGGGGAGCGGTGTAGAGCTGGGCATAGCCAAAGGCCTGGGAATAGACCACAATACCCACGGCTGCCAGCACGGTGGAGAGCACGGTGCCCAGAATACGCATATGGTCCACATTGATGCCGCTGGCTTCCGCGAACCGGGGATTGGAGCCTGCGGCGCTCATGCTGATGCCCAGCTTGGACCGGCTGAACAGCCACATCAGGCCGCAGCAGATCAGGAAGAACACAATGCCGCCGGTGGGAACCTTAATGCCCCAAATGGTGAAAGAGCCCAGCTCATCCAGAATGTAGGCGTAGTTGCCCAGCAGGCTGTGGGTGACACGGAGGCCCCGGCCAATCAGCAGGTTGACCACCCGGGGATTGGTATAGGGGATGCCCATCCACACCATGCACATTAAGGACACAAAGCTGTAGCCCACGTAGGTGGAGATGGTCATTTCGGAGCCCTTCATCCGGTTCAGCAGGATGGCGTAGCCCCAGCCCAGGGGGATCGCCACAATGATGCCGCCCACGATGGAGAAAATCAGGCCCGCCCAGCCGGTGATGTTATAGTTCAGGGAGGTGACCAGGGCGAACAGGCCGCTGACGCAGCCGATGGTCATACCCATATTCAGGCTGATGCCGCACTGGATGCCGGGCATCATGGCCAGCACCAGAACGCCGTACATAGACACACGCTCCAGGATATTGCCGACCAGCATGCTCATGTTGATCTTATAGAACTGGGCTGCCAGCATCAGGCAGATGAAGAACAGCAGAATGATGGAGCGGCTCACGCCCATCTTACCGGTGATGGGCTTCCAGAAGGTGAACAGCACCGTCAGCAGCAGCATGCCAATGCCCAACAGCAGCAGATTCTCCGCGTCGGCGGCTGCCACCATCTTCAGCCGGGTCAGGCCCGTGAGGTTCTTGTCCGCGCCGCAGGAGGCGTACTTGGAATACTGCTGGGCGAAATCCCCCTCGGAAGCGGTAATCACCGCCAGCAGCTGCTCCCGCAGGGCCTCGGCGTCCTTGCTCTTCAGCTCATCCAGGGTGGGAATGCCGGCAACCAGCACATCCCACAAGGAGGTGAAGGCATTGTTTACCTCATCCTCAAGGGCCTGGAGCTCGTCGCTGTAGACGATGAAGCTGTAGTCCACCTCTTCCTCCACGGCAGTGATCTCCGCTTCTGCCTCGGCAGCAGCCTCGCCGGAAATGGCCAGCTTGGCAGAGGCCAGGAGCTCTTCCTTATAATCGTCGGCCGTTTCATTTTCCGTCAGGCTGGGAACGGCCTCCAGAATCACATTCCAGATCGTTTCATCGTCCGCCTCGGCGTAGGCCGTCCAGTCCTCCACCGCGCCGCTGGCGCTGGTCCAAAGCTGGCTGACCTGCTGGGCATGGTCGGCGGCGATCTCTTCGGCCGCCTTGGCCTTCACCAGCTTCACCATGCCGGAACGGAGCTGCTCCTGCTGGGCCAGCTCTTCCACGTTTTCACACAGAGCACTCCACAGGGCATCGTCCTCGGGGTTGGCGTCCAGGAAGTCCGTCCAGTCCCCCACGGAACCGGTCACTTCCTCATACAGCGCGGCATAGACCTGGTTTTCCGCCTCTTTCATGGCGTTATACCGGTTCTGGATTCCCTGAATGCCGGGAATGGCCGCTTCCAGCGCAGCCGTATCCACGCCGGTGGTATCGGAATAAAGGGCCGTAGCCTCCGACCGGGCTTCCGCCTCCGCCTGGTCACAGGCGGCGATGTAGGCATCGGTGCCCATTTTGCGGAAATCCTTGCTCTTTCGCAGCTCCTGGCTGTAGGCCAGCCGGCGGGAGGCGGCAATGGAATCGATCAGTCCGCTGGTGGCGGTGCCGAGCACGGCGTCGGTCCGCATGGTATCCAGAATTGTCTGGGTGGATCCCATTCCCCGGACCACATAGCCCAGCAGGGAGGACAGCAGCAGGGCAGCCACCAGCACAAACAGCACTCCGCTGAGCAGGCGCCGGGACAGCTGATTCTTCTTTGTGATTTTGGTACTATTCTCTGTCATGCCAGATCACCTTCATACACTTTCTTACCGCTCATGGCCAGGCCGAAGGCGGTATCGGAGCTGTCGGGCCGCAGGATGCTGGAAATCTTGCCCTCCGAAACAATGGCGATCCGGTCGCAGACGGAACGGAGCTCCTGCAATTCGGAGGAGACCACCACCACCGTCAGTCCCTGCTCCCGGTTCAGCCGCACCAGGGTTTCCAGCACCAGCTGCTTGGCACCGATGTCGATGCCCCGGGTGGGCTCGGAAACGAAGAGGAACTTGGGCTTCATGGCCAGCGCCCGGGCCACACACACCTTTTGCTGGTTGCCGCCGGAGAGGGTTCCGGCAGTCTGAGTGGGACCGGTGCAGCGGATGTCCAGGTCCCGAATGCACTGCTCGGCAAATTTGCGGATGCGCTTGGAATCCCGCAGGCCGAAAGGCTTGGTGAGGAACTCCCCATTGACCTGCATGGCGGTAAAGGCAATGTTATCCTCGATGGACTGGTCCAGCAGCAAGCCCACACCCCGGCGGTCCTCCGAGACCATGGCCATGCCGGAGCGCAGGGCGGTTTTGGTATCGTTCAGGGGCAGGGGCTTGCCAAAGAGCTCCACGGTTCCCTCGGCGGGGTACAGGCCCATCACGCCGTTGGGCAGGCCGATCTTGCCCTGGCCTGCCAGGCCGCCGATGCCGATGATCTCCCCGGTATACACATCCAGGTCGATGCCCTTGACCATTTCGCCGGGCATTTCCACCCGCAGGTCCCGCACCTTCAGGGCAATGTCCGTGCCATGGCTGTGGTCGGTTTTGCCCTCAATTTTAATCACGCTGTCGTCGCCCCGGCCAATCATCAGAGCGGCCAGCTCCTCGGCGTTGGTTTCTTCTTTCTTCCGGGTGCACACCAGGGTGCCGTCCCGGAGGATGGTGATGTTGTCGCAGGCATCCATCACCTCGTCGAGCCGGTGGGTGATGAAAATAATGGCGATGCCCCGGCTGGCGATGTCCTTCATCACGGAAATCAGCTGGGCGGCCTCGGACTCCGTCAAAACGGCAGTGGGCTCATCGAACACCAGCAGCTTCACACCGGTCTTGTCGATTTCCCGGGCGATTTCCACAAACTGCATGTAGCCAACGGGCAGGGTACCAACCAAGGTATCCTCGGAAATATCGATGCCCACGCTGTCCAGGGCTTTTCTGGCATCCTTTTTCATGGCGGCGCTGTCCAGCAGCTCCAAATCCTTGCCCAGCAGCTTGCTCACCGGCCAAGATTTGCAGATTTCCCGGTTCAGCTTGATGTTCTCCGTCACCTGAAAGCCGGGGATCAGCATAAACTCCTGGTGGACCATGCCGATGCCCTTTTCCATGGCATCCATGGGGGACGCGATCTTTACATTTTGGCCGTCCATCAGCACCTCGCCCTGGAAGCCGCCGGTGGAATGGATCACGGGCATGCCAAAGAGCACGTTCATCAGTGTGCTCTTACCGGCGCCGTTTTCTCCAAGCAGGGCATGGATTTCGCCGGGACGAATTTTCAGGGTGACATCCTTCAATACGGCGTTTTCGCCGTAGAGCTTGGAAATATGATTCATTTCAAGGATATACTCTGCCAAGTTCAAAACCTCCTCTGTTTTTTTCGTTTGCAGTGCAGATAAAAGGATATCCCCTGTCGGCGGCAGCCCACCGCCACGGGTTATCCCTCTATCAACGAATCGCCCGGACCCGTGCCGGTGGGGCACCTGATCCGGGCGAGGTATTATGCTACAAAAGATGCATCAACCGAATCAGCCGACGTAGTCAGCGAAGTTGATGGGCTCCAGGGCCAGCAGATAGTAGTTATCCACAGTGGAGCCGTCGGCAGCGGTGTAAACATCCATCTCGATAGAATCCAGGCCGGCAGCGGCAGCGATGCACTTAGCCATCAATTCTTCGTCGATCTTGCCCTCGATCTCGCCCTCAGCATACTTGCAGGCGTAGTCGAACATACCGGCGATCATGCTCATGTTAACGGGCAGGGACCAGGTGGAGAACCGGCCGGTGGCATCCTTGGTCTCCAGGAAGTTGGCCAGCTCCTTCAGAGCGGCGTCAATATCGCCCTGAGCGGTGGAGTCCAGACCGAAAGCCTGCTGGAAGCCGTGGAAAGGAGAGGGGCAGCAGGGCAGGGCGTAGTAAGCGTCGGGCTGCTCCAGAACGGCCTGCTGCAGAGCGACCTGCATGCCGCAGTTGGTGCAGTAGAAGCAGACCTTCTTGCCGGCGTACTCTTCCATGACCTTGGGAACATCCTCCAGGATGGCAGCCTGAGCGCCGCTCATGCCGGCATCACCGGTGGGATCGGGGCAGTCACGGTCAACGAACTCGATGCCGTAAGCCTCGGCGGTATCCTTCATGGCAACGCGCTTGCCCTGGATGGTCTCATAGCCCAGGTGACGGGCGAAAGAGTAGTGAACCAGGACTTCGCAGCCCCACTCGTAAGCCAGGTCAGCAACCTGATAGCCGCAGCCGATCTCGTCGTTGGCCAGGCAGATATCGGCAGCAGCGCCGATGGGCACGGGATCCTCAGCGGGAACGCCGCAGACCAGCAGGATGTCGGGCCGCTTTTCCTTGATCTGGTTGAACGCAGCGGTAGCGCCCTGCACGCCCTGGACGAAGAGGATGGCCTTGACTTCGGGATCCTCAGCAAAGGTCAGCAGCTTGGAAATGGTGGTCTCAACCTCGGAAGAGAAGTTGTCGGGATAAGTATCGTGCAGAACGATGTCGGGGTAGGCTTCCTTCAGAGCCTCGGCAGCGTAGTACTCCTCGTCACCCTGGGAGGTGGTGCCGGTGAGGATTGCGATCTTGTAGGGGCTGCTCTCTTCAGCGGCGGCAGAAACAGCGAAAACGCCAACCAGCATGACAAGAGCCAGAAGCATGGAGACAAGCTTTTTCATGAGTAATTCCTCCTTCATAATTGTCCTTTTGCAAAAGACGAAAGTCTTTCCGGCAAGAACTTGTCCACATTGTAGCATCAAATGTCCACGAATGCAAGAAAAAAGCTTCAATTATTCATTTTTTGGTGTTTTGCACCAACCAAGGCCCTGATTTTTTAGGCTTAAATGGAAAAATTAACCAAATGCTTTGGGCTAAATCTGCATCACGCATGATACATATATGCAAATCGACTTCACGCCGCAAATTGGAATTTGGTGGGTTCGTTGAATGGGATACTTTCCGCATGTTCGTAGGGAACGGATTTATCCGTTCCGAAAGATGGGTGAACATCCCTGGTTCGTTGGATGGTAACGGGTTCCTTTTTTCAACATTTTTCCATTCAACGTACCACCCCCAAATCGTTACCGGGCGGAACGGATAAATCCGTTCCCTACGAATCACCTCTGCAAATTCCAATCCTCCGGGGTTCCCAGGATATCTTATATCTTATATCTTACATCTCATATCTTATATCTTATTATATCCCCAGCACAGCTTCTGCGGTGAGGATGCCGTCAACGGCGGCGGACATGATGCCCCCGGCGTAGCCCGCCCCCTCGCCGCAGGGGTAGAGCCCTTTCAGCCGGGACTGACGGGTTTCGTCCCGGAGGATCCGCACCGGGGAGGAGCTTCTGGTCTCCGGGGCGGTGAGCACCCCATCCGGATGGGAAAACCCCGCCAGACTCCCCTCCAAAGCGGGAATGGCCTGTTCCAGGGCCCGGGTGATGACCTCCGGCAGCACCTCATGCAGATCGCACCAGGTCACTCCGGGGCGGTAGGTGGGACTGACGCTTCCCGGGCCGGTGCTGGCGTGTCCATCGAGAAAATCCCCCACCCTTTGAGCGGGAGCCCGGTAGCTGCCGCTGACCTGGTAGGCCCGCTGCTCGATCTCCCGCTGCCAGCGCATGCCCCCCAGATTGCCGGGATAGGGAAAAATCTCCGGGTTCAAGGTGACGAGCAGTGCCGCGTTGGCATTCTCCCCCGCCCGGTCGGCATTGCTCATGCCGTTGGTCACCACCCCGCCCGGCTCCGAAGCGGCGGCCACCACATAGCCCCCGGGGCACATGCAAAAGGTATACACGGTGTTCTGGTCCAAATGCTTTACTAATTTATAATCCGCCGGGGGCAGCGCCGGATTCTCTGCGCCGTACTGGGCCCGGTTTACGTCTTTCTGCAGGTGCTCGATCCGCACCCCCATGGAAAAGGGCTTGGGCTCCATGGGAATTTTCTGTTCCTCCAGCATGGAAAAGGTATCCCGGGCGCTGTGGCCGATGGCAAGCACCGCCTTCCTGCAGGGGATCCGCTCTCCGGTCTGGGTCATGAGCGCCCGGAGCTCGCCGTTCTCCTGCTCCAATCCAGTCACCTGGGTACAAAACCGCACCTCGCCCCCCAGGGCAATGATCCTCTTTCGCAGATTCTGCACCACATCCAGCAGCACATCGGTACCCACATGGGGCTTGGCATCATACAGGATATCCTCCCGGGCCCCTGCTGCCACAAATTGCTCCAAAATCCAGGCAATTCTTGGGTTATTGACGCCGGTGTTCAGCTTCCCGTCGGAGAAGGTACCCGCGCCCCCCTCGCCGAACTGGACGTTGCTCTGGGGGTCCAGGGGGCCGCCGGAGAAGAAGGCCTCCACCTTTTTGTGCCGGGTGGCTGCGTCCTCTCCCCGTTCCAGCACCAAAGGTCTCTGCCCTGCCAGGGCCAGGATCAGCGCCGCGAACATGCCCGCCGGTCCGAAGCCCACCACCACCGGTCGGATTTCCGCCGCCGGGCGGGGCTTGGGCGGCTGATAGAAAGACACCGGGGCCAGGGAGGCCCGCTTGCAGGCGGCGTGCTTCAAAAGCTTCGCCTCGCTGCCCTCCACGGTCACATCCAGGGTGTAGATGATTTTCACCTCCGGCTTTTTCCGGGCATCCACACTGCGCCTTACAATTTTTATTTCCCGAATTTTAGAGGGGGAAAGCCGCAAAAGCCTTGCCGCCTCAAATTGGAGCTGGCTGACGCTGTGCTCCGGTGGGAGGGAGATATCCCGCAATCGAATCATGGCATTTCCTTTCCGGCGCTGAGCCCCGCCAGGCGGCCGGAGCTCCAGGCCCATTGCAGATTGTAGCCGCCGCAGTCGCCGTCCACATCCAGCACCTCGCCGCAGGCAAAGAGCCCGGGCACCAATTTGCTTTCCATGGTTTTGTCCTCAAATTCCTCCGTGAGGATGCCCCCCGCCGTCACCTGGGCGCTGTCCATGCCCAGGGGCTCCGTCAGAGGCACCTCAAATTGCTTCACCGCCTCCACCGCCCCCCGGAGAGCCTCCTCCGGCAGCGCGGAAATGGGGGTTTGAATGGAAATCCCCGCCGCCTGGGTCAGCACCCGGCCCAAGCGGTTGTGGAGAATGCCGGTGAGCAGCTCAGAAGCGGGCAGCGGCGTGGCCCTCCGGCGAAGAAGCTCCCGCAGCAGGTCCTCTTCCCCCACATCCGGCAGAAAGTCCAGTCGGCAGCACCAATTTCCTTTCTGCCGGCACACATCCCGGGAAATCTCAAAGATCACCGGGCCGGACAGGCCGTATTCCGTGAATTGCAGCTCTCCCCGGCTGGCCCGTACCGTTGCCCCGTCCAAAAGGATCTCCGCCCGGCAGTTGGCCCGGACGCCCTTGAGGCCCACCACGCCGCCCCAGGAGGATTTCAGCTGCACCAAGGCAGGCCGCAGGCGGCTGCACCGGTGGCCCAGGCTTCGCAGCAGCTGATAGCCCGACATGCCGCCTCCCAGCTTCGTTCCCGCCAGGCCGCCGCAGGCGATGATGAGACGGCGGCAGTCCAGGGCAGCTTCCCCATATTCCAATCGGAAGCCCCCCTCCGTCTTTTTTACCTTTTCCACCTCTGCTCCCAGCAGCACCCGGATATTGGGCTTTTCCAGGGCAAAGCGCAGCACATCCACCACGGAATTTGCCTGGTCGGAATAGGGATACACCCGGCCCGATTCCTCCGCCACGGTGAAAAGCCCCAGACTGCGGAACCACTCTAAGGTCTTTTCCGGCGGGAACATAGAGATGGCATATTCCCAGAATTCCGGCTGGTCCCCATGGTAGCCCCCCTGGGCGGCATGGAGGTTGGATAAATTGCAGCGGCCATTGCCGGTGGCCTGGAGCTTGCGGCCCAGCCTGGCCTGGCGCTCCATAAGCACCACCTGGTTGTTTGGATTCTCCGCCGCAGCCAGTGCCGCCGCCATGCCGGAGGCCCCGCCGCCAATGATCGCGATTACCATAATCATTTTCCTCATTTTTAAGATGGACAAATTGGAATTTGCCGTTTGAAAATTCCTCCCCATTATACCCCATATTTCCTGAGCACACAAGAAAAACTTCTTTCCTGTTGGGCAAAGATATGGTATACTTAGCTTTGGTGATTACATGGACCGAAACAACATTGATAAAATCGCAAAAACAGCCGAGGACAGGCTTCTGCTGGCAAAGCTGTGGGACAAGCTTGACGTTGGCTTCCGGAAAAACATCCCCGCCGCCACCTGCTTCCTCTCCCCCCGGGAGCTGGAGCTTTCCCGGTACCTCTTCGGCCAGCCGGAGGGGCTTTCTGAATTCGGCGGCTACCCCGACGCGGAGCGGAAAATGCTGGTATTTCTGCCGGACTACCTGGACGAGGGGGATCTCACCGGGCCGGACAGTCCCATCGTTTGCCTCCGGGCCAGCTTTTTTCAGGGAGACTGCCCCAGCCACCGGGATTTTCTGGGGGCGCTCATGGGCGCGGGCCTGGGCCGGGAGAGCATCGGCGACATCTGCGTGGGCAAGGGAAGCTGCGATTTCTTCGTGACCGCCCAGATCGCCCCCTATCTGCTCTCCAATTTCACCGGCGCGGGGAGAACCCATGTACAGCTGGAGGCCATTCCTCTGGACGCGGTGCAGGTGCCGGAGCCGGAAGTGAAAGAAATCAAAGACACCCTGGCCTCCCTGCGGCTGGACAGCGTGATCGCCGCGGGCTTTCGCATGAGCAGAGGTGCGGCCAGCCAGCTCATCTCCGCCGGGAAGGCCGCCATCGACGGTCTGCCCTGCGAAAAGCCGGACAAGCCGGTGGCGGAGGGGGCAAAAATCTCCCTGCGGGGCTATGGAAAAATCAAATTGGCAAAGGTAAACGGCGCCACCAAAAAAGACCGCATCAGCGTGGTGCTCCATCGATATGTGTGAGGTAAAAATATGGAAATGAAAAAAGTCATTGCCAGAATCAACGAGCTGGCCCACAAGGCAAAAGCCGAGGGTCTGACCCCTGAGGAGCTGGCAGAGCGGGACAAGCTGCGGAGAATCTACATTGATTCCGTCAAGGCCAATCTGGTGGGCCAGCTGGAAAACACCTATATTCTCCGCCCCGACGGAACAAAGGAAAAGGTGGAGAAGAAGAAATGAACCTGCGTGACCAGATTCTTACCTTTGTCCCCCAAAACCAGCAGGAGCAGCGGGACAAGCAGGAGCTTCTTGCTTGGCTGGACAGCGGCATCGACATCTACTCCCGCCGGTGCAATGCGGCCCACCTGACGGCCTCCGCCTGGGTGGTGAGCCCGGACCGGGAAAAGGTGCTGATGGCCTACCACAATCTCTACAATTCCTGGGCCTGGCTGGGAGGCCACGCCGACGGGATGGAGGATTTGCAGGCCGTGGCGGCAAAGGAAGTGGGGGAGGAAAGCGGGCTGACGGAACTAACGCCTCTGGGGAACGGCATCTTCTCCCTGGAGATCCTCACGGTGGACGGCCACGAAAAGCGGGGCAAGTACGTTTCCTCCCACCTGCATCTGAATGTGACCTATCTCTTTGAGGCGGACCCCAACGCGCCCATCCGCTGCAAGCCGGATGAGAACAGGGCCGTCGCCTGGTTCCGCACCCAGGAAGTGCTGGAAAAGTCCACGGAGCCCTGGTTCTGTGAACGAATTTATTCCAAGCTGATGGCCAAGGTGCGTCGGCTGTAAAGGAGAAACCTATGGAATTTCTGCCCATTACCAAGGAGGAAATGCTGGATCGCGGCTGGGAGCAGTGCGATTTTGTGTACGTCTGCGGGGATGCCTATGTGGACCATCCCTCCTTTGGCCATGCCATCATCGGAAGAATTCTGGAAGCCCATGGCTACAGCGTTGGAATGATCCCGCAGCCGGATTGGAAGAATCCAAAATCCATCGATGTATTCGGCCGCCCCAGATTGGGGTTTCTGGTCAGCGGCGGCAACATGGACAGCATGGTGAATCACTATTCCGTCACCAAGCACCGGCGGAAAACCGACGCTTTCACCCCCGGGGGCGTGATGGGCAAGCGGCCGGACTATGCCACGGTGGTGTACTGCAACCTGATTCGCCAGAGCTACAAGGATGTGCCCATTCTCATCGGCGGCATCGAGGCCAGCCTGCGGCGGCTGGGGCACTACGACTACTGGTCGGAGAGCATGAAGCGCTCCATCCTCTTAGACTCCCAGGCGGATTTGCTGATGTACGGCATGGGGGAAAAGAGCATCCTCGAAATTGCGGACGCCCTGAATTCCGGCATGGATGTGAAGGACATCACCTACATCGACGGCACGGTATTCAAAACCAGCCAGTTGGACGACAGCCTGCCCACCATTCTTCTGCCCAGCTTTGAGGAAGTGAAGAAAAACAAACGCGCCTATGCCGAATCCTTTCAAATCCAGTACGGCAACTGCGACCCCTTTACCGCCAAGCGTCTGGCAGAGCAGTACGGAAAGGAATATGTGGTGCAGAATCCCCCTCAGAAGCCGCTGACCACGGAGGAAATGGACGCGGTTTACGACCTGCCCTACTGCCGCACCTATCACCCCAGCTACGAAAAGGCCGGAGGAGTTCCCGCCATCGAAGAGGTGAAATTCAGCCTGGTGAGCAACCGGGGCTGCTTCGGCGCCTGCTCCTTCTGCGCCCTGACCTTCCACCAGGGGCGGATCGTCCAGGTGAGAAGCCATGAATCCATTCTGAAAGAAGCGGAGCTCATGGCCAAGGACAAGGACTTCAAGGGCTACATTCATGACGTGGGCGGCCCCACCGCCAATTTCCGCCACCCGGCCTGCGACAAGCAGCTGACGAAAGGCGCCTGCGGCGGTCGGCAGTGCCTCTACCCCAGCCCCTGCAAGAACATGAACGCCGACCACTCGGACTATGTTTCCCTGCTGCGGAAGCTGCGGAAAATCCCCGGGGTGAAAAAGGTATTCGTCCGCAGCGGCATCCGGTTTGACTATCTCTTGGCAGGCAAAAAGGACACCTTCTTCAAGGAACTGGTCCAGTATCACATCTCCGGCCAGCTGAAGGTGGCGCCGGAGCATGTGTCCGATGCGGTGCTCTGCCGGATGGGCAAGCCCAGGAACGCGGTATACAACCGGTTTGTGGACAAGTATTTCGCGCTGAACAAGCAGTATGGCATGAATCAGTATCTGGTGCCCTATCTCATGTCCAGCCATCCCGGCTCCACTTTGAAAGAGGCGGTGGAGCTGGCGGAATACATCCGGGAGATGGGCTACAACCCGGAGCAGGTGCAGGACTTCTACCCTACCCCCTCCACCTTGTCCACCGTGATGTATTACACCGGGCTGGACCCCCGAACCATGGAGAAGGTGTACGTCCCCACGGACCCCCACGAAAAGGCCATGCAGCGGGCTTTGATCCAATACCGGAATCCCAAGAACTACTACCTGGTGCGGGAGGCGCTGCTCGCCGCCCACCGGGAGGACCTGATTGGCTCCGGGCCAAAATGTCTGATTCGTGCCGTACCGCCCAGAGCTTCCGTCCATTCTGCCCCGCCCAGGAAGGCCGTCCCACCAAAAAAGCCGGTGAAGAAAGCTGCTCCGCCTGCCAAGGCCGGAAAGAAAACAGGGAAAAGGTAAATTGGTGTTTGGAAAATTGAATGGAGGATGAGGCGGCTTGTCCGCCATTGCAAAAGAATCCTTTTCTGAATCTGAATCTGAATATAAATCTAAATCTAAATCAGAATCTAAATCTAAATCATAATCATGGTTTTTGCTGGGTTTCTCCTGCTGGTTATGGTTTAGGTTTTCGCTGGGTTTTTCCTGCTGGTTATCGCTTTGGTTTCCGCTGGGTTCTTCCAGTTGGTTTCCATTCTGGTTTTTCGCCTTTCTTCCGCCTTTTTTCCCATTGCTGACAGAAGCGGCGTACTTTTTCGCCGAAGAATCCATGTTGGGTTTCATGAGGATGAACATGCTCCTGGCGATGGGGGACAGATTTTCCGGCAGAATTCCTTTCAGCGTGTACTCGCAGATCGCGTCATACAATTGTAGCCTCTCCTGGTCCGGCAAAACCTGCATGGCTTCGTAAAACGATGCTTGAATCAGTACTCCCTTGCTCATATATATCCTCCCAGCCGTTTTCTTTCGTATACTTTAGTTTAATTATATCACATTATCGTTTAATCGTCAACCGTTTTATGTTTACCATTCGCAAAAATATTCACCAAATTCAACCCACCCGGTAGAGATGATTCGTAGGGAACGGATTTAGACCTTCCGCCCGGTAACAATTTTGGGGGCGGTGCGTTGATTGAAAAAATGTTGGACGTGTTCGTAGGGAACGCATTCATGCGTTCCGAAATGTCAATTAACATCCGTGGTTCGTTGGTTGGTAACGGGTTCCTGTTTTTTAACGTTTTTCCATTCAACATACCTCGATTAAAATGTTACTGAGGCGGAATGCATAAATGCATTCCCTACGAAAGATCCCTGCAAATTCCAATTTAACGGAGCATTCCGCCCGGTAACATTTTTACCAGAGTATGTTGAACGGAAAAACATTGGACACCACCGTAGGGCGGGCGGCTTGCCCCCGCCGAATTGTAACGATCCCGGGGTGTTTCCGTTGAATGGTATCAGGTTGTACGAAAACGTAGGGAATGGGCTTGCTCATTCCGTCGGCGAAGCCGCCCTGGAAACTGTTCCTATTTTTGAATTTGGTGGTTTATTCATAATAACCAGCCTTTGGGAGACCGCCTGTGGGGAAAAAGCTGCTGACGCAGTCGGAATGAGCAAGCCCATTCCCTACGGACATACTGGAACATTTTCCGTTCAACGAAACATGGATGGTAACCCACCTTTCGGGACGGATAAATCCGTTCCCTACGCACATGCGGAACAATGCCGATTCGCACAATCTATCCGGGGCCGTGGCTGACTTGCCGCGGTTCCTCTTTGTTTTTCCGGATATTTCCAACAAATCCATATTTTTCTTAATAACTTGTTAAAAAAATTGGTCCTGTTTTTTTTCCACATTCTGTGATATAATGCTGGCAGAACAAAAAGGGAATTGGAATTCATTGAGCATATTGGAGGAAACGGAATGTCACTACTTGCGTTTTTAGGCGGCCGACACGATAAAAAAGCCTGGGGCCGGGCATTGTTTGCCTCCGGCTGCAAGCTGCCTGCCAAGCCGGACGTAAAAAAATACGAGAAAATCACCGACCAGATGATCGCCAACGACTGCAAGATCATCAAAGAATCCGCCCACATCATTCTCACCACCAAAAACGAGGCGGTTCGCAGCAAGCGGAAAATGATCATGTTCAGCCGCTACTCTCACCTGAACCGGCTGGAGCCCTACGCGGCCCGGAAGCAGCTGCCCCTGATCCAAGAGGCAAAGGCCGCCGCCGCCAAGGCCAGGAAGGTGAAATAACGCAGAAAGAGGGTTCTGCCATGAGGAAAACCATCGCGCAAAAAAAGGCGCTGGAGGCCAGCGTCATTCGCAGCCAGATGCAGAAAAACGGCCAGGACTGGCGGCCCAAGGGCGACAATACAAAGAATCACCCCATTCTGGGTCTGGGTGCCTGCGTTCCCTTTGCCGCCGTGGCCTATGTGTGCAAATATGTGCTGCCCGGCTACAGCTTCACCGCCCTGGTGTGCCTGTGCATCATCGGCATCATCCTGTTTTACACCGTCATGCCCTTTGTGGGCAGGCTCTTCCCCCAGTTTGCCAGGATCACCACCCTGGTATTCACCCTGGCGCTGCTCTGCGGGCTTGCCCTGTTCAGCTTCACCGAGTACCACATCATCCAGGCAAGCGCCGGAAACCTGGAGGAGGAAGTGGAGTATCTGGTGGTGCTGGGGGCAAAGGTAAGGGACGACGGCCCCTCCGTATCCCTGTGGGACCGGATCTATGCCGCTGCCGACTATTTACAGGCCCACCCGGAGACCATCGCCATCGTGTCCGGCGGTCAGGGCGAGGATGAGCCCATCACCGAGGCCCAGTCCATGCGCGACGAGCTCATCAACCTGGGCATTGACGAAAGCCGCATCTGGATGGAGGACAAAGCCACCTCCACCGACGAAAACATGCGGTTTTCCCTGGATTTAATCGAAGAAAAAACCGGCAGCCGGCCGGAAAAGCTGGGCATTCTATCCAGCGAGTACCATCTGTACCGCTCCAGCCTCATGGCCAAAAAGCTGGGAATCGGCTTCGTGGGCGTGCCCGCGCAAACAAGCCGTCTGTCCCAGCTCATCAACCACGCCATGCGGGAGGTTGCGGGCGTCTGGCACTTCTACATTTTCGGGAGGTAATCACATGATTTCAAAAGACTATGCCGACTACGCCTGGGAGGCCACCGCCAAGCTGCTGGCCATCGACTCCCCCTCCGGCTACACGGAGCAGGCGGCCAAATGGGTCTGCGCCAGCTTTCAGTTTTTGGGCTTCAACGCGGTACTTACCACCAAGGGCGGCGTCCTGGTGGACCTGGGCGGCGAAAATTCGGACGATGCCCTGCTTTTAGAGGCCCACACCGACACTCTGGGGGGGATGGTCAGCCAGATCAAGGGCACCGGCTGCCTGAAAATCACCAGTCTGGGCGGCATGAACGCCAACAACGCCGAGGCGGAAAACGTCCGTATCCACACCCGGGACGGTCGGGTATACGAGGGCACCTGCCAGCTCCACGACCCCAGCATCCATGTCAACGGCAGCTACAACGACACCAAGCGCAGCTGGGACAATGTGGAGATCGTGCTGGATGAGGATGTCCGCAGCGCCGAAGACGTCCGCCGCCTTGGCATTGAGGTGGGAGACATTGTCTGCTTTGACCCCCGCACCCGGCGCACCGTCTCCGGCTATCTCAAGAGCCGTTTTCTGGACGACAAGCTCAGTGTGGGCATTCTTCTGGGCCTTGCCAAGTACTTAAAGGACCAGGGCATCACCCCCAGCCGACGGGTTTACGCCCACATCACCGTGTATGAGGAAGTGGGCCACGGCGGCAGCGGCAGCGTCCCCCAGGGTGTCACCGAGGCCATCTCCGTGGACATGGGCTGCGTGGGCGATGGGCTGGGCTGCACCGAGCGTCAGGTGAGCATCTGCGCCAAGGATTCCGGCGGGCCCTACAGCTATTGCGTGGTGAGCAAGCTCATTGAAGCGGCGAAACGAACCGGAGCGGACTACGCGGTGGATGTGTATCCCCACTACGGCTCCGACGTGGAGGCCACCCTGCGCGCAGGCTGCGACATCCGCCACGGGCTCATTGGGGCGGGGGTGTTCGCCAGCCACGGCTACGAGCGCAGCCACATCGACGGCGTGTACAACACCCTGAAGGTGCTGTGCGGCTATCTGGATTTGGTATAAAAGCGCCTGTCATTTCCCATCCACAGACAGATAAATTTGAATTTGGCGGGGAGGCCCTGCGGCCAATTCGTTACGAACCTTGGGCAATCGACCCACAACT